>Ga0187771_10000396_pt1 | contig 26494 bp, 36 predicted proteins | sample 0116_SJ02_MP15_1_FD_133139 | JGI IMG/M metagenome (GOLD analysis project Ga0187771, IMG submission 133139) | Tropical peat soil microbial communities from peatlands in Department of Meta, Colombia - 0116_SJ02_MP15_10_MG | ecosystem: Environmental > Terrestrial > Soil > Wetlands > Peat | place... | reverse complement strand
CCCTTCCGGCCTTTGAACCCGAGTCTGCTGGCTTAGAAGGCCAGTACTTTGTCCAGGCTAAGCTACAGGCCCGCGCGTCGAACGGCGGACGCGCCCCTTAAGGGTTCGCTCGGAGGGCCGGCGTCCGGCCGCGCCCGCCGAGGCGACGAGGTGGGCGAGGCGGAGCGGTTCGGGCCAGTAGCCTCGCACCGTCGTCCGGCGGACGAGGAGGACGGCGTCCGGTCGCGGGCATCCCACCGCCGCGGCCCACACCGGTTCGCCCCCGGTCGGCACGCGGAAGAGGCGGTGCCGCGAGAGGAGCGAGTACCGCCGGCGGGCGCTCCGCGGGAACCACTTCACGAGCGCGGCGCGGATCCGCGGGAAGTCCGGGCGTCGTCGGGTAAGGGCGACCAGCGGGACCCCGACCGCGTCATGAAGGAGGTCGAGGTCGAGCACGTTGAAGCCGCCGACGACCGCGCCGTCCAAGAGGAGCGCACGGACCCCCTCGGGCGGCCGGACCGCGCGGACGAGCGCAAGGACCCGGCGCGTCCCGTCGACCCCGTCGACCCGGACGGTCGAGAGACCGACCGCCTCGACGTAGTCGGGCGCGGAGACCACCACGGCCGCGATCGGCGCCTCGCGATCGCCCCGGCGAAACGCTCCGTCGTCCACCGCCATGACCCGAGGGTGCGACTTTCCGAGAGCCCGCCGCAACGCTAAGATGCTCGGGGCCGTGGGCGTTCGCCGATGGCGGCGGCGCCGGTGGACGTTCGATGCCCTGCGTGTGGGCAGACGCTGCGGGTCGTCCTCGCGTCGGCCCCGCCGACCCAATGGTTTCCTTGTCCCCAATGCCACCTCCCGGTCCCGGTGGTCGTCCCGAGGGACCCGCCCCCGCTGTTCACCTGGGAAGTCCTGCCGGGCCTTTACCCCGCGCTCCCGCCTCCGCGAATCCCGCGGTGGCGGGCCCGCTCGGCCGTCGCGGTCGCGCTCGCGGTCGTGACGGTGGCCGCCGCCGCGTTCGGTGGGCTTCTCGTCTATTGGAGCGTCCTCGCGGCGGGACCCTCGGAGTTCACGGTCGACGGCCACGTCTTCGACACGACCGCCGGGGGCCCGGTGCCGGCGAACGGCGCCCTGGTCGTACTGCACGCAGAAGGGAATCAGGTCCTTCGCGCGACGGTCGGGCCGGACGGGTCCTTCGACTTCCGTGACGTCCCGGCCGGGGGCGTCGTCCTCAACGTCTCCCAGACCGGATACGTGCCTGCGTCCGTGAGCACGTTCGTCTCGACCGTCTACGACGCGGGGACCACGGGCCTCTCGGTCACCCTGACCCCCGGGTCCGGTAACGTGACGGTGAGCAACCTCTCCCCGTTCACTGACCTCGAGAGCTTCCTCGCCGCGCTCGGGGGGGCGGCGGTCGTCCTGGGCCTGGTCGCGCTCATCGCCGGGCTCGCCACCGTGGCGACCGTGCGCGCGGACCGGCCCGCCCTCGGGGTCGTCGGCGGGAGCGCCGGCCTCCTGACCCCGCTCGCGCTCCACTTCCTCTCCCTCGACACGATCTTTCCCCTCGCGCTCTACGGCCTATCGGTCGCGGCGGCGTTCGGAGGGTTCGTGGTGGGGCTTCGGGCGATCGAAATCGCCCAGACGTCGCCAGCGGCCGGCCCGGATTGACCTCGGGGCTACGTCCGAGCGGGCGGAGACCGAGTGGTCGGCGGGAGCGGGCGACGGCCCTTGAAGCCCTCGGTGAGCGTATGGTAGTGGGCGACGCTCGGCTCCCCGCGGCGCCAGCAGAGGAAGACGAGCTCCCCGTCCTGGAGGCTGTAGAAGTCGACCAGCCCGCTTTCGACCTCCCTCACTTCGATTCCCTCGGCCCGGAGGCCGACCACCGCCTCCTCGAGCCGATGGCTCAAGTTCCGCCACTCCGCCTCCAGTCGCTGCTTCAGGCTCCGGTCGGGGTGGTCGGAGGCTTCCAGCTCTCGGCCCCAGAAATCAGCGAGCCGGGCGAGCTCGGCATGAACTTCGCCCAGACGGGTCACCCAGCCGCGGAGTTGAGGGAGGAGGTCGTTCAGCTCCTCGATACGGACGTTCGCTTCGTCGACCGTCCAGAGCCGGGGAGGGTCGACCGCCGCGGGGTCCCGGGCCGGGCCACGTCGTTCCATCGTTAACCACCCAACCGATGCGTTGTCCCCTATTTACGGACGCAATGGCGCGAGGGTTACTCCACCGCCCCGGGGTCACCGGGCCTTTGGCCCAGTCCTACACGAGGTGGAGCTCACGCCCCGCCTTCGTAAAAGCGTCGATAGCGAACCCCACGTCGTCGTCGGTGAGCGCGGCGTTCATGATCGTGCGGATGCGGGCCTTCCCCTGGGCAACCATCGGATAGACGATCGGGAGGGCGAAGACCCCGAGCTCGAGGAGCCGCTCCGAGAGCTGCTTCGCGAGATGGTTCTCCTTCACGATGATCGGGGTGATCGGAGTCGCGCTCTGCCCCGTGTCGAACCCGAGAGCGCTCATCTCTTTCTTGAACCGGTGGGTGTGGTCCCAGAGGCGTCGGATGTGCTCGGGCTCGTGCTCGAGGACATCGATCGCCGCCAGGCACGCAGCCGCGACCGGCGGCGGGTGGGACCCCGAGAGGAGCCAGGTCCGCGAGCGGTTGAAGGCGAAGTCGACCAGCGCGCGCGACCCGGAGATGTGACCACCGACCACGCCGAACGCCTTCGAGAAGGTCCCCATCTCCACGTGGACGCGGTCCCGGCCGAGGCCGAAGTGGGAGACGATCCCGCGACCTCCCGGGCCGAGGACTCCCTCTCCATGGGCGTCGTCCACATAGACCATCGCGCCGTGCTTCCCCGCCACCTCGGCGATCCGGTCGAGCGGCGCAATGTCGCCGTCCATCGAGAAGACCCCGTCCGTGATGACGAGAAGCCGGCGGTAGGCGGGTCGGTGCTCCTCGGCTTGGTCGAGGACCCGCGAGAGGTCGGCCGGGTCCGCGTGGTGGTAGACCGTCCGCTCGGCCCGGGAGAGGCGAACTCCATCGATGATGCTGCCGTGATTGAGCTCGTCGCTGATGATGAGGTCGCCCTCGCCGGCCAACTGGGGGATGAGCCCGGCGTTGGCCGCGAACCCGGTCTGGTAGACGAGCGACGCCTCCGCCTGCTTGAATCGGGCGAGTCGAGTCTCGAGCTCCATGTGGAGGTCCATCGTCCCGGCGATCGGCCGCACCGACCCGGACCCCACGCCGTGGGTGCGCACAGCCTCCTCGGCCGCGGCCTTGAGCTTCGGATGGTTCGAAAGGCCGAGGTAGTTGTTCGAGCAGAACATCAGTACCTTGCGGCCGTCGACGTTGCACCAAGGCATGCTCGGTCCCCGGAGGACGTGGAGGACCCAGTTCGAGTCGGTCGCCACCAGCTGTCGGTACTCTTCCGATAGGAACCCGGTCGGGTCGCGCATGGTTACCACCGTGCTTCGAGCGATACCTTCGCCGCCTGCATCGACTGGATGAGCTCCATCGCTCGGGGGAGCTCGCGCATCGGCACCCGATGGGTGATGATCTCGGCCATCTTCTGGCGGAGCTCGGGCCGTTCGAGGAGGCCGCGCACCTGGTGCCACGTCTCGAACATCCGTCGGCCGAAGATGCCGTGCACCCGGGCCGCCTTGAAGATGATCGCGTCGTCCAGGTTGAGGCTCGCATCCGAATCGAACAGCCCGAGCAGGGAGACCCGGCCGCCCGGCGTTAGCGCTTCGAAGGCGAGGCGGAGCGAGGCAGGATGGCCGGACATCTCCACCGCCACGTCGACGCCGTTCCCGTCGGTCTCCTCTCGAATCGTCCGGACGACCCCGGGTCCTTCGGCCACCGGGTTCAGCACGCAGTCCGCTCCCATCTTCCGGGCGAGTTCGATGCGTACCTGGTTGACCTCGGTCGCGAACACGCGGCGGGCTCCCAGCAGGCGGGCGACCACGATCGCGAGGAGACCGATCGGTCCGCACCCGGTCACGAGGACCGTCTTCCCCGCGAGGTCCTCGATGCTGTCCTCCGGTAGGAGCGCGTGGACGGCATTTCCGAGCGGCTCCTGGACGGAGGCGATCGCGGGGTCGAGGTCCGCCGCGTTCTTCCACGCGTTCATCTCGGGAAGGACGGCGTACTCCGCGAAGACCCCGTCCCGGTCGACGCCCAGGACCTGGACGTTCTCGCAGATGTGCATCTTGCCGGTCCGACACTGGTAACAGGTACCGTCGGCGATGTGCGTCTCCGCCGACACGTGGTCTCCCACCCGGAGACTGCGGACCTCGCGACCGATGCCGATGACCTCGCCGCTCACCTCGTGACCGATGATCATCGGCAGCCGCTTCACCCGGGACTGGGCCCATTCGTTCCACGTCCAGATGTGCACGTCCGTGCCACAGACCGACGAGGCCCTCACCCGGATCAGGACCTCGGAATCACCGGGCGTTGGGTCGGGGACCGTGCGGATTTCGCCTCCGGGCGCCCGTGCGGACTTGACCCACGCTTGCAAGTGACACCAACCGACTTGGTCGAGCGGTTTTTCCGCATAACAGTTGGGGTTGGGGATTCGAACAAACGGCCTCGTTCCGCCAACCTCCACCGCTCTACGCGCGCGTCCGAGCGAACCGTGCCCGGGGCCGGAATCTTCGAGGAGAACGGCACCGCGCGAGGTTTCGGAATCCGGCGCGCGCTTACCCTTATATAGGGCACCCTTCTCCCCCGTCCCCACTGGAGGTAGGACCCTCTATCGACCCATGGCTCGACGTCACCGTCCGAGGCGAGGTTCCCTCGCCTTCTCCCCCCGCGTGCGCGCGGCGCGGCCCCTGCCCCGCGTCCGGTCGTATCCGGCGGGGCCGAAGCAGCCGACGGTCGAGGGGTTTGCCGGCTACAAGGTCGGCATGACGCACGCCTTCCTGGTCGATTACCGTAAGCGCTCGACCACCGCCGGTCAGGAACTGGCCGTGCCGGTCACGGTGGTCGAGGTGCCTCCGCTCCGCGTGGCCGGCGCGCGCATCTACTCCCGGACCCCCTACGGCCTTTCGGTCACCTCGGAGGTCTGGGGCGAGGGCCTCTCCGAGGACCTTCAGCGACGCGTTCCTTCCCATCCCGCCAGTCCGGCGCCCGCGCTCGAGCATTTTGGCCAGGCGGCCGGTGACGAGATCCGCCTCATCGTGCACACTCAACCGTCCCTGATTACGGGCATCGGGTCGAAGAGTCCCCGCCTCTTCGAGGTGCGGGTCTCGGGGGAGAAGTTCGAGGAACGCCGCGCCTTCGCCTTGGCCCAAGTCGGCCACGAGATCCCGGCCGACCAGCTGACGAAGGAGGGGGAGTTCGTGGACGTCCTCGGAGTGACGAAGGGGTTCGGTTTCCAAGGGCACGTCCAGCGGTGGGGCGTGAAGCTCCAGCCGCGGAAGAACTCGAAGCACCGCCGGATGATCGGGACCCTCGGGCCCCACAACCCCAGCTTTGTCACCTACCGAATCCCCCAGGCCGGTCAGCAGGGTTACCACCGGCGCACTCAATTCAACATGCGCGTCCTCAAGGTCGTCCGCGACCCTCGGGTCGACCCGATCACGCCGGCCGGCGGCTTCCCCCACTACGGCGAGGTCCGCAGCGCCTGCATCCTCCTCCACGGCTCGCTCCCGGGACCGGCGAAGCGCCTCCTTCGGTTCCGCACGCCGATCCGCAGCCGGGTCGCGACGGTCGAGAAGGTCGACCTTCGCTACCTCAGCACCCGGTCGAAGCAGGGAGCATGACGCCGTCCGCTCCACCGGCCGAGCGGCCGGCTGTCCACGAGCATGCGACGCCGCACCACCACGTCCGGCTGGTCGGGCTGGACGGAACGGAGCAGGCGAGCGTCGCCCTTCCCCTCGCGTTTTCCCATCCGATCCGCCCCGACCTGATCCAGCGGGCCGTGGTGGCGGCGCAATCCCACCGGCGCCAGCCGTACGGCACCGCGCCTACGGCCGGACTCCGCCATTCCGTCGAGTGGTCGGGCAAGGGTCGCGGGGTCGCGCGTACGCCCCGTCTCATGGATTCGATGCGCGGCGCTCAGGCGCCGAACACCGTGGGCGGTCGCCCGGCCCATCCTCCCCGCCCGACGCGGATCTGGTCAAAGAAGATCAACCGGAAGGAGCGGCAGCTCGCCTTCGCGTCGGCGCTGGCGGCGACCCGCGAGTCGAAGCTCGCATCGGCGCGCGGACACGAGGTTCCGCACGGCCTCCATCTGCCCGTCGTGCTGGTCGACCCGGTCGAGGAGATCCGGTCGGTCGCCGAAGCCCGAGCTCTCCTCGAGCGCCTCAAGCTCTGGGCCGATGTCGAACGCGCCCGGTCGAGGACCCATCTCCGTTCGTCGGGCCGGGCCCGCCGGCGCGGGCGGGTCCGCCGGACCCCTCGGAGTCTGCTCCTCGTCACGAGCGGGCCGGGGAAGGCGCTCGGGTTCCGCAATCTCGCGGGGGTCGAGGTCGTTCCGGCCCCGCGTCTCGCGGTCGAGGACCTCGCGCCCGGGGGGGATGCGGGTCGGCTCACCCTGTTCTCGCGTGCCGCGGTCGAATCGCTCCGCTCCCGCCTCGGGGAGGAATCTCCGTGACGGACCCCTCGCTCCGCCACCGCATCATCCTGCACGCCTACGTGACGGAGAAGTCGATGGACGAGATGGAGCGGCTGAACAAGCTCGAGTTCGTCGTCGACCGTCGGGCGAGCCGGGACGAGATCCGTCGCGCGGTCGAATCGACCTACCAGTGCAAGGTCGCGAAGATCAACACGAAGATCGTGCGCCAGGGAAAGATCGCGACCGTCAAGTTCACGAAGGATTTCTCGGCCGAGGACATCGGCGGCCGGGCGGGAGTGTTCTGATGGGAAAGCGGATCATCTCTCGCCGGCGCGGCAGCGGGACGGGACGCTACCGCTCGCCGAGCCACCGGCACCACGGCGCCGTCTACCACCCGGCGGCGTCCATCGTCGGGGAGGCGAAGGTCGTCTCGATTCTGCCCGCTCCGGGCCGCACGGCGCCGGTCGCCGAGGTGGTCCACCCCGAGGCGGGCGCCTTCCGCATCCTCGCTTCCGCCGGGCTCGCGACCGGTGACTCGATCTCTCTGCACGAGGGCCAGGTCAACCGCGGGTCGATCCTCGCGCTGGGCCGGATCCCGGACGGGACGCTCGTCTCGAACCTCGAGGTGAAGCCGTTCGATGGGGGCCGGCTCGTCCGCACCGCCGGGTCGAGCGCCCTGGTGGTCTCCCATACCGGGACGGAAGTCACCGTGCAGTTGCCGTCGGGAGCGTTCAAGCAGTTCCTCGCAACCTGCCGCGCCCAGGTGGGCGCGGTCGGGGGGAGCGGGCGCCGCGAGCGGCCGATCATCAAGGCGGGGAAGAGAGTCTGGTCGGTGCGCTCGCTTGCGCGCCAGCCGTTCAAGGTCCGCGGGGTAGCGATGAACCCCGTCAACCACCCGTTCGGGGGCGGGGCCCACCAGCACGTCGGCCGGCCCAGCACGGTCTCGAGCGGCACCTGGCCCGGCGCGAAGGTCGGGCGGTTCTCCCGTTCGATCCGTAAGAAGCGGCAGCGCCAGCGGAGGGGAACAGCGTAACCATGGCGAAGGCCCGGAAGGCGAAGAAGGTCGAAGCGCGCCGCAAGCGGGAGTTCACCTACCGGGGGAAGACCCTGGACGAGCTCAAGGCGATGAACCTCGAGGAACTCTCGAAAGTGCTCACGGCCCGCGCGCGCCGGTCGATCCGCCGCGGCTTCAACGTCGAAACGACCCGATTCTTCGAACGGCTCCGGTCGTCGCCGGGGGAGAAGGTCGTACGCACGCACTGCCGGGACGCCCTCGTTCTCCCGGAGCACGTCGGCCGCCGGGTCGCGATCCACAATGGCAAGGAGTTCAAGGAGATCGAGGTCCGGCCCGAGATGATCGGGCACTACTTCGGAGAGTTCGCGCTCACGCGCAGGTTCGAAAAGCACTCGGGTCCCGGCGTCGGCGCGACGCGGTCCTCGAAGTTCATGCCGTTGAAGTGAGGGAGGTCGGTCGATGCGGGGCTACACCTACCGGGACGAGGCGGGCGTCAACGTCGCCCGCGCCCGCGGCATCGAGCTCCACATCTCGCCGAAGAAGACCTACGAGGTGCTGAACGCCATTCGGGGCCTGCCGGTCGACCGGGCACGCTCCTACCTCGAAGGGGTGATCGCCCTGACCCGGCCGGTGCCGTTCCGCCGGTACAACCAGGAGACGGCCCACCACCGCGGGAGCGGCCCCGGCCGGTTCCCGAAGAAGGTCGCGGTATCCGTCCTCAAGGTGCTCGAGAACGCCGCCGAGAACGCCGAGTACGAGGGGCTCGACACCGACCGCCTGTTCATCCGGGTCGCGGCCTCCGCCCGGGGCCAGCTGCGCAAGACGAGCATGCCGCGGGCCCAGGGTCGAGCCACCCAGTGGAACGAGCAGACGACCAACGTCGAGATCGTGCTCGCGGAGCGGAAGGAGGCGGCATGAGCTCGGAACGGAAGTTCATCCAGGAGTCGATGCGCCGGGTACTGCTGAAGGACTACCTGGTGAGCCAGAGCGCGCGGGCCGGCTTCGGGGGCCTCGACATCACGCGGACCCCGATGGGCACGCGGGTCACGCTCATCTGCGAGCGGCCCGGCATCCTGATCGGTCACCGCGGGGAGCTCATCAAACGGCTCACCCAGGACATCCACGACCGCTTCCAGCTCGACAACCCCCAGATCGAGGTCCAGGAAGAGCGGCAACCGAGCCTGAACGCCCAGCTGATGAGCGAGAAGTTGGCCTCGACCCTCGAGCGGGGCTGGCACTTCCGCCGCGCCGGCCACTCGACCGTGCGCCGGATCATGGAGGCCGGAGCCCGCGGCTGCCAGGTGATCCTCTCGGGGAAGCTCACCGGCGAACGGCACCGCACCGAGCGGTTCAAGGCCGGTACCATCAAGTACTGTGGCGAGGCGGTCCATCTCTGGATCGACAAGGGATTCTACCAGGCTCGGCTCAAGCCCGGCGTCATCGGGGTCACCGTCTGGATCATGCGGCCGACCGCCAAACTCCCGGACGAGATCGTCGTGAAAGGGGTCGGGGAGCATCCCCACGCCGCCCCGGCCGAGCTCCCGACGATGGAGGAGCCGCCGATACCCGAACCTCCGGCCCCGACGGGGGCCCCGTGACGCTCCTCCGCATGAAAGAACTGCGGGCGCTCTCCGACGAGGAGCTGCGCCGGCGCATTGCCGAGGCCGAGAACGACCTCCTCCGCGAGCGCGGGGTCGCGGCGATGGGTGGCGCACCGCCGAGCCCGGGCCGAATGCGCGCGCTGCGCACGAACGTCGCGCGGGCGCTCACCGTCCTCAGCGAACGGTCGGCGAAACCGGCCGGGAGCCCGCGTCCTTAGGGGGCGGTGGGGTGGACCGATGCCGAGCACGGGAGGACCCTCCGCCGCACTCTCTCGGACCGAGCGTGAAGCGCTCGCCGGAGAGCTGATCGGCGCCTCGGTCGAGCTGCCGGCATCCTCGGCCCTGCGCTCGCCCGTTCGCGGCACCATCGTGGACGAATCCCTCTCGACCTTCACCGTGCGCTGCTCGGACGGGCGACGGACGGTGCGCGTACCGAAGCAGGGACTCACCGGCACGATCGCGCTACCGGCGGGAGAGTTACCGTTAAGAGGCGAGCTCCTTCGCGTGCGTCCCGAGGACCGCACGAAACGGCTGCTCGCCGGCGGACCTCGGAGGTACCGATGACTCCCGCACGTAGCCCCGCCGCGCGCCGGGCCCGGGACATCGGCCTGGACGTTCGGGCCCCGAAGACCCGGTGCGACGACCGCCACTGCCCGTTCCATGGCCGCCTGCCGCTTCGCGGCCAGGTGCTCGAGGGAACGGTCGTCTCGGTCGCGATGCAGCGGACGGCCGTGATCGAACGCACCCTGCTCCACTACGTCCCGAAGTTCGAGCGGTACGAGAAGCGCCGCCGCCGGTACCTTGCGCATGCGCCGCCGTGCCTCAACGTGACGGTCGGCCACCAGGTACGCATCGCCGAGACCCGGCCCCTCTCGAAGCTCGTCTCGTTCTGCATCGTCGAGGACCTGGGCGAAGCGGCGCGCCGGGTGAAAGGGGAAGAGGCGCTCCCCGCGGCCCCGGCAGAGAAGGCGGAGGAGGAGGCATGAAGGGCCTTCCCGGGCGCCGCGGGCGGGGCCTTCCGAAGGGGGCCCGCCTGGAGTGCGTCGACAACACCGGCGCGAAGGTCGTCGAGATCATCGCCGTCCGCAACTGGCACGGGACCCACCGGCGGTACCCCCGGGCCGGGATCGCCGACCTGGTCATCGTCTCCGTGAAGAAGGGAACCCCCGAGATGCGCCGGCAGGTCCTGCATGCCGTCATCGTCCGCGCGCGCTCGCCGGTGCGCCGGCCGGACGGCACCCGTCTTCAGTTCGAGGACAACGCGGCGGTCATCACGACGGAGACCGGCGAGATCAAGGGCTCGCAGATCAAGGGGCCCGTCGCGAAGGAGGCGGCCGAACGCTGGCCGCGCATCGCGGCGGCGTCGTCCATCATCCTGTAGGAGGGAACGGTCGATGCGACGCTCTCCGCACTCTCCCCGCCGCCAACGACGCGCCCTCTACACCGCGGACTCCTTCGAGCGCCGCCGGCGGCTCACGCTTCTCCTCTCTCGCGAGCTCCGGGCACGGTTCCACCGTCGCTCGCTGCCCGTTCACAAAGGGGACACGGTGCGCGTCCTGTCGGGGAGCTTCGTCGGTCGCGAGGAGCGCGTCGCGAAGGTCGACCGTCGGGGCCTCTCGGTCACTCTGGACAACGTCACGCTCAAGACGGCCGACGAGAAGATGAAACCGCTCGCGCTGCGGCCGAGCCACCTCGTGCTGACGCGGCTCAACCTCTCCGACCCGTGGCGGCGGCGCTCGCTCCGCGTGCGCGAGGAGGACGTCACCCCCGAGGAACGTGGGGTGGCCCCCGAGGAGCCGGAGGCGACCGAGCCGGCAACGCCCGCGCCCGAGGCCCCACCGAAGGAGCCCGAGGCGCCGGCTCCGGCCCCCGAGGAGGCAGAGGAGGCCAAGGAAACCGCTCCAAAGCCCCGGACGAAGCGCCGGACCCGCCCCGCACCCTCGGAGGAGGCGACCGAATGACGCTCCGTCTCAAGCGCCGCGCCGCTCCCCGCGCTTGGACGATCCCCCGGAAGGGGACGAAGTGGGTCCAGCGGCCCGGTCCCGGGCCGCATGCCCAGAACCAGTCGATACCGCTCCTGATGGTCCTCCGCGAGCTGCGCCACGTCGTCACCAGCGCACGAGAGGCGCGGATCCTCGTCCGGTCGGGGGCGATCCGGGTCGACGGCAAGGTCTCGAGGGACCTGGAGCGGGGCCTCGGGCTCATGGACACGGTCTCGTTCGCCCCGCCGCTGGACGCCCACTTCCGGGTGATGAAGGACCGCCGGGGCAAGCTCGTCCTGGTCGCGATTCCCCCGGCGGAGTCGACCGTGAAGCTCGGCCGGGTCCGCTTCAAGCACGCCGCGAAGGGTGGTCGGGTCGAGGTGACCCTCCACGACGGGCGCAACCTCCTCCTTCCCGCCACCACTCCCTACCGCGTCGGCGATACCGTCAAGGTGGTCGTCCCCGAGCAGAAAGTGGTCGAACATCTGCCGCTCCACCCCGGGGCACTCGCGTTCGTCTCGGGCGGCTCGCATGTCGGAGAGCTCGCCCGGGTCGATCGCGTCGAGGTCCGGAACTCCCCCCAGCCGAACCTGGTCCACTTCAAGGAAGGGTTCTCGACCGTCAAGGAGTACGTGTTCGTGGTCGGCGAGGCCGCGCCCGAGGTCACGCTCGCCGAGGGGGTCGACCGATGAGCGCTCCGCCCTCGACCGCCCCGACGGCGGGTGGGAGCCCGCCGGCCCCGAACCCCTACCGGCAGGTGCGGCTCATCAAGGTGGTCGTCAACGCCGGGGTCGGGGAGTCGGGCGAGGCCCGGACGAAGGCCGAGAAGGTCCTGGAGATGGTGACCCACCAGAAGCCGGTCGCCACGCGGTCCCACTCCACCAACCGCGACTTCGGCATCCGCAAGGGCCAGGAGATCGGGGCGAAGGTCACCCTCCGTGGGGCGACCGCGACCGACTTCCTGTCCCGCGCGTTCGAAGCGCGGGGCCGTCAACTGGACGTCGATTCGATCGACCGTACGGGGAACTTCTCGTTCGGCATCGCCGACTACACGGACTTTGCCGGCATGAAGTACGACCCGGCGATCGGGATCCACGGGATGGACGTCTCGGTCGAGGTCGGCCGCGCCGGCTATCGGATCCGCAACCGTCGCGTCCAGTCCCGCCCGATCCCGAAGGCACTGCGCTCCACCCGGGAGGAGACCCGGGAGTTCCTCACCTCCACGTTCTCGGTGACGATCCTCGAGTGAGCCCATGAAGCCGAAGAAGAACTTTGGACGGAAGGTCGGCTGCCTGCGGTGCGACCGCAAGCGCGGGATCGTCCGGCGCTACGGGCTCCACCTCTGTCGCCAGTGCTTCCGCGAAGTCGCGATGGACCTGGGGTTCCGCAAGTACCAGTAGGGAGGTCGAACGATGCGGCAGGATCTGCTCAACGATGCGCTGGTCGCGCTCCGCCACGCCGACCGCGAGGGCCGCCCGCATGTCGAGATCGCCCCGGCCTCGAAGCTGATCGCCGAGGTCCTCCGCGTCTTCCGCGAGCACCACTACATCGACGAGTTCACGTTCGTGCCCACCGGCCGCGGGGGGAAGTACGACGTGACGCTCTCCCGCCGCATCAACTCCTGCGGGGTCGTGAAGCCGCGGCTCGCGATCCCCTACGCGGGGCTCGAGCGGTACGAGTCACGGTTCCTCCCGGCCCAGGACTTCGGCATCCTCGTCCTCTCCACCAACAAGGGGGTCCTCGCGCACCCGAAGGCCCGTGAGCTCAAGATCGGAGGGCGGCTGCTGGCCTATGTCTACTGAGGCGGAACGCTCGCACGCGGAGGTCGACCTCCCGAAGGGGGTCTCGTTCCATGTCTCGGGGCGCGTGCTCCACGCCAAGGGGCCGCTGGGAGCGATCGACCGACCGTTCCCGTCGGACGTGCTGAAGCTCGCGACCCGCGGGACGACCGCGACCCTCGAGCTCACGATCCCACCAACCCGCAAGCGATCGCGGTCCCTCCTCAACACCTGGGCGGCCCACCTCGCGAACCTCGCGGGGGGCTTGAGCCGCGGCGTCGAAGCGCGGATGAAGGTCGTCGCCGCCCACTTCCCGATGAAGGTCCAGGTCCGTGGGGAGGAGCTCGTCATCGAGAACTTCCTCGGCGAGAAGCACCCACGGTCGACCCGGCTCGTCCCGGGCACGAAGGCCGCGGTCGAGGGGGACATCGTCACGCTCTCGGGACACGACGTCGAGCAGGTCGGCCAGAGCGTCGCGAACATCGAGCGCGTGACCCGCATCCGCGACTACGACCCGCGGGTCTTCCAGGACGGCATCTACCTCATCGAGCGGGCGCATCTCAAGGAGGCGAGCTGATGGCGGAGGAGACGCCGGAGACGGCGACCCCGCCGGCCGAGCCCGAGCCCGCCCCAAAGAAGGCCCGGACCCGGGCGAAGAAGGCGGAGACCCCTTCGGAGCCGGAGAAGAAGGTCGAGAAGGAAGGCGCGACCGAGTCGAAGAAGCCGGAGGGCCCGCAGGTCCCCCGGCGAGCCGAGCTCGCTCCCGAACTGAAGGGGCTGCTCCTCGCCCGGCGGGAGATGAGCGGGCGACGCCCAATCTTCGGCCGCCAGGCGGCCCACCGATACTACCGTATCGGGCGGGACGGCACCTGGCGCCGACCGCGCGGCCTCCAGTCGAAACAACGCCGCCACTACGGCTACCGGGCGAAGATCGTCCGGATCGGCTACCGTTCGCCGGCGCGCGTCCGTGGGCTGGTCCCGAGCGGGTTCGAACCCAGGGTCGTGAGCACCTCGAAGGAGCTCGAGCGGCTGGACGCGAAGCGCCACGCCGCGATCATCGCCCGCACGGTCGGGACCCGCCGCCGCCTCGTCCTCGAGGAAGAGGCCCGCAAACTGGGGATTCGCGTGCTGAACCCGATCGTGAAGTCCGAGACGGAGGCGTGAGGAAGATGCCGGACCTTTCCAACCAGCGGCGCCTCGCCGCCTCGCTTCTAAAATGCGGCGAGGGACGGGTCTGGATCGACCCGGCGAGTCAGGAGGAGCTCGCCGACGCCGTCACGCGGAGCGACGTCCGCAGCGCGATCAAGGCCGGTGTCATCAGAAAACTACGGGTCCGCGGCACCTCTCGCGGCCGGGCGCGTCGGCACGACCGGGAGGTGGCGAAGGGTCGACACTCCGGACCCGGTTCCCGTCGGGGCACCCCGTCCGCGCGGGTCCCCCGGAAGGAGCGCTGGATGCGCCGCATCCGCGCGCAGCGGAAGCTCCTGCGCGAGCTCAAGGAGTCGAAGAAGATCACGAGCGGCGTCTACCGCGAGTTCTACCGCCGGGCGAAGGGCGGCATGTTCCGCAGCCGAGCCCACCTGGTCGTCAACCTCCGGCTCGCGGGCCATCTGCCCCAGGGGGCGCCATGAGCCAGGGACCCCGCTACCATGTCCACTTCCGCCGTCGCCGCGAGGGCAAGACCGACTACCGGGTCCGTCTCCGGCTCCTCAAGGGGGGCCTTCCCCGGGCGGTGGTTCGCTTTTCCGGCCGCCGGATCCGGGTCGCGGTGGTCGAGTACGTACCGGCCGGAGACCGGGTGACGGCCTCGGCGGACTCGGCCGAGCTCGCTCGGCTCCATTTCCCGGCCGCGAGCGTCGCGTCGACGCCCGCGGCTTACCTCACCGGCTACCTCGCGGGTCTCCGCGCGAAGGCGGCCGGCACGGAATCCGCGATCCTCGATGCCGGCCTCCGCCACCCGACCCCCGGCGGGCGGCTCTCGGCCGCCCTGAAGGGCCTCCTCGATGCGGGGATCGAACTCCCGCATGGCGAGAAGGGGTTCCCGAAGGCCGACCGGCTGAGCGGGGCCCATCTCCCGAAGCCGCTCCCCGAACCGGTCGAGTCCTACAAGCTCAAGCTCCCCGGGCTGGTCGCCCGGACCGAGGTGCCGCGATGAGCGCATCGATGCAGGGTCCGCCGGCACGCCCACCGCCGGGCCCCGGGGCTCCGGCCGCCCCTCCACCGTGGGTCCCGAAGACCGAGCTCGGACGCCGGGTCGCCGCGGATGAGATCACCACGATGAGCCAGGCGCTCGCGAGCGGGCTCCCCCTCCGCGAGCCCCAGATCGTCGACAAGCTCCTCCCCGGCCTCCACGACGAGGTGCTGGACGTGAACATGGTCCAGCGGATGACCGACTCGGGCCGCCGGTTCAAGTTCGCCGTCACGGTCGTGGTAGGGAACGGCGACGGGTTCGTCGGGCTCGGACGCGCGAAGGGGCGGGAGGTCGGACCGACCATCCGCCGCGCGATCGACCGCGCGAAGCTCGAGGTGATCGAGGTCCTGCGCGGCTGCGGCAGCTGGGAGTGCGGTTGTGGCCGCCCCCACACGCTCCCGTTCCAGGTCGATGGGCGCTCGGGGTCCGTGGTCGTCACGTTCAAGCCGGCGCCGCGCGGCGTCGGCCTCGCCGTCGGCGACGTCGCGAAGCCGATCCTTCGGTTCGCCGGCCTCACGGATGCGTGGGGGTTCACGGACGGCCACACCAAGACGACCGTCAACTACGCCCAGGCCGCCTACCGTGCCCTCCTCGAGCTCTCCGAGCTCAAGGTGCCCCCTGAGGACGCCCAACGGCTCAAGATCGTCCGCGGGTCGGTCGGAAGCTCGATCCTCCCGCCGAAGGACGAGACCGCCGGGCGCCCGATGCGGGGTGGCCGGCGCGGACCCGGGGGCCGCACACCGGGCCGGGGTCCCGGCGGGCCGGGGCGCCGCCCGCCGCCGGGCGGAGGGCGGAGGTAAGACGATGGCGTGGACGGTGGTACGCGTGCGGGGCAGTATCCACGCGAAGCACGAGATCGACGAGACGCTCCAGTTCCTCCATCTCACGCGGCCGAACCACGCGACCGTGGTGCCCGAGAACCCGTCGATCCGCGGGATGCTCACCCGAGTCCAGGGGTATGTCACCTGGGGGGAGGCCGACCCCGAGACGGTCGGCCTCTTGCTGAAGGAACGCGGGGAGACCCGGGCGGGAGCTCGGCTCGCCGGAGAGGCGCCCGACGCGAGAAAGGCGAAGGTCGACCTGACCGTGCTCGGCCAGAAGGTGGCCGCCGAGGGTCTGCCCGGCGCGCCAGAGGTGAAGCCGCTCTTCCGTCTCAAGGCTCCGAAGGGCGGCTGGCGGTCGACCAAGAAACCGTTCGCCCGAGGCGGGGCGCTCGGCTACCGGGGCGCCGCGATCAACGACCTCGTCCGGCGGATGGTGTGAGGGGAGGACGGACGATGCCCAGTCGTACGAGGAAGTTCCGGGGACTCCGCACCCACGGCCGCGGCATCAAGGCCGGACGGGGCGCGGGGAAGCAGGGGGGCCGAGGGAACGCCGGGCTCCACAAGTACAAGTTCAAGTCGATGCTCATCTACGCCCCCGACCACTTCGGCCGCCACGGGTTCAAGCGCCCGCCGGCGATCGTCGAACGGACGACCGCCCTCAACGTCGGCGAGCTCGAAGCGTTCGTCCCCTACCTCGAGGCGGCGAACGCGCTCGCCCGCGACGGGGAGACGTTCGTCGCTGACCTCGCGAAGGTCGGCATCGACCGGCTCCTGGGCGGCGGGAAACCGACCCGCCCCTGGAAGGTGTTCGTCGCCCACGCCTCCGAGCACGCCCGAACGAAGGTGACGGTGCTGAAAGAGCCCCCGGCGGCCGCCGGAGCCGCCGGCGGGTCGTAGACTATATAACTCGGCCATCGGCTCGGCGCGCACCACATGGCGGAGGAGGAGATCCCCCGGGACCCGCGGTGGGCGATCCCGATGGTCGTCCTCGGGGTCATCGTCCTCTCGATCGTCTGGTTCTGGGAACGACCCACCGTCCTCGCCTTGGGCCTCATCACCGCGGCGACGGCCGCGATCCTCACGCTCCTCTACCTCGGCCTCTCCTACAACGGGACGCGCTCGCGCCTCTACGGGTTGAAACCGGTCACGACCCGGATGCCCGCGGTCTCCCAGCCGAAGGGCCACGTTCACTTCCGGACCAAGCTCTCCTGGACGATCGGGATCCTGCTCCTCTACTTCCTCCTCACGAACATCTACCTCTTCGGCGTCGACCAGGCGACCGTCATCGACCTGTTCGCGAGCTACCGCGCGATCCTCGCCGGGGCGCAGGGGACGCTCATGCACCTCGGGATCGGCCCGATCGTCACCGGGTCGATCATCATGCAGCTGTTCACCGGGGCGAAGATCATCAACCTCGACCTGACGGACGACGAGGACAAAGGGGTCTACCAGGGCACGCAGAAGGTCCTCGTGATCGCGATGATCTTCATCGAGGCCGTCCCGCAGGTCTACGGCTACTTGACCCCCTCGTCGTCCCTCGTCTCGACCCTGGGGACCGCCTCGCCGGGGAACGGGGCGCTCCTCGCGAACACCGTCATCATCGCCCAGCTCGTCTTCGGGAGCTACCTCGTCTTCCTGATGGACGAGGTCGTCTCGAAGTGGGGGATCGGGAGCGGGATCTCCCTGTTCATCGCGGCGGGCGTGAGCCAGCAGATCATCCAGGGGACCCTCAACTGGGTGCCGCAGACCCCGGGCGCTCCGCTCGGCCCCGGCAACCTGCCGAGCGGAACGATCCCGAAGACCCTCTACGTGCTCACCCACTACTCGGCCTCGGCGATGGCCGGGGGCGGATGGGAGACGATCATCTTACAGCAGCCGAACCCGGTGGTCGCGCTCGTCGGGACCGCGGCGATCTTCTTCCTGGTCGCCTGGACCGAATCGACCCGCATCGAGCTCCCGCTCTCCCACGCCGAGGCGCGGGGCGCCCGCGGCCGCTACCCGCTCCGCCTGATCTACGCCTCGAACATCCCGGTCATCCTGATGAGTGCGCTGCTCGCCAACGTCTCGATGGTCTCGATCCTCCTCTGGACCAATCCGACCCTCGCCCACTTCCCCATCCTGGGCCATCAATGGTGGGTCGGCTCCTACCTGAGTGCCGCCCAGTCGAAAAGTACCGGGATCGCTCAGACGCAACCGATGACCGGAGGGGCGTACTACCTCTCCACGGTGAACGGGCTCGCGTCGTGGTTGCTCCCGCTCATCAACTACCAGGCGTACGGGAAGTTCCTCTACAGCCACACCTGGTGGCAGGGGCTCGTCCACGTCGTCGTCTACTTCGGCGCGATGGTCGGCGGGTCGATCCTGTTCGCGAAGTTCTGGATCCAGACGACCAACATGGGCCCGGAGGCGGTCGCGAAGCAGATCGAGGCTTCGGGGATGCAGATCCCGGGGTTCCGTAGAGAGCCGCGCGTCTTACGTCGCGTGCTCGAACGGTACATCCCCGTCATCACCGTCATCTCCGGCGCCGCCGTCGGGGCGCTCGCCGCGGGCGCGGACCTCATCGGGACCCTCGGTAACGCGAGCGGCACCGGCGTGCTCCTGATGGTGGGGATCATCATCAATCTCTACGAGGCGATGGGTCGCGAGCAGCTGATGGAGATGAACCCGCTGCTCCGCCGCTTCCTCGGAGGCGAGAGTTGACGGACGAGGCGGAACCCCTTCCGAGCGCGGAGGCCGAGACCCCCGAAGCGCCGCTGCCGAGCCAGGAGGAGGCTCCTGCGGAGAAGCCGGCGCGCCCGCGGCCTCCGCCGCCGCAGTTCAAGTTCTCGACCTTCCTCTACGTCTTCCTCGGACTCCTCGGCCTGTGGATGCTCATCGACCAGACCGCGCGGAACGGGATCGGCTACGCCCTCGGCGTGTCGAACGCGCACCCCGGTCCCCTCTACTGGCTCATCGGCTTCCAGTCGAACTACCTTCTTCTCACGATGGCGCTCGCCGGCGCGATCGAGATGCTGATCACCTCGGTCGCCTACAACTACACCACCGACTGGGTGAAGGCGGCGAAGGTCCAGAAGTGGAGCTCCGCGTTCCGCAAGGTCCAGATGGAGGCGATCCGCTCCGGGAAGAAGGACCGCATCGCCGCGCTCAAGCCGCACCAGGAGCGGTTGACGCGGCTCTCCGGGGAAGTATCGATCGCCCAGTTCAAGGGGATGGCGATCACCTACTTCCTGCTCATCCTCATCTACACCTGGGTCGGGCTCGTCATCGGCCAGGCGACCTCCCTCCAGCAGACGATCAGCCTGAACGGGGCCTCGATCGACCTCTTCGGCTTCGTGACGTCGAGCATCCACATCCCGTGGTGGTTCCTCATCTTCAGCATCTACACGATCCCGTTCTCGATGGTCTTCCGTCGCATCCTGAAGAACCTGTGGCTCCGGCGGTACGCGGCGGAGCACCACCTCCCGCCCGCCCGTAGCGCCGGGGCGGCCGGGGGTACGGCGTGATCCACCGGGTCGTCGCGATCGGCGGGCCGCCGGGAAGCGGGAAGTCGACCGTCGGCCGGCTGGTCGCGCAGCGGCTCGGGCTCACCTATACCGCCGCGGGCGAGCTGTTCCGTGCGGAGGGCCGGCGGCGCGGGATGGACGTCGAGGAGTTCGGCCGGTACGCCGAGGGTCACCCCGAGGTCGACCTCGAGCTCGACCGCGCGATGCAGTCCCTCGCGACCCCGGGCCGACTCCTGGATAGTCGCCTCCAGGGGGCCCTTTGCCGCCGCCACGGCATCCCCGTCCACTACGTGGTCGTCACGGCGAGCGAAGCGGAGCGCGCCCGCCGCGTCGCTGGTCGGGACGGCCAATCGGTCGAGGAGGCTCATCGACGCATCGCGGAACGCGAGGCGAGCGAGCGGAGCCGCTACCTCGCCCGCTACGGGATCGACCTCGCGACCGAGCAGCCCGACCTGACGGTCGACTCGACCCGACTCCCCGCCGAGTCGGTCGCGGAGCGGGTCGTTCAGTTCGTCCGCGGCCGGGAAGCCGAGGCGCCCGCGTGACGGAGACGGTCTCCGACCCGGTCGCCGACCGCCTTCGGGCGGGCGCGTTCCTCCTCATCGACAAGCCCCGCGGCCCCTCCTCGCACCAGGTCACGGCCTGGGCAAGGGACCTCCTCGAGGTGCCGCTCGCCGGACACGCCGGGACCCTCGACCCGAACGTCTCGGGGCTGCTCTGGGTCGGGGTCGGGCCGGCGCTCAAGCTCCTCCCGCTCGTCCTCGAGTTCCCGAAGCGGTACGTCGGGGTCGTGGTGTTCCACGGGACGGTCGGTCGGGCCGAGCTCGACCGGGTCGTTTCCGAGTTCCACGGACCGGTCTACCAGACGCCCCCGGTCCGCTCGGCGGTGAAGCGGGAGCGCCGCGTCCGAACGGTCCACCGCCTCTCCGTCGTCGAGCGGGACGGGCCCCGCGCGGTGATCGACCTGGTCGCCGACTCGGGAACCTACGTGCGGACGCTCGCGGTCGACCTCGGCGAAGCGCTCGGGGTCGGGGCCCACCTGGAAGAGCTTCGCCGGACCGCGACCGGGCCGTTCGACGAGCGCCGAGCGGTGACGCTCACCCAGCTCGCCGACGCGGTCGCCCGTCGCCGCGAAGGAGACCCGACCGAGCTCGTCGCGTGCCTGCGACCGATCGAGGAGGTCTGGCGCGAGTTCCCCGCCCTCCTCCTCAAGGATGCGGCGGCCAGCGCGGTCGCCCATGGGGCGGGACTCGCCCGCGGAGGGATCCTCGCGGTCCCGAAGCCGTTCGCCAAGGGCGACCACGTCGTCCTGGTCACGCGGGCGGGGGAGCTCCTCGCGACCGGCGTGGCGCGGGTCGCCTCCTCGGACTTGAGCACGGTCCACCACGGGTGGGTGGTGGACGGCACCCGCGTGTTCGTCGACCCGGCTCGGTTCCCGGCCCTCTGGCACGGGTCGCCGCGCCCGGGAGCGGGCGCGCCGGCGGCCCCCGCCGGATAGGGTTATCTCCGCGGTCGCTCCGCACCCGCCGATGGCCGGCCGAGTCAACGGTCGCAGCGATCTCGTGGTGCGCATCTTCGCCCGGCTCGGGCGGTGGGTCGTGCGCCACCCGTGGCAACCGGTCGCCTTCTGGATCGGGCTCCTAGTGGTGACGATACCGTTCCTCCCCCTCCTCGGCTCGGTCACGACCAACTCGACCACGACCATCGCTACGAGCGCCCCGAGTCAGGTCGCGAACGCGCTCTACGACGAGCTGTTCCCGAACGCCACGGGGGCGAGCTCGACCACCCTTCTCTTCTACGGAACGAACCTGACCGACCTCTCCTCCCAGCGGGCGGTGATGAACGTCACCGCCGCCCTCGGAGAGGACCGGTCGCTCGCGGCGGTCCAGTCGATCGCCTCGGTCTACACCGAATACGCGAGCTATCTCGCCGGCGAAGCTGAGCTCACGGGGGCGTTCGTGAAAGGTGCCCTCGCCGAATCCCCTCCGTTACCGGTCGGCGTGAACCAGACGGCGGCCCTCCTCTGGGGCACACCGGCACTGTTCGTGAACGAATGGCAGACGCTCATCCTGAACACGAGCGAGCCGCCCTCCTACTGGAACTACCCGGCCTTCGAGGCGACGGCGGCCGCCCTCAACAGTTCGACCGCCGCCCTCGCGGTCCTGGATGCGTTCTACGCCGGCGCCGGTGCGTCCGGTGCGGGCTTCAACGGGTCGGCGGCGTGCGCCGCAGCGCCGTCGACCGTCGTCGCCTGCTCGACCTCGGTGGCCCGCGCGAACGAAGCGTCGCTCATTCCGGTCCTCTTCCCCGTGCCCACGGAACAGGCCGTGCCGCGGACCGTCCTCGGGACCCTCGACCTCATGAACTTCACGCAGTGGGGGCCGGTCCGGTCGGTCTCCTCGGTCATCCTCGGGGAATCGGTGGGCCTCCCGCCGGCGTGGGTCGACCGGGTCTGGTCGGAGTTTCCCGGGGGCGCCGTGGCCCCGGTCGCGGCGGACGCCTGGGCGAACGCGACGGTCGCGAACTCGACCCTCTGGAGCGAGCCACTCCCGGTGCCGTACGGCATCTTCGGGCAGTTCGTGAACGATGCGGGGACGGCGCAGCTCATCCAGGTGACGTTCTCGGTGTCGGACGACGCGACCAACGCGAGCGGCGGAAGCCCGGTCTACGCGGACCTCGGTCGCATCGATTCGGTCGTCACGGCGACCCTGGCGGCCTCGGACCCCTCGGCCTCGATCTCCTATGCCCAGACTGGCGGGGCTGCGCTCGACAAGTTGACCCAGGAGGCCGTGAACTCGTCCATCGCCCTCGTCCTCCCTCTGACGGTCGGACTGCTCCTCGTCATCGCGATGGTCTACTTCCGCTCCCCGCTCACCCCGCTCGTGACCTTCGCCGCGCTCGGGATCGCCCTCACGATCGGTATCGGGGGCACGATCCTCATCGGCACGTTCGTGACGAAGGTCGACACGACCTCGCTGACCCTCGTGGAGGTGTTCGTCCTGGGGGTCGGCACCGACTACTCGATCTTCCTCGCCGCCCGCTACCGCGAGGAGCTGGTCGCGGGTCGGAGCTCGGACGAGGCGCTCGTGAACGCCGTCTCGTGGGCCGGACAGTCGATCGCCACCAGCGGGTCGACCGCGATCATCGCGACCGCCGCGCTCGCGCTGAGCGGGATCGCCCTGCTCTCGCAGTGGGGGATGGCGCTCTCGCTGGCCGTGTTCATCACCCTCGTGCTCTCGCTCACCCTCCTCCCCGCGTTCCTCAAGCTCATCGGGCCGCGCGTCTTCTGGCCGTACACGAGGGAGCGGTTCATCCGGCACGCGACCCGCGTCTCGCAGCGGCAGAAGGAGGGCCGCACCTACTTCTACCGCGTCGGGTCGTGGACCGCGCGCCGCCCGGGGACGGTGGTCGCGACCATCCTGGTGGTCACGATCCCCCTTGCGGCGATCGCCCTCACCGTGCCGCTCGCCTACGATTTCTACGGCCAGCTCCCGAGCGGACACCCGGCGACCGACGGGCTCTCGACCCTCGGGAACGAATTCGGCCCCGGGTTCGCGACTCCCTCCTTCGCCCTGGTCACGTTCGCTTCCCCGCTGGTCGTGCAGAACGTCACGAACGCGACGGAGTTCACGGACATCGCCTCGCTCACCGTGACGGCGGAGGGGACCGGTGGAATCGCGAAGGTCTCTTCCCCGGTCGGCCCCTCGGGGGCCTCCCTCTCGCAATGGCTCTCGCTCGGGACCCTCCCCGTGGCGACCCGCACGAATCTCCTCGCCACGCTCTCCGGCTTCGTCGGGACGGACGGACGGACGGTCCTCTTCGGGTTGCAGACGAATTCGACCGGGCTCTCCTTGGGCGCGGTCCAAGCGGTCCAATCGGTCGAGTCCTCGTTCGGGTCGTACAAGAGCTCGCACCCCGAGATTAAGGAGCTTTCCTACGGGGGCGGGGCACCGGTGATCAGCGACCTCGCGCAGGAGACCGCGGTCGCGACCGACTACATGATCCTCGCGGTCACGGTCGGGCTGATCGGCGTCCTCCTCTTCGTGCTGCGGTCCTGGATCATCGCGGTGATGGCGATCGCGACCATCGGCCTATCGATCAGCTGGGCCTGGGCGCTCACCTACCTCCTCTTCCAACAGCTCTTGGGCTTCCCGCTCTTCTTCTTCGTGCGGACGATCTTGTTCATCCTGATCCTCGGGCTCGGCATCGACTACAACATCTTCCTGCTCACGCGGGTGCGGGAGGAACGGGTGAAGGGGCGGAGCTCCCGCGAGGCGGCCTTCGAGGCGGTCGGGCGCACCGGCGGGATCATCACCGCGGCGGCCGTCATCCTGGCGAGCGCCTTCGCGGCGGTGACGGTCGGCGAGTTCACGCTCATCCGCGCGATCGGTTTCTCGGTGGCCGTCGCGGTCCTCCTGGACGCGATGGTGGTGCGGACGTACCTTGTCCCCGCGAGCCTCCAGCTCCTGGGTGACCGCGTCTGGACCCTCACCGGGCGGCGGCCCAAGCCGACACCCGCCGAAGCCTCTCCGGCCGACGGCCCGGCCCCACCGGCGGCCGACCCGGGAGCGACGACGCCCTAGAGGAAGCGGGCCTTCGCCCGCTCGAGGTGGAGGTCCGGAGAGCTCGAGTCGACGACCTCGAGCACTCGGCCCTCGCCATCCAATAGGAAGGTGACCCGACGCGCTGTCCCGCGAGGTCCGAGGACCCCGTACCGCTGACTGATCTGTTTCGGCTGGTCGGAGAGGAGCGGGAACTTGAGGCCATACCGCGCGGCGAACGCCTTCTGGTCGGAGGCAGGGTCGGTGCTAACGCCGACCACCCGTACCCCCTTCGCGACGTACGCCCCGAGCTGCTGCTGGAACCCCTTCGATTCCATCGTGCAGCCGGGGGTGTCGGCCTTCGGGTAGAAGTAGAGGACCACCGGCGAACCTCGCAACGACGAAAGCTTCAGCAGGGTACCGTCTTGGTCCGGCGCCTCGAACTCGGGCGCGACCTCACCAACCGCGACCATCGCTGACCGAGCCCGGGCGGGGTATTTGAGCGGTGCCTAACGCCAGTGCTACCCGATGGCGACGGTCACGAGCGTCTCGGTCGACTTGATGCCGGGGATCTTGCGGATGCGGTGGAGTACCGTGTCGAGCGCCTGGTTGATGTGAGGGGCCTCCACCTTGGCGATCAGGTCGAACGGGCCGGTGACGGCCTGCACCTCGGTGACGCCGGGGACGGTCCGGATGCGGCGCATGACGTCGTCCAGCTTTCCGATCTCGGTCTCTACCAGGAGGAAGAGCGTCTCCATCTCGACCGGTCCGAGAGAACCGCTCGGGGTCATCAACCTAACGACACGAGAGGAAGGTGCGGCGGGGGAGGGTGCCCGGCTCGGGAAGCTTTAAGGGCGGCCGCGCGCCGCATCGACGGTCGATGTTCCTCCGGCTCCAGGACTCTCTCTCAGGCCGCTCCCGCACAGTCCGTCGTCGGCCGGGCCGGCCGATCCACCTCTACGTCTGCGGGCCGACCGTCTACGACACGGCCCATGTGGGCCATGCGCGGACCTACCTCTACTTCGACGTGCTGCGGCGGAACCTCGAAGCCGAGCAGTTCCCCGTTCGGCACGTGATGAACATCACGGACTTCGAGGACAAGATCGACCACCGGGCGGCGGAGCTCGGAACGACCTGGCGGGAGCTCGCGCGCGGCGAGGAGCGAGCGTTCTGGGCCGACATGGACTCGCTCGGCATTCTCCGGCCCCACGAGCGGCCCCGGGCGAGCGACTTCGTCGCCCGGATGACCGACGTGGCCCGTCGGCTCGACCGGACCGGGCGGGTCCGCCGGAAGGACGGCGAATGGGTCTACGTCCCGCCGGAGCGCCGTCCGGGAGAGAACTTCCCGACCGGCCGGGAGCTCGCCCGCCACGCCGTCCCGGAGCCTCGCCGGCCGTTCCCGGCCGCGAGCGCGGGGGCCCGCGAGTTCATGGTCTGGCGCCCCCAGGACCCGCCCCGGACCTCGTTCCCCGGCCCCTGGGGCCGTGGCATCCCGGGCTGGCACCTCGAATGCTTCGCGATGGCCGAGGAGCTCCTCGGCCTACCGGTCGACCTGCACGGCGGGGGGAGGGACCTGATCTTCCCCCACCATTACGCCGAGAACGAGGTCGCCCTCGCTCTCGACCGGGTCCCGTTCGCTCGAGTGTTCCTCCACACCGCCTTCGTGACCCAGGACGGAGCGAAGATGGCGAAGTCGAGCGGTAACCTGATCCCCATCCGGACCGCCGTCGGCGCCGTCGGGCCCGACGCCCTTCGCTGGCACCTGATCTCCCGCCCCTACTCGGAGCGGCTCGAATGGCGGTCGGAGGAACTCGCCCGCTCGGGCCAGGAGTACGAGCGGGTCCGCCGGGCGGTGACGCACGCCCTCCGGCCGGGGGCGGGCGGTCGGCTGACGGCGGCCGCGGCGTGGGAGCTCGAGGAGAGCATCCGAAGAGACCTCGCCATCAACCTGGGGACGGACCGGGCGCTCGCGCGGCTCAGCACCATCACGGCGCTCTGGGAGGCGAGTCCCAACGGTCGGGTCGCGCGGGGCGACCGCCCGAAGGTCCGCGCGGCCCTCCGGTCGATCGAATCGCGCCTCGGCCTCGCTCTCCTCTAGCCCGGCGGGTCCGGTCCGACCGCCCGGCGGTCCGCCGAGGCGAGCGGCCGCCCGGCGGCGGACGACGGAGCGGCCGTCTCCGCGCGTCGCCCGTCGGCGAGGAACCGGTAGTTCTTGAGCGCCAGACTGAGGACGAACCCCACCAGCGAAAGGGCGATCACGACCCCGAAGACGACCTGGAATCCCCCCAGGTCGTACGCCACCACGGGGTAGGGCACGGGCCCGTGCGGCGTCATCACGGTGACGTAGAAGACGGCGGTGAAGCTCGCGAGGATGGAGGTGGTCACGACCGGCGCGATCGCGGTCCCGAGGTTACGGAACGTCTGGTTCATCCCGGTCTGGACCCCGAGCTCCTCCCGGTCCACGCTCAGGACGATCATGTTCGACATCGCGATCAGGACCGCCACGTTGCCCACCATCATCGGCACCAT
>Ga0187771_10000395_pt1 | contig 26504 bp, 23 predicted proteins | sample 0116_SJ02_MP15_1_FD_133139 | JGI IMG/M metagenome (GOLD analysis project Ga0187771, IMG submission 133139) | Tropical peat soil microbial communities from peatlands in Department of Meta, Colombia - 0116_SJ02_MP15_10_MG | ecosystem: Environmental > Terrestrial > Soil > Wetlands > Peat | place... | reverse complement strand
GCATTACATACGAAGCCCCCGAGACAGATGAGATGGGCATAAGATTCACAGCAAGAGAGAAGGGTATAGAACTAACTTATGTCCCCTTCCGCAAGGTCTCAGCTTCCATAACGAATGATGGCTACTCTCTCGGGACCAAGGGCAAAGATTACGCTCCCGAAATTCGAGACATCAGGGTCATTTTGAACAGGATACAGAGTAAGAACCGTCGACTGTATGCCGGCAGTATGTTTGAAGCTTTCGGGAAATACGTGCTAAACCCTTCCTTTGTTGAGTACCTCTGCTTCAGCAAGTTGAGAACGCTCCTTCAATTTTGGAAGGCAGGCATTAGAGTACCACAGACAGTCTACGTTCCGTGCGACGCCCACGATGACGTATCGGGCAGTTCGCAGACTCTAGACAACAAAGAAGACATCGCTGACCTCATCCAAGGCGCCATCGACGCTCCCGTTGTCCTCAAGCCTGACGCCGGGACGCATGGACGAAACGTTAGGCTGGCCAGGAACCGGGATGAACTTGCGAGATTAGTGGATGAGACGGAACCATCAATCCTTAACCCGGTCGGGGTCCTCGCACAAGAGTTCGTTCACAAGTGGTTCTTCGATCTCAGAATCATCGTTGCCAAGAAATGTGATCAAACCCCACGTTGCTATCCGACCGCTCTGGCGCGAGCAGGATTCAAGGATTTCAGGACGAACACCTACCTAGGGAATATGGTCTTTGGGGTTCACCTGCCCTCTCACATTCTAGATACCGCCGTGCAATGCGGGCAGGCAATCGGACACGACAGCCGAACCTGGGTCTTAGCCCTAGACGCAATGCTCAACGCTCCAAAGGACGAACTCGCCGATGATGCGTCGGTCAAGGCAGAGCTCAACAAACTGACAGAATCGTTTGAAGCTGTAAACAAGACGAAGCGAAGAGAGGAACGTATCATGGATTTTGTTGCCTGGAATCGCCTTCTAGAAGCTGCCTATCGCGATTACATGAGCAATGATGCTTACGAGAACGTGAAAGGCATAATAGAAGAGAGCATAAAGAGTTCGGATCACAGTATACTCTTCCACGAGGCAAACGCTTGCCCCGAATTTTGGGAACAGACCCGCCTGATCGCAGGCATAAACGTTGCAGAACCGTTGCTTGAATGCGCAGAAAGCTTCATCGATCATCCAAGCCAATGGGATGACGTGCAGCCAAGCGAAGCCTGTCACCTTCGCACGAGCGACTCTTAGGTGGTAGTCATCTTAATGAGAGTTGGAATCGTTGGAGGTTCAGGATACGTCGGCTCGGAGCTCCTGCGGCTTCTTCTTCGCCATCCAGAAGTCGAAATCACAGCAGTAGTTTCACGTCAGAAGGCGGGAGAGTACGTATTCAGAACACACCCTAACCTGAGAGGAATGACCGATCTCAAGTTTATTCCTCTGGACCCGTCGCATCTTGTCAAGAACTGTGATATCGTGTTCACTGCCTTGCCGCATGGAACCTCCGCGAATCTTGTCTTGAACCTCCTTAATCAAGGAGTAAGGGTGATCGACCTGGGCGCAGACTTTCGTCTTAGAAATCCAGATGACTACGCAAAGTGGTACGGATGGAAGCACCCCCATCCAGAATTGTTGAAAGAAGCTGTCTACGGGCTACCGGAGTTGCATCGCGATGAGATCAGGAACGCACGCGTTATAGCCTGCCCTGGCTGCATGGCTACTGCAACTATCTTGGCACTATATCCTGTACTCAACGAAGACGCGATTGAGAAGAATAGAATTGCTGCTGACGTGAAAATCGGGTCTTCTGGGGCTGGCACCAAGCCAACCCTAGCGACGGTTCACGCAGAGAGATTTGGAGGCGTGAGACCTTACAAGACGACGGGCCACAGGCATATCGCTGAGATCGAGCAGGAATTAGAAGCTGCTGCGCACACGCAGATCAAGATAGCGTTTTCACCTCATGCAGTGAATATCGTCCGGGGTGTACTAGTGACTCTTCATTGCTTTCTGACGAAGCCCCTGGCAGACCAAGACGTTTGGAAGACCTACAGATCGAAGTACCGGAACGAACCTTTCGTGAGACTAGTCCGAGATCGCAAGGGACTCTACCAGCTGCCAGATCCCAAGGTTGTTGCTGGATCTAACTTCTGCGACATAGGTTTTGAACTGGACACTCATGTGGAGAGACTGGTTTTGTTCTCGGCCATAGATAACCTGATGAAAGGGGCGTCGGGCCAAGCAGTTCAATGCCTGAACATAATGATTGGGGCCGACGAACGAACTGCGCTCGAGAGCTCAGGGTTTCATCCGATGTGATCTGGATGCTTGTTACGGTGAAGGTGGGGGGAAGCACTCTTCAATCAGGCCTCTCCGAAGACTTCGTCCAAGATCTTGAGGAAAGATTGACCAAGGATAAGACCGTCCTTGTGCATGGAGGAGGGAAAGAGGTCACAGAGATAGCCACCGCACTAAACAAACCACAAAAGTTCATCACATCGCCGGGTGGGTTTCGAAGTCGATACACTGACAAGGACACTGCTGAAATCTACGTGATGGTAATGTGTGGGAAAATCAACAAGCAGTTGGTCTTGAGCCTTGAATCACATGGCATACCCGCTGTGGGATTATCAGGATTTGACGGCCTCTTGCTGCAAGCAGAGCGCAAGAAGAATCTAATCGTTGTCGATCAGGAAGGAAGAAAAAGGGTCATTGACGGGGGATACACGGGCAAGATATGCAAAGTAAACGTCAGCCTGCTGACACTTCTGATGAACAACGGATACTTACCAGTTGTTGCGCCTGTCGCGGTAGGCGAAGAATTTGAACCCCTGAATATTGACGGCGATCGAGCTGCCTCGTACATCGCCGGATCATTGAGAGCAGATAGGCTTGTGTTGTTGACTGATGTTGAGGGCGTGACCTTAGACGGCAAACTGGTTCCCCAAATGAGTATGTCGGAAGCGAAAGACCAGCTACGCAACGCGGGACCGGGAATGATCACAAAGATGTATGCTGCAATGGAAGCCCTTGACATGGGTATAGGTGAGGTAGTAGTTTGCTCAGGTTTTGGGAAACACCCAATCTCATCGGCTCTTGACCATGAATCCGGAACTGTGATACACCCATGAACGCAAGTGAGATCATGCAAAACGAACGAGCACTGATGCCTAAGGTCTACGCAAAGAGACCGCTGATGCTTGTCAAAGGAAAAGGCGCAGTGGTCTGGGATGATAAAGACAGGCAGTTTATTGACTGCACAAGTAGTTACGGGGTCTCGTTCCTCGGACACTGCCACCCCGCAATCGTCGAGGCCATAACGAGACAAGCAGAGAGGCTGATTGCTTGTCATGGCTCATTCTACAATGACATCCGCTCAGAACTCATAAGGAGGATCGTCGAGGTCTCCCCTGGGGGTCTCGACAAGGTCTTCCTCTCCAACAGCGGAGCAGAAGCAGTGGAGTGTGCCCTCAAGTTTGCACGCAGGTCCGCTGGAAAGCCCGAGATCGTAGCGATGATGGGTTCCTTCCACGGCAAGACTATGGGCGCTTTATCTGCGACTTGGGACAAGAAGTATCGTGAGCCCTTCGAGCCGCTGCTTCCTAGCTTCAGACATGTCCCATACGGCAACTCTGAGAAGCTCAGACAAGTAGTAACCGAAAAGACGGCTGCAATCATAGTCGAGCCCATTCAGGGAGAAGGCGGAGTAAGGCTTCCGCCGGCAGATTACCTACCAGAGTTGAGGGAAATCTGTGACGACAATGACGTTCTTCTGATCTTCGATGAAGTGCAGACCGGCTTCGGTCGCACTGGCAGACTGTTTGCTTCGGAGCACTGGGACGTAGTTCCTGACATCGTATGTCTCGGAAAGTCTGTCGCAGGCGGTTTGCCCATGGGAATCACAATAGCGAGAAGCGAGATCGTCTCAACCCTGAAGGTAGGTGAACACTCGAGTACATTTGGCGGAGGCCCACTTGTGTCCGCTGCCTGCAAAGCATCTTTCGACCTTATGACTCGGGAGAGGCTGTGGCAGAGAGCCACGACACTGGGAGAACAGTTTCGTCTAGGCCTTGAGAGGCTTCAATCGGACAGCGGCATCATCAGGGAGGTGAGAGGCCTGGGCCTCATGCTCGGAGTTGAATTCAAGTTCGATGTATTTGGCATCATAACAGAATGCATGAATCAGGGTGTACTCGTTCTCGATGCAGGACGAAACGTAGTTCGGCTTTTGCCTCCAGTGGTAATAACCTCAGATGAGATCGATCGAACAGTCAACGCTCTTGGCACAGCTGTGGAGAGAGATGAACGCGCGAGATTACGAAGTCCGACTATTGAATAGGATGCTCAATACGTACAGCCCATCGGGACAAGAGAAGGAGATTGCAGATCTCATCGTAGGAGAGATGGAAAGGATAGGATTCATAGTTTCGAAAGACGAGGTTGGAAATGTCATAGGTCAAGCGGGGGTCGGCTCACCTTGCGTCATGCTATGTGGGCACATGGACACTATCCCGGGCTTCATTCCCGTGAGAATCGAGAATGGTAGGATGTACGGGAGGGGGGCCGTGGACGCAAAAGCGTCCCTTGCGACCCTGATAGCTGCCTCTGCGGAAATGATCAAGAAGGGATTCCGTGGCCAGCTTCAACTCGCTGCAGTAGTTGACGAAGAGGGGGAGAGCAAAGGCATCAGGAACATCATCAAGAAAGGTACCTGGGCTGACTACGCAGTTTTCGGAGAACCCAGCGGCGTCGGGAATGTCACGATCGGATACAAGGGAAGTGTGCATTTGAAGGTCACCTGCCAAACACAGACCGGGCACGTCGCTGCCCCATGGCTATTTGAGAACGCTATCGAAAACACCTTTGAGATGTGGAGGGCAATCGCAAACATCCATTTCGCAGAGGAAGACCCTCAGAGCCGATTCTACTCCACTACCTCGTGCGTAACCAGGATCGAGGGAGGAGATGGTTTCAGTACAGTTCCGTCGAAGTGCAGCCTTCATGCCGACATAAGGATTCCACCCCAGATCACCGTGGAAAGATTTCAAGACAAGGCCCAAGATTGTGCAGAGCAATTCCGCCGGCGGCACCCTGACACAAGTGTTAGAATTGAACTGGAAAACGGAGAGGAGCCGTTTGAAACAGACAAATCATCTGCACTTGTGCGGGCCTTCACATGGGCGATTAGGAAAGTCACCGGTCACCCCGCTGTGTTGGTGAGGAAGTCTGGAACAGGTGACATCAACGCTTTCGCAACCGCAATCAAGCGACCGATGATCGCATACGGGCCAGGAAATTCGCATCTAGACCACATGGCGGACGAGTACGTTAGCATTCGAGATTACATAGACGCCATACAGGTCTTACAAGAGGCGTTAAACAAGCTCGCCCTACTAGATTCAAGGAAGGTTCCACCATCTTCAGGCCTCGTGAAGTGAGCATCAGGCCCACAGGATTAGAGCATCGTAGATCCAGTAAGAAGAACCACCCGCAGTCTCGGCCCTTCGCGTCCGACGCGTAGTCCGATACTGCCGCGGCGCAAATTTCCGTGACGGAAATTCAGTCATTTCGCGACAATTCTTCAACTATCCTATCGCCCACTTGGCTCGTCTTGGACATCCCGCCCAGGTCCGGAGTGCGAACCTTTGGGTCAGCTAGGACTCTTTCCACGGCTTCATCGAGTCCTACAGCTTCTCGTCTATAGCCTAGGTAATCGAGCATCATCTTTGCTGAAAGGACCGAAGCTATGGGGTTAGCGATTCCTTTTCCAGCTATGTCTGGCGCAGATCCGTGAACCGGTGCGAATGCCGCATACTCTTCGCCCACGCTTGCGCTTGGAGCAAGTCCAATCCCTCCCACCACCTGTGCAGCAAGATCCGACAGTATGTCACCGTAGAGGTTCGGGGTGACGAGAACATCGTAACTCTCAGGAGATGCCACCAGCGACATTGCGGCGGCATCAACAAGTTTCTCCTCAACCTTGATTTCTGGGTAGTTTCTCGAAACTCTCAGGCAAATTTCTCTGAACAGACCATCGCTCTCCTTCAATATGTTGGCCTTGTGAACTATTGTTAGCTTCTTTTTCCTGGTCCCCGCTAGTTCAAGAGCGACTCTAGCGATTCTTTCTGAACCTTGGACCGTTATGACTCTGAGAGCGCACGCGCCGTTATGAGTGCGCCATTCTATGCCCGAATACAGCCCCTCTGTGTTCTCTCGAACGATCACGAAATCCGCATTGCGGGCAATACACTCAATGCCTGAGCGTGATTTTGCGGGTCTAACGTTTGCGAACAGATCGAACATTTTTCTGATCTTCATAACAGTGCTCTTGTAGTCCTTCTCGTCGACTGGAGTGGTGAAGGCTCCCATTAACGCTGCTCTGCACTCTCTCATGGCCGAAACTGTTTCAGCTGGGAGGTTTTCACCTCGTCTAATCCAGCAGTCGTGGCCTGCGTCAAGGTCGATGAACTCGAAGTCTATGTCCAAGGCCCTGAGAACCTTCAGAGTCTCTGGAACGACTTCTTTGCCTATTCCGTCACCAGGCAACGTCGCGATCTTGATCAAGTCTGCTCATCTTGGATTCATGGCGCGAGTGTGCATCTAGTGCTTCGAACGGATTTGGCCCCGAGAGCGTTTCTCTCTAGCCTAGCGTTCCTCCACTTTTGAGATAGTTGATTATTCCTCCAGATCGAACGATATCCATCACAAACCGAGGCGGCTTCGGCAAATCATGTATCTTTCCCCGTATCTCGAGTTTGAAGTTGTTCAGATCGATCTCGCCGGTGTCGCCATCTTGTACAGCTTCCTGAATGCCTTGGGAAACAAAAACCGGTAGCCCGAGGTTCACAGCGTTCCTGTAGAATATCCTTGCAAACGAGCTTGCAATAATAGCTTCGATTCCAGAGGCTTTCAAAGCAAGAGGTGCCGTCTCCCTGCTCGAGCCGCATCCAAAGTTCCTTCCTGCAGCTATCACATCCCCCTTCTTGACATTAGCACAAAAGCCGGGCCTGATTTCGATGAATGCACACCTAGCCAGTTTTTCCGGGTCTACGGTAAGGTTGTATCGTCCAGGGGTTATTTGGTCTGTGTTCACATTGTCTCCGAATTTCCATATTCTCACATGAATCTCCTCGGATCAGTTATCCTTCCTCTAACGGCGGTCGCCGCAGCCGTCGCCGGAGAAGCCAGGTAGATCTCCGAGGCAGGGTCACCCATTCTTCCAGTATAGTTCCTATTTGACGTCGACAGACAAATCTCCGCCGGCGCCAGAACTCCCATGTGTCTACCAAGACAAGGACCGCATCCAGGTGGACAAACGAATGCTCCACACTCGACGAAAGTTTCAATCAAGCCTTCGCTCAGAGCTTTGAGCAAGACTGTTCTTGACGCAGGGATTATGACGGTCCTCGTTTGGGCCCGTCGCCCCTTCAGAATCGTGGCCGCAATTCTCAAGTCCTCAATTCGTCCGTTCGTGCATGTGCCGATAACGACTTGATCCACGGGCACATCTTCTACTTCTTGAACAGATCTTGCGTTAGATGGTTTGTGAGGAACTGCCACTTGGGGTTCAAGGTCTGACACGTCGAAGTCTAAGGTCTTCGCACATTCAGATCCGTCCCCGACAAGCCCGGTCTTCGCGCCCATCTCAATTGCGAGATTTGTGAGCGTCAACTTATCTGCAAGAGCCATCTTCTCGGCCAGCCCGTTGTATTCTAGTGCCATGTAGTTTGCCCCATCATCGCCGACTACAGAGCAGAGCTTCAGAGCGATGTCTTTCGCACTAACGCCTGAGCGTAATTCTCCTTCTAATGTAATGCCATAGGACTCCGGAACTCTAAGCCAAATCTTTCCAGTGGACATGGCGACCGCGATATCTGTGGAACCCATACCCGTGGCGAAAGCACCGAACGCGCCCGCAGTGCACGTATGCGAGTCACCACCGACTATGACCATACCCGGCTTGGCGAATCTCTCTGCGATTATTTGGTGGCAGACACCGTCTGCTACTAACTTGATCCCGTGTTTCCTTGCAAAGGTTGTCAACATTTTCTGAAGAGCCGCTGCGTCGATATTTGACGGTGGAACGACGTGATCTACAAAGAAGATCACGCGCGTTGGATCCGCGACGCGTTCGCTTAGCTGTTTCACAGCCTGAATTGCCAAGGGAGCCGTTGTGTCGTGCGCAAATATCACGTCCGGCTCTATCACTATGATCTCGCCCGATTGAACATCTCGCTCGGCCTTGATGCTCAGGATCTTCTGCGCAAGTCCCATAGACCTACGCTCCTGCGGTCCATTGACTCTCGAACGTCTTGAGTACAAGTCGTGTGTTGGTGGTGACAACTCCGTCGATCGATCTTATTCTCTCAAGGCAATCATTCAACTCAGGCGTGCTATTGCCCGTGAAAGATAACTCAATATCGTAGTCTCCGCTTATTTCGCACACGCGTTTGATACCTCTAATCACGCGTATCTTTCGAGCGATAGAAGAGGTATGCACATTCGACTGACATTTTACCAGAACTAATGCCTCAGTGTATTGAGGTATTTGAGGTGAGAAATCCAGTCCTGTGGATTTTTCGACCAAATCGATCAGATCAGAGTCTCTGAAGCTGCCGATCTCAGTTCTCTCTTTTATCTTCTGCGCGACCCGTGTGATCTGATCATCAGCGATCGAGATCCCCAATCTATCGAGCCTAGCTTTGATCGCGTGGGTGCCAGTATACTTGTCGATGATGATCTCTCTGTGTCTTCCAACGAGCTCCGGTGGAAAACCTTCGTATGTATTTGGATTGGATAGCACCCCCGCTGTATGTACGCCTGCCTTATGCGAGAATGCATTTTCTCCGACTATAGGTGCATTCGGCGCGATAACCAGCCCGCTGCATTTTTCCACTAGAAGGGAAAGCGCCGGCAGTTCGGCAAGCCTCACGGTTTCTATGCCGTAATTTATCTTCATCGCGACCGCGAGTTCGCTGAGCGATGTAATTCCTGCTCTTTCTCCCAGCCCGTTGACGGTCACGTGAGCTACCGTGGCTCCTGACTCTACAGCAGCGAGCGTGTTTGCTAGGGCAAGTCCCATGTCGTTATGGCAATGCACATCCAGTTCAGCTCTTAACCGTCTCCTGAGGTCTCCGAACAGATCTCGGAAAGTTTCTGGAGTCGCCACCCCTACTGTATCCGGCAGACTTATTCTATCAGCTCCGGCCTCGATGGCAGCTTGGCATATTCTGACTAGGAATCCGTAATCGGCCCTGGTTGCGTCTTCAGCGGTGAACCTCACCTTTAGCCCAGACGATCGTGCATGTTCAATCGCTGTGCAAGCCATTTCGATCGCCTTGTCTCCATCACGTCGCAGTTTGTACGTGAGGTGAGTCTCTGAGATACCGAGGAAGATCGCAACTCTCGGCACATCACAGGATATTGCTGTGTCAACGTCTTCAATGATTGCGCGACAGTGTGCCAGCACCTCGGCTTTGAGGCCTTCCTTGGCTATTTTCTTCACAGCTTCGCATACGTCCCGAGAAACATTCGGATCCCCGGCCTCTATCATGTTTACGCCCACTTCGTCGAGCTTCCGAGCGATCTGTAGCTTCTCGTCTATTGTGAATGCCACACCGGGAGTCTGTTCGCCTTCGCGCAGGGTTGAGTCTAGTATCCGCAATGCGTGGTCGATCGATCTGCCGGCCTTCATGGCGATGCACTTTTGCCGCCATGAAAATCGGATCTTTTATAAAGTTTTCGAACTGTGGGGGGAAATCCAGGGCTCTTTCCGTCGCGCCGCGACGATTTTCGGACTTGCCAACCGACACCGACTCGATGCCCGCCGCCCACGGCCGCATGCGAAGGACCCGACTTAAACAATGGTGACCACAGCTCGCTCGCGATACGGTCGGAGGGAATGCTTAGAGCGCCAAACACCGATGTTTTTCGCGGTATCGTTTGCCCGATTTCCGCCTTTTTTTGACGAATAACGTCCTTTGGGGCAGCGCAAAGTGCGAAATCCTTATAAGGAATGCGAGTAGCGTCAGCGCAGAAAGGCACGCAATGCGGAGGTTGGTCCCTTGATGACTATCCAATGGTCCGGCTTGGGATGTCCCGGGATCTACGGCACTTGTGACAACTGCGACTACTGCTACTTAGAGCACTTCTCTCATCCTCCGTGTCTTGAAAGCATTGGATGACATCCTGGTTCGAAGCTCGAGAGTGTCCCTTCGCTAGAAGCGAGAACTCAGGACTCGCCAGTTTAGTCCATTGGCAAGCCAAGCGCATGGGCGTATATGGTTGGGACGCATTTCCGAGATCTTGTATCAACTCGGAACAGAGTCTTGACGTTGAACCCTGCGGCTTTTCGGACGTTCTTGACGCCCTTGTATTCCGGTTTTTCCAGAACGCAGAATATGTCCGTGATAGTCACGCCATTCTTATGTAGCACGGATACGAGGGGAGCGAGCGTTCCACCGGTCGATATTGCATCGTCCACGATCAGAACCTTGTCTCCCCTCGAGACTCCATAGACCCAGTAGGTGCCGTGCTCGAACCCCGACGCGTAGGGAACCTTCGTAAGAAGGCTCGACGAATCATAGAAGTTTCTCTTCCTGACAACTGCGAGCGGTTTGCCCTTGAGACTGGCCACCAGCTGAGCGATTGGGAGCCCAAGTGACTCCGCGGTCACCACCTTGTTGATGTCGTCCGACGTTTGTTGATGAATTATATTCGCGATCCATTCTGACCAAAGAGGATCCGGCGGGGGAATGTTCTCAGTCAGCGGGTTGACGATATACCGGTAGATTCGCCTAGCGCCCCGTCCGTGCCACTCTCGCTCGACTACTTTACTTCGCGAGTAAGCTTGAATGATCTGTTCAATCGTTCTTCTCTCGAACTCATTCTTGGCGTCCTTCGATTCCTGAAGTGGGCGATGGAAGCAGGTGCGTTTTCCTAGGTGGCAGGCTGGGCCTGTTTGTTCGACTCGGTACAGCAGAGTGTCAGCGTCACAGTCTACGAAAATCTCGATGATCTTCTGCAGGTTGCCGGATGTCTGCCCCTTTTTCCACAACTCTTGTCGCGAGCGGCTCCAGTAGTGCACAAAGCCGGTTCTCACAGTCTCCTTTAGGGCTTCGGAGTTCGTGTAAGCAACCATCAAAACTTCACGCGTTGCATAGTCCTGCACCACAACAGGGATCAGCCTCTGCCTCTTGAACACCGTCTTGTAGCCCAGCTCGTCTATCTTCATAATCTGATCTCGACTCCGTTTTGCTTCAGGTATTCTTTCACGCAGGAAACTGTAAAGGTCCGATAATGGAAAACAGATGCGGCAAGAGCCGCGTCAGCGGACGTTTGCTCGAAGACTTCGAGGAAGTGCCCAAGCGTGCCACAACCGCCGCTGGCGATCACCGGCACTCGAACGGATGAACAGACCGCACTTGTCAGCGGCAGGTCGAAACCGTCTAAGGTTCCGTCGCGATCAATTGATGTAAGCAGTATCTCACCTGCGCCTACTTGCTCGCATCGGCGAGCCCACTCCAATGCGTTCAGTTCAGTCCCTGTCCGAGCGCCGTATGTTCGAACTTGGAACCATTCCTTGCCGCCATAGCGAGTTCGGCCTGCGTCCACCGCCACTACGACGCATTGTTGGCCGAAGATGTCGGCAATCTCGGTGATAAGAGAAGGATTCTCAACGGCGGCTGTGTTAACAGCAACCTTATCCGCGCCTGAGCATAGAATCTCCCTCACGTCCGCAAGGTCTCGGATACCTCCGCCGACTGTGAACGGTATATCCAACACGTTTGCAGCCTCTCTGACCAGGTTAGTACGGATGTCTCTTTTCTCGAGGGAGGCCGTTATGTCCAAGAAGACTAGCTCGTCGGCTCCTTGGTCACGGTACAGCGAGGCCAGCTCAACCGGGTCACCTGCATCTCTCAGGTCAACAAAATTCCTGCCCTTAACGACTTTTCCGGCTTTGACGTCGAGGCAGGGGATGATGCGCTTGGCAAGAGGCATCCAGTCAACCAGCTCCCGCCTTGATGGCATCTGAGATCAATAGAGTTCCATCCAAAATCGCCTTGCCAATTATGACGGCGTGAGCTCCAGCTTCTCTCAATGAGGCAACATCGGCGGCAGATCTCACGCCTCCGCTCGCGAAAACTCTAGCCTCGTGATATCGCTGGCAAACGTGTTTGATCGTGCCAATGTCCGGCCCATCCATCGTTCCGTCCCGCTCAGCAGATGTGAGAAGAAAACCTTGGACACCTGTTTCCATAAGATGGCTCAAGGCTTTGTCGAGCGTTATTCCTGAGAGTTCGCGCCAACCCGCGATCAGGACGTCCTCCCCGCGGTAGTCAAGCGCCACGATGATCTTCGACGCGGTTACAATTTTCACGAGCCCGTTGAGCGTCGTTTCGTCTGTGAGGGCCACGGTTCCAACGACAAGCGCGTCTGCTCCAGCCTCAACCAGTTCATACGCAATCGCTGCCGTCCGTATGCCTCCTCCCACCTGAACAGGCATCTGTGCTGCCTGAATGATCCGGCAGATAGCATCGAGATTGTTGCCCTGGCCGAGGGCTCCATCCAAATCTACAACATGAATGCCGCTTATTCCTGTCCTCGACCAGCCTCGAGCCACAGCAACCGGATCCTTTGAGTAGACTTTGGCATCACTTGCCTGGCCTTTCCGAAGCCTCACGACATTGCCTCGCATCAGGTCAATTGAGGGATACACTTTCATTGTCAACCTACCTTCTCAGAGCCTTCGCAAAATTGCACAACAGCGCCGCGCCAATCTTGCCAGATTTCTCCGGGTGGAATTGCGTGCCAATCAGAGTCCCGCAGTCGATGACCGATGGGAATGTTACTCCGTACTCCGTGTGGGCTGCAACTAGTGATTCATCAGCGTGCGGAATGTAGGAGTGTACAAAGTAGCACCAAGAGCCGGAGGTGATCCCTTCAAGGATGTCGTCAGATTTGCTTACGTTGAGTTGGTTCCATCCCATGTGTGGGATCTTCACCGACTTAGGTAACCGTACAACTCTTCCCTTGACCAGACCGAGTCCATAGGCGGGTCCTTCTTCGCTCGACTCAAACATTAGCTGCATGCCGAGACAGATTCCAAGAACTGGTGGTCCTCGCGCAGCCATTTCGGCGATTAGATGCCGGTATTTTCTTAGTCTCGACATGGCCGGCCGAAAGTTCCCAACTCCCGGCAAGACTAGGCCATCGAACTCTGGGCTTTCCGGTATCTTGTCAATGACTTTGACTTCTAGTCCCTGTCTTCTTAGGGCTAGAGCAATATTGAACAGATTTCCAGCCCCGTAGTCGAAGACCCCGACGCGCAACTAAACCGCCCCCTTTGAGCTTGGAGGGCCCCTCCGGCGCGTGTCGATCGTGCATGCTTGTCTGAGCGAGAGAGCGAGCGCCTTGAATGCGGCCTCCACTTTGTGGTGGTCATTTCCGCCGTACTGCACTCTAAGATGCAGACTGGCTTCTAGTGAAGTTGCGAGCGAATTCGCGAAGTGGTATATGTCCTCGCTCTTGAGCCCCTCGATGCTCAAGTTTGCTATCTTCAGATCAGTTGAAGTGAAAGGACGACGCGCTAAGTCTACCGACGCAAGAGCCAACGCATCATCCATAGGCACTACAGCCCACCCGAAGCGCGTTATTCCGTCTCTATCGCCAAGTGCCTTGGACATGGCTTCCCCAAGCGTGATTGCCACATCCTCAACTACGTGATGCGCGAGGTCGCCGGACGCGATGATCTCGATATCCAGTAGGCTGTGGGCTGCAAGCGTGACAAGGAGATGATTAAGGAACGGGATTGTTGTCTTCGCCATTGCGTTGCCTATTCCGTCGATCTCAACCTTTGCCTCAACCTTCGTCTCCCTAGTGGTTCTGACAACGTTTCCCGTTCGAGACAAATCAATCACCTCAAACTCGACAACAAGCCGGGCAAATCATTCACTGACTCCAAGACCGCGTCGGCTCCACGTTCCGCAAACATGGAAGCTCTACGCGGACCGTAGGCCGCGCCTATTACACCGCAGAAGGCAAGATTGGGACGCACTGATTTCGCATTGTTCGTCATGACCAGGTCCTCCGCCGAATCTCCCACGTACAGAATAGTGTCCGAGGCGCCCGTCTGTTCAGCTGCGAGTAGAAGCGATTCCGGACTGGGTTTGCCTGGGATTGGTACCCTTGCGTTGATGTTTGCGTCGTGATCTTCGAGGAATACCATCGGGCTGTCCTGAAAGAACTTCATCAGTTCCCTTAGGGTATACTCGGTTCCCAATCGTGATCTCCCCGATACAACAGCCATCCTACTCTTCGGAAAGAGTGACGACAAGGAACACAGCGTTTCCCGTGACACGAGCACCTTCTCGGAATCTATCAGACCGGTCCTACAACCGACAACCGGTGGAATTCCATGAAGTTGCTTCAGGAGTGGAGGGCCGTAATAGTATTCGTCGAAGACCCTGGCCAGCAGACTTGATGCCGGGCCACCAGGATAGGCGAGCCTTTCGAGCAGTTTGTCTACGCGGGGAGCGGAGTTTGGGAGTTCTGCCTTTATCGCCTTGACGAATGGGTTGAACCCACACGAGGCTTTTTCGAGTAGGCGCGACATTCGGCCGACGAAGGCTTCCGAGTCGAGTGTTTCTTGAAGCCCTTCGAGTGTCTCGCTCCGGTTCTTCAGGCATCTAGCAACTCTGTCACAGGGAAGATTCGCTGTTATGCTCACGAGGATAGTCGCAGCTGCGTCAATGTCGTTGTTGTACTGTCCTGTTCCTCGAAGATTCTCAACAAGTTCCTGCGTCGGGAAAGTTGGATTCAGCTTCAACCCAAAGATGCTTGATAGGAAATAGGCCACAGTCGCATCAATCGCTTGGTCATACGATCCACGCGAATCTATCAGGACGCCGTCGCAATCGAATATGACCGCATCAGTGAATCTAAGCAAGTTGATGCTTGAGTTGCGTAACAGCGCCGATTTGCCGCTCAGTGTAAGGTGCTTGTAGCCCTCATAGTTGTTCGTCGCGCATCACCTCTTCAAGCGCATCTAAGAACTTCTCACTCATCGACCTCGTACCAACAGTCACTCGCAGGCATCCTCTGAAGCCAAGCACATCACTGAAATCTCTAACCAAGATCCCAAGGGACCGGAGTCCGGCAGAAAACCTAGAAGAGTTCCGGCCCGTGCAGAAGAGAACGAAATTCGCCTGCGAATCGAAAACAGTGATACCCTCCAGTCGTCTAAGGTGGTCTATCAGCCAACTCCTCTCTTGCTTCATCTCGAAGACGCTGTCCTGCATGGCCTTGAGGTTTCGTAGGCACTCTATTCCGAGCCTAGCAGTGAACCTGCCGATAGGGTAGGGGAGCTGTGCTTTCTCTGCGAAGACCTTGCTCAGTTGTGGGTCTGCCACCATGTAGCCAAGCCTGGCCCCAGCGATTCCGAAGGCCTTCGAGAAAGTTCTCATCACCGCGAGGCTGGAATACTCACGGATCAACGGAACAACAGAGCAATCAGCAAACTCCGCATACGCCTCATCCAAGATTACTAGGCCTCGGAACCCGTTCAGGATCTGCACGATGCTGGTTTCGGAGAACTGATTCGCCGTCGGGTTGTTGGGCGAGCACAAGAACATCATCGACGCACGCGACTCGCCTGCGACTGAAAGAAGACGCTGCACGTCAAGTGAGAAGTCTTTCCGCAGAGGGACCTGGATCAGTTTGCCTCCAATCAGCTCTAGACGAAGCCTATACATCGAGTAAGTCGGCGAGACGGAAACCGCGGATCCCTCCCTCGATAGGACGGCTGCAGCTAGGTCGATCACCTGATCCTCACCATTTGCAAGCACGACGCATTCAGGCTCAACTTGGAGCCATGATCCGAGCTTCTCGCGCAATTCGATCATTTCCTCGCGCGGGTAGATTCTGAGGTCGCATTGCGCCGCCTTGCGGGCCATTTTCCGAATTAACTCTGCATCCGCAAAGTAGTTCTCGTTACTGTCGAGACTGATCAGATGGTTTCCCGATTCTCCGCCGACTCTCGCGGACGCGTAGCCCTCATAGGACTGAAGTCTCGCAAGAATCTCATCGACCGAGCCGTGTCCAGAGGTCAACCTGTTAGACGCTCCAATATAGCGAGAGCGTGATTGTCCAAACCCTCAGCTCTCGCGAGCACAATCGCAGACGGGCCGATGCTCTGGAGGCCGCTCCGAGTGCAGTTTACAATCTCTACTCGACGCATAAAGTCCCAGACAGAAAGGCCGGAGTATGATCGGGCAAGCCCTCCAGTGGGGAGTATGTGGTTGCTTCCGGCCGAGTAGTCAGTTACTGCGCTTGGAGAGTAGTCTCCCACAAGCAGCAATCCACAGGTCTTGATATCTCCTTCGATCTCTTTGGCGGATCCCATGAGCTGAACATGTTCAGGCGCGAACGTATTAGCGAACTTCGTCGCATCCTTCAGCTTCTCGGCAGTGCAGACAAAGAAGCTACGTTCCAACGCTTTTCTCGCTATTTCACGTTCGCCTTTCTCCGCAAGGACTCTAGATAGTGCAGAGATGACACGTCTAGCATTTGAGGTGGAATCGGTGACAAATCCGCATATGCTCCACGATGAATGTTCCGCCTGCGCCACCAAATCTCGGGCCACAAAGAACTCGTTGAACTCTCCGAAAGCCACGACAAGCAGCTCTGTTGGCCCAGCAGGCAAATCTATTGCCACGTCGCTGGAGACTATCTGCTTCGCAGCCAACACATACGGTCCGCCTGGCCCGACTATCTTGTCAACTGGCACAATAGACTCAGTCCCGTACGCCATCGCGGCGATTGCTTGGGCTCCCCCGAGCTTGTAGACCTCGTCCACATCGCAGAGTAGCGCAGCGCAAGCTACTAGGGGGTTGACTGTTCCGTCTGTAAGCGGTGGAGAACACACCACAGTTCGCGCAACTCCGGCTGTCTTTGCCAATACTGCGCTCATAATGAGCGAACTCGGGTAGGCAACGCGCCCGCCAGGAACATAGCAACCCACATTGTCGAACGGTTGGAGAACTCTCCTAATTCGAACCCCGCTTCTTCGAGATGCAAATGGTCTGATCATTCTCAGATCTTGCATTACCTGACTGCGTAGTCGTTCAGCGACAAACGCCAGCGCTCTTCTCTCTTCAGAAGAGACCTTTGCGGATGCAATACCAATTTCACGTTTCGTTGCTGCGAAACTCCTCAGGCCCGTTCCGTCGAGCCGATGAGACCACCTTCGGATGGCGGAATCTCCATGCTTCTTCACATCGAGTACGATCTTCTGGGCGGCCCTCTTCACTGAAGGCTCCGCAGCCGTCTTTTCGCGGAGAGCTCTTGCAGTCTCGCGGACGTCTCGAGATGTGAGACGGATGATCCTAGTTCTGACCACGGGCGCCATTGTTCTCCTCTCGACCGATCTGTTCGAGCGGAAGGATCTGCTGCGGCTCGTGTACTACAAGTCCTTGCGCGAGCCTGCGTAGAGTAGGCAGCAACCGGAATAGTTCCGACTTGTCGATGACAGTGTTGATCGAGAACCAGTCAGGATCGGACAGCGGACTGATCGTAGGGCGCTTAAGCGCTGGAAGCTGAGAAAGAAGTTCATTCAAGTTCTCTTTCCTTACATTCACGAATATGTGCAGCTTGCGCTCAGCTTCCACGACTCCCTTTAGCAAGGTGAGTATATCGAAGATCTTTTCCCGCTTGCCCGTGTCCTTCAGCGATTCTCTGTTCGCGATCAACACAGCTGTCGACTGGAAGACCGTTTCTAGGACTTTGAGCTTGTTCGCCTGTAAGGTAGTTCCAGTTTCGACGACATCCAGGATGCCATCTGCCTCTTCGGGCGGTTTTGCCTCCGTCGCTCCGAAAGAGAGGTAGACTCGCGACGCTGGATTGTCGCCCTTCGTCCACCACGGAGTTATGACAAGAGGCCACTGTTCTGCGAACCTCTTGCGATAGGATGGCAGAGAAGCTACGTATCTAGCCGCGACATTGAGATACTCCGTTGAGATCCGCACCGGTTTGCCTGACTTCCACAGTCCATCAACGTACTCGTCAGCTGAACTTGCGTGGGTCGATTCAGGAACCGCGAACACGAGCTTGACTCCGCCGTAGCTGAGGTCGAAGAGGATTTCAACGTCAACATTTGTCTCTTTGATCCAGTCTGCCCCGGTGATGCCGACATCGTAGGAGCCTTCGTCCACAGCGATCGGTATCTCCTGAGGGCGAAGAAGCTTTACCTCCACATCCTGATCGCTCAGCACAGGTCGGTAGGTGTGGTCCTTGCCGTAGATTCTCTACCAAGCCTTCTCCAGAAGGGCGAATGTATTCTCCTCAAGAGATCCCTTTGGAATTGCTAGCCTAACCCTAGTCAAGCTGGGGACCTCCTCACGAACCATCTCACACGGGAAGAGATCGAGAGCGAATAGTGCAATGAACCGAATATCGTCGCGTTAGAAAGTCGCCGTTCGATCAGTGAGAGGTCCGTTCTAGACGTGAACGCAATCGCCTGTTGTGAACTATATCCCTCACTTGAGTCACGACCAGCCGCCCTCACTCCTGGGCGGTTATTTAACCATTGTTCCAATAGGCACTATGCGGTTCAATATCGGCGACATTGATCTGATGTCTTACAAGATTTAGGTTGGGGAGGTTGAAGTTGCCTTCCGTGAGTGACGGCCTAGTCATCCTTGACTTCCCACTCAAGAGCTGATCAATGCTTGCACAGAAATGCCTCGCCTCTTGATCTCGTGTTGGGTCAAGTCCTCCTTGATTCCGGTCGACAATGTTCAACGCTATGCCGTCTTCCGAACTCTCCTGCACCTTGAGCTTCAGACCTGCACCAGCAATTGCTAAGGGCTGCATTATTGGTTCGAGAAATTCTAGCCATTTCTTCTAGTCAAGTTCACCAGATATGTTCTGCTGAGGTAAATTAGAAATCCGTGAACCACACATAATTTCTCAGGAATCCTTGAGCAACAAGCAAAGACTGGAAAGCCTGAAGAGGTCCAGTCGCGGCGCGACCCGAAGAAGAGGACGCGCTCTTCTGGTCGCCGAACACAAGAAGGTCGAAAGACCTCTTCGTGAAAATGAGGAGAGATTTAGGGAACTGGCGGACCTGTTGCCGCAGATCGTGTTTAAGATCCAAGCGAATGGAAAGATCGAATTTCTCAACCGCGAAGGCCTTCGCTGTCTCGGCTACACGCAGGAAGAGCTTCAGAAGGGCTTGAACGCTTTTCAGATGTTTTCTCCAGCCGACGTTGAGCGCGCCAGAAGGAGGGCGCGTGATGTGATGCATGGGCAGACTTCGGAAGACCTGAGACAGAGTATGGAGAGAACGTGGAGAATGATGAGTGGCGAGAGCCCGGAAAGCCTCAAGTCGGCCATGGAACGGGCCGGCCGCGAGTTCACTCTCTTGAGAAAGGATGGCAGCATGTTCCCAGCCATCTTCCACTCCTATCCGATCGTTCGGAACGGCCTATCGGCTGGGTTGGTAGGTATCGGCGTAGACATTACCGAGCGGAAACGAACAGGGGAACAGCTTCTCAAAATGAAGCATCTCTCCACGATTGCAGAGACCGCGGCTATGGTCGGCCACGATTTGCGTAACCCTTTGCAGGCGATGACTGGCACGTTATACGCGGTCAGAAGGCTGGTGGCGTCTGAGAAGGACGAGGACAGGAAGCAGGCTGCTGGACTGCTATGCACGCTTGACGATCAGGTCGAATACATGGACAGGATAGTCTCTGATCTGCAAGACTATGCACGGCCGGTACGAGTCGACCGGGTTGAAACCAATCTACCCGACCTAGTCAAAGCAACTGTCTCGAACGTGAAGATTCCAGAAAATGTGGAGGTTGCCGTGAACGTTGAAGATGGCCTTTCGAATGTGAGGTTGGATCCCCTCCTCTTCAGGCGGGTCCTCACCAACCTGATCCTGAACGCTGTCCAAGCCATGCCGAATGGAGGCAAGCTAACCATCACCGGCCTCAAACACCAGGACTCGTTAACCGTGCGGGTGCAGGATACTGGAGTAGGCATCGTGCAGGAGAATCTTGAGAGAGTCTTCAACCCGTTCTTTACGACGAAGGCGCAAGGCCTAGGACTAGGCTTGGCCGTGTGCAAGCGACTGACGGAAGCCCAAGGCGGCGCGATCACTGTTACCAGCCAAGTCGGGGAAGGCTCAACCTTCAACTTCAAGATCCCAATTGAGTTCGAAAACCCGAGAACTGTTTGATAGAGTAGCGGGACTAACTTGAACGAGATGGTCAGCAGCGTGATGAGCAAATAACGGAAGCCGTCGGTTTGTCCTCTTGCCAGGCATGTGATGAATAGGGGCGTTGATGAGAGGTCGGGCATGAGCTCTACGAGATATGCATCGTGGCCGGGCAAGTTTGCTCCATCGCGGTCACCCAACCTCAAGTAGAGAGCCGGAGAGTTGCAGGATTGCAGCTCTAACCGAAAAAGCCCATGTGGCGTCCAGTTGCCCGATAGGCTTCATACGAATGGTAGACTGAGAGGTGTATCTTGTTTGGGGGCTTCTCACGTGAATGCTCGCTCGAAATATTGCGAGGCGAAGCATTCCTCATACCGCTTATGCCAAATGAACCATGACATCCTTAGCCTAAGACAGGGCCATCGCACTAGCAAAGGCACGACGCATTCGGCAAGCGTTTGATGCTAATCAATCCGCTTCCTTATCATCTACGTGGAGTTCGTTAAGAACTTGGAGGGCACGTTTGCCTTTCTCTGTGAGTTCGTAGAACGTTGTCGTGCCGCTGGTCGAGGTTGGCTGCAATAGACCGTTTCTCTCCAGCGCTCGAACATGTTTGTCCACCGCTTTCCAGTCTATTCCCAAAGCGCCTGCCAATTGCAGCCTATTCTTCGGCCCATCAAGGGTGTGCATCAGTCTCAGGCGTGTTTGGGCTCCGCGCATTCGTACGAGGAGCCTGAAGGTGTCATAACTGAAGCGATCCCTAGCCCAAACTGTGCGGACATGCCCACGCCAAATGAGAGCACCGGCGAAGATGGCCCATGACAACACCGCTGCGTAACCGTAGAACTCTGGCAAGAATAGAGTCAACATTTGGGCTAAGTAATGACTTGCTGGAACTAACGAAGCTTGACTGCTCGTAGTTGTTACAGTCGTGACTGTCAGAGTATGGGTTGCCAAGGCCGTTGGTGCTTCGATGGTTGTGGCTGCGATCGTGGCCGACTGAGTTGTTGACGCGACATAAGTCGCCGAGGTGAGGGCGGCAGCTCCTGGTGCTCTTGGTGCCGCGAAGAAGGAAGTGAGGGTCAGCGAGGTCGTTACTATTCCTGCGATGAAGGTTAGCGCCAGAATCAGGTCTAAGGCTATGAATACGCGTTCACTCGACTTATGGTCAGCCTGCGCCACCCGCGCCACCCTCCATAGCAATCAGCGCCAAAGGTTTGCGGCAATTACTTTCAGGGTTGTGAGAGCTACAAGGGACCCTATAGGCGGAATTCATATATGATTTGGTCCAAACGATCGGCTTCGAAATGCGCGGGAAGCTTGTTTGATTGAGAGCTTCAATAATGAACCCCGGACCACTCCTGCTTGTGTGAGCATGCCGAATCCTACGTGTTTACGAACGCGGTTTGATCTGCGTGTTTTTCTGTTCCGCTACTTCTTCTCTTTGCGTTTTCTTCGCCTGTACAGGTAGTATACGGAGACAGCGATGATGGCTATCGGGATCAATGAGACTGCGATGATTATGACTCCGCGGAGAACGATGAATAACCCCGTGATTGCTGTTTGGAAGGTTTCGTCCCAGTTCATGCCAGGCGGGGTGAACGGCGGTGCAGGCTCGGTTAGGCTCACTGAGATGAGTGACATCTCAACGTTGCCTTCGAGATAGTTAATCTGTCCTTGCAGGCTTTCGATGTCTCCTTGAACACTTGTGAGCTCGTCCTCAACTTTCAGGATGTCGTCTACCGTCGTCGCCATCGTTAGGATGTCCCGGAGACGTTGCTCCTCCTTCTGCAGATTGTCCAGCCTGGCCTTCAGGTCGATGTATTGCTCCGTAACATCCTCGCTCGATGTGTTCTCGCCAAGCAGCTTGCCGTAGGTTTCTATCTCCTGGACGGCGGTTCTGAACTTGTCTTTTGGAACTCGGATGGTAATCTCTGCCGTAGCCTGCGTTCCGTAGTTGGAGCGTGAGGAGCCAGCGACGTATCCACCGTAACCTTCAGCCAGCGCGCTGATCTTCGCAAGCGTGTCTTCAATGTGGCTAGTTTCAAGGGATATTTCCCCATTGTAGATGACCATTCGTTCTTGAGCTACCGCTTCAGCGCCGACCGTGGCTGTCATGGTCGTCAGCGACGCCACGGTCGTTAGCGTTACTGGTGCTGCTCCAGGCACTGACGCTACAGGTCCAAGTATAGCGGGCTGACTGTACGGAGTAGCCGAGTAGTAGAATCCTCCGACAAAATATGATGCCACGACTAGAACCAGGATGGTCGACGCGATGGCTGCTATCTTGTTCCTCGTTCTCAACGGGGCTTCTCTCTCATTCGGTCCTAACGGAATCAGTCTTCATATATGGTTTGGTCCAAACAGAACTCCCGAATGGAAACCAGCACGAGATTGGCCTATTCCATTAGCGATTTGTTTGCGGCAGCGGCATGTTCTTTTTGAGGTTTCTGTAGATTTCGCAGGATCATTACTTGTAGATGCCTCATGCTTCTTTCTGTCTCTCTCGAACTTCTACTCTTGTCAATCAAAAGAACTCTTGCTAGGCTGGCTCTTCTTTTGGTCTCCACGATCGACTGTTGTAATCTGTCAGTCAGTAAACTCGCACATAGAGATGTATCACAATCGCAGCGAACACATATTGCATTAGCAGGGCCTTATCCGTCAAGAAGTATATGACGCCCGGTTTCAAGTTTCTAGTGCTAGCGTGCCAATCTGCCGGAGAGATAACTGGGCGAGTCGAGCCCGTTGACCCCGTGCGCCAAGAGCTGAAGCAACGGGCAGGCGAAGGTCGATAGCCAGTGAGGGTCATATTGCGCGCCGAAACGCAGCTATAGCCAATATCAACATTAGCCCAGTGAAGACTGCTAGGAAGGCGAAATCTCCTGCAACCGCTTGAAGCCCAGCTCCCTTGTACATCAATAGCCTTAGGGCATGGACAGCGTACGTTTCCGGGTTAATTACTGAGACTTGCTTCATCCAGGTTGGCATCCCATCCAGGGGATAGATCGCGCCGCTCGTATAGTATAGGGTTAAGTTGATTGGAAAACACGTGACCCTGTACAGGTCGGCGGAAGTAGATCTGACAGCGTATGCAGTCATCATCGCGATAAGGCCCAGCGAGGTCAGAAATAGAGTGAACATGGTGAGGGCTATTCCCAACAGGTTTGGGCTTGGGAATAAGTTCATGGGACGAATGCCGGCTAATACGATGGCTAATACAAACAAGGCTACAGCTGCGAAGAGCGCCTTGATAACACCTGAAAGTAGAACGCCGATGACGATTTCATATTTCTTCAAAGGCGTAACTAGGTATCCTTCGATTATCCCCCTTTCTTTGTCGACTACGAGCTGCACGCCGCCTGCGATGATTGAGACAAACATGATTGATTGAACAAATGTTCCGGGTGCCATGAATTCAATGTACAATACGTTTCTGTAGGCATCCTCCAAATCGAACGTCATATTCGAATTGCCCGCGGGGGATGTCTGTACTAGCGATGAGAGCTGTTGGCCTGCCTGTGCGACTTCGGGACCAATAGCAGCTGTGCTCAGTGGGTCGGTATTATCTAACGTCACTGTTACGGTGACCTTTGAATTCGCAGCCAGTGAATTATCAAATTCCAACGGAATAAGGACTATCGCCTTCACTAATCCTTGATGGAGCATTTGCTGCGCTGTATCCAGATCAGGGACTTCTATCAGTTGAAAGGAATTCTGGCAGTTTATTCCACCGAGCTGACAGCTCTGTTCATTCTGCAGAATACCAATGAAGCTTGACGTGTAGGGGCCATAGCTCTCTTGTACGATCGCGATTGGTGCATGCGTTATTGCGCCTCCGAATGCGCTGCCAAGAAGGATCAAGGTCAGCAACGGACCTACAGTTGTAGAGAGCATAAGCGCTGGTTGTCCCAAGAATTTCTGGATGTCACGCAGACAGACCGCTAGGCTTCCTTTCATCTTCTCACCCTTTGCAGGGCTCTCGCTAACCGATTTTGCGTCACATTCGTGTCTTCACTTATGCTTCGCCCTGTAACCTCTAGGAATACGTCGTCGAGCGTGAGTTCTCGAAGTGTGATAGTACGTAGTTTTCCTCCGCTCGAATCGACCAGTGAAACTAGTCTAGGCACGGCTTCTGCGCCGTTCTTGACTAGAATAGTCAAGCCGCCATCTCGCTTCTTGATTCCTAGAACGAAGTCGGCCCTCTTCATGGCATCGAGAGCAACTTGGGGAAGAAGGGCGAAGTCGGCCTCAATTATGTCACCGCCCGAAACCTTCCGTTTGAGCTCTGTCGGCGTCCCTTCTGCGACTACCTCACCGTGATCTACGATCGCGAGCCTGTCACAGAGATTTTCCGCTTCGTCTAGGTAATGCGTTGTGATAACGAGTGTGATGTCTTGTTCTTTATGAATCCTCTTTACGTATTCAAGCACAGCGGCACGAGCCTGCGGATCAAGGCCAGTAGTGGGTTCATCAAGGAAGAGGACTCTTGGTTCGCTCACTAGGGCTCTCACAATTTCCAGACGTCGTTTCATTCCGCCTGAATAGCCAGCTACAGGAATCTTGGCTCGGTCAGCCAACCCTACCACTTTGAGGAGTGACTGTATTTTCTCTTGGCGTTTCTTGCGAGGGATGCCGTAATACATTCCGTAGAGATTCATGTTTTGCAGGGCTGTCAATTCAACGTCCAACGTCGATGCTTGGGTGACAACTCCTATCCGCTCTCGCACCTTGTCTGCCTCCCGAACAATATCAGCCCCAGCGACAGTAGCAGTACCCTCGGTAGGAGACAGGACAGTCACCAACATGCGGATCAGAGTTGTCTTACCTGCACCGTTAGGCCCCAAGAGGCCGAACACCTCATGTCTGATTCTAAGATCCAAACGATCGACAGCTGTAAAATCGCCGAATCTCTTCGTGATACCAAAAGTCTGCACGGCTAGATCCAATCTGACTCCCCTTGCAAATTGTTTCTTCTCGTGTTTGCCCGCATCATATTCTCAAGCTTCATGCATTGCCGCAGGATCCCTAATCGTATAGCACTTCCAGCTAGGCAACTTCGCCTAGGTCAAACGAATAGACTAACAAACCTTTCCTCGATGTCTTTCTATGATATCAAATTCCGAAAAATCGACATGAACCATTGTCCGTGGGTTCATCAATACGCATTTCCGGTTATGCTTATCTTTGTAAATCCTGTGCCTAGTATTGTTGGCGAGTGGATCAAGTAGCCGTGGTCTGTTCTGGTCGCATCATGAGTTCAACTCTGTCTGGTGTGGCGAGCTTGTGGGCCTTCGTCTGGATCGATAGGTTAGCGCTACCACAGCGATTGCAGCGGCGATCACGACCGCAGTCAGAGCATAGTATAGTGTCGGTGTCTCGTTAGTAGCACTCTGCGCGAGTTGCAGTGTCGTTGAGCTTATCGTTTGCGTGATGATTTGCGTGGATGTTGTTATTGTAGTCCTTCCTGTATTCGAACTCTGAGCAGTAGTTGATGTTACTGACACGGCAGCGGGACCGACAAAATTGGCGGGTTCAATCAATGGTGGCTGCGGTGTCTGAGTGAAATCGAACGAGTTCATCATGTTATTCGCATTGACATCCCTCGTCCCTAGCTTGGGCAAGTGGAAGTCGTCTTCAGCAAGCGTCAGCAATGATGCGAATTCATACTGGGTATGGTCAATGAAGTGATGCTTTGCCCAAGGCGACACAACTAGCGTTGGAACCCTGAAGCCTTCGCCGAAGGCGTCGATTCGTGGCGGGGGAACATGATCGTAGAAGCCGCCATAGTCATCCCAGGTTATGATTATGGCCGACGACTGCCAATATTGACTTTGCATCACTTGATTCACGAGGTAAGCTACGTAGTCCATTCCGCAATCGCTTCGTGCGGGGGGATGTTCGCTGGGTGAGGCAGATCCTACGCCATAGCCTACGTCAAGGGCCGAGCACTGGGTTGGGTATGTTGGTGGCACCCAGGCGCCGGGTATTATCCATGAAACTGCCGGTAGTTGCGCGTTCCGGATGTTGGCGATGAAGCTCTGCGTGTTCCTGACGTGCTCGCTCAGCTGGTCTGGGTGGTTCTGGAAGTATGTGAAGAGAGGCAGGACATCCCATATGTTGGGTGTAGTCGGTTTCGCTTCTCCGTCATACCATGCCCATGGTACATTCGCATTGCTCATTTCTTCGGCCAGGGTTGACCAGTCCAGTGAAACCCCCTGCCACTTGAAGTCCGCAGGCGGGTTGTCTTTGATGTGCCCGTTGAGTATCCAAGGGTAATTGAGGTTGGTCACCGGGCCGCT
>Ga0187771_10000394_pt1 | contig 26525 bp, 23 predicted proteins | sample 0116_SJ02_MP15_1_FD_133139 | JGI IMG/M metagenome (GOLD analysis project Ga0187771, IMG submission 133139) | Tropical peat soil microbial communities from peatlands in Department of Meta, Colombia - 0116_SJ02_MP15_10_MG | ecosystem: Environmental > Terrestrial > Soil > Wetlands > Peat | place... | reverse complement strand
GGCAGCCACAACGCCATGCTGTCGGGCATGCTCGCCGCCGAGTCCGCCGCGGCGGCACTGTCGAGCGGCCGCGAGCACGACGAGCTTGTCGATTACGACGCCGGCTGGCGCTCCTCCGCCATCGGCAAGGACCTGTGGAGGGTACGCAACGCCAAGCCGCTGTGGTCGAAGGCCGGCACCTTCCTCGGCATTCCGCTCGGCGGGCTCGACATGTGGTGCAACACGCTCGGCTTCTCGCTGTTCGGCACCATCTCGCACGGCAAGCCGGACTACCTGACGCTCAAGCCGGCCTCGCAGTGCAAGCCGATCGCTTACTCAAAGCCGGACGGCAAGCTCACCTTCGACCGCCTTTCATCGGTGTTCCTCTCTAACACCAATCATGAGGAAGATCAGCCGGTGCACCTGCGCGTCAAGGACCTCCCGTTGCAGAAGAGCTCGGAGCACGACGTCTATGCCGGCCCGTCGTCGCGTTATTGCCCGGCCGGCGTCTATGAATGGGTGGAAGAGGCGGGGGCACCGAAATTCGTCATCAACGCGCAGAATTGCGTCCACTGCAAAACTTGCGACATCAAGGATCCGAATCAGAACATCACCTGGGTTCCGCCGGAAGGCGGTGGCGGACCAAGTTACCCGAACATGTGATGGGCGGCCGCGGTCTGCGGCCACGATCCTGCCACATGAGGGTTTTCAAGCTCGCACGCGGGCGCCGCGACCCGCGTTCTTGCGGGGGCGACGCAAAAAGGCCATTCTCGGCGCAACTTCGGCGGTTCGTGCGCAAATCCGCGGCCTCCGCCTCATTGGAGCATCGTCCGTGACCCATTCGAGCCTCGCCCGGTGCGTCCTCGGCACCGCGCTTGTCGCATTCCTGGTGACAGCGCCGGTCGCTCTGTCCGCCCAGGCGCCCACCGCGCAGGATCTCGCCGGCATGACAGCCGCGGGCAGCTATCTCGCCGCCCGCCATGCCGGCCAGGAGCGCGACGCTGCCGCTGCCGCTGCCTATTACCGCCTCGCGCTCAAGCACGATCCTAAAAACGGCGACCTGCTCGACCGCACCTTCCTGTCGACGGTGGTCGGCGGCGACATCGAGGAATCGGTCAAATATGCCGAGCGCGTCGTGCAGGCCGACAAGAACGACCGCGTCGGCCAACTGGTGCTCGGCGTGCACGCGCTCAAGCACAAGCAATATGCCGCCGCGCGCCGAGATCTGGCGCTGTCGATCCGCGGGCCGATCACCGATCTGACCGCGACGTTGTTGACTGCCTGGGCGATGTACGGGACGGGCGACGCCAAGGGCGCGGTGGCGGCGATCGACCGGCTGACCGGGCCGGACTGGTACACGATTTTCAAGGAACTGCACGCCGGCATGATCTACGACTTGGCCGGCAACAAAAAGGAAGCCGGCAAGCGCTTCGAGCAGGCCTACAAGCTCGATCCGACCGCCCTGCGCGTGGTTGAGGCCTATGGCAGCTGGCTGTCGCGCAACGCCTCGGCCAAGGAAGCGCTCGAGGTCTTCGCGCAGTTCGACAAGGCGCTGCCGCGCCACCCGCTGGTGGTCGAGGCGATGGACCAGCTCAAGGCCGGCCATGCTCTGCCGCCGCTGGTCGCCAACGTGCAGGCCGGTGCGGCGGAAGCGTTGTACGGGCTCGGCGCCTCGCTCGGCCGCCGCGGTGGCGAGGACCTCGGCCTCGTCTATCTGCAGCTCTCCCTCTATCTTGAGCCTAACCATCCGCTGGCGCTGCTCTCGCTCGCCGATCTTTACGAATCGCTGAAGAAGCCGGAGCTGGCGATCAAGGCCTACGAGCGCGTTCCGGCGAATTCGCCGCTGCATCGCAATGCGGCGATTCAGATGGCCACTAATCTCGACTCACTCGACCGTCCGGACGAGGCGGAAAAGCAGCTCGACGCCCTCATCAAGGAGCATCCGGACGATCTCGAAGCGATCACCGCGCTCGGCAATGTGCAGCGCGGGCGCAAGAAGTTCGCCGAATGCGCCAACACCTATTCCAAGGCCGTCGCGCTGGTGCCGCAGCAGGAAAAGGCCAACTGGGTGCTCTTTTATTTCCGCGGGATCTGCTACGAGCGCGCGCATCAGTGGCCGAACGCGGAAGCCGATCTGAAGAAAGCGCTCGAACTGTTTCCCGAGCAGCCGCACGTGCTCAACTATCTCGGCTATTCCTGGATCGATCAGGGCGTGCACCTCGACGAGGGCATGGACATGATCAAGCGCGCCGTGCAGCAGCGCCCGGACGATGGCTACATCGTCGACTCGCTCGGCTGGGCCTACTACAAGCTCGGCAACTACGAGGAAGCGGTCAAACAGCTCGAGCGCGCGATCGAGCTCAAACCGGAAGACCCGACCATCAACGACCATCTCGGCGATGCCTATTGGCGTGTCGGCCGCACGCTGGAAGCCAGGTTCCAATGGGCGCATGCGCGCGACCTCAAGCCCGATCCGGAAGATCTGCCAAAGATCGAGGCCAAGCTGAAGAACGGATTGCCCGATGAGACCTCCTCGCAAGCCAAGGCGAGCAAGAAGAGCGGCGACGGGGGTTGAGCTTTCAAGCGTATGATTGCGCCACCCGTCTTTTCGTTTACCTCCCCCTGCAGGGGGGAGGTCGCCTGCTGGAGCAGAGCGAAGGCGGGCGGGTGGGGGTCAATTCACATTGGCGAACAGACCCCCTCCCTGACCCTCCCCCTTTCAGGTGGAGGGAACACGTGACCGCAACTCTCGTCGAAAAAGCGCCCGCCAAGATCAATCTGTGTTTGCGCGTGCTCGGCCGGCGCACCGACGGCTATCACCTGCTGGAAAGCCTAGTGGTGTTCGCCGATCTTGCCGACAGGCTGAGCCTGGAGCCGAGTGGCGACACCGTGCTCGCGACTGGCGGACCGTTCGCCGCCGCGAGCGGGCCGCTCGACGGCAATCTGGTGCTCAAAGCGGTCGCTGCTCTGCGCGCGCGCGTTCTCGGACTGAAGGCCGGGCGCTTCGTTCTGGAGAAAAACATTCCGGTTGCCGCCGGTCTTGGCGGCGGTTCGGCCGACGCGGCCGCGGCGCTGCGGTTGTTGGCGCGCGCGAACGGTTTGGCACTGGATGATCCGCGGCTGGCGGCAGCGGCGCCGGTAATCGGCGCCGACGTGCCCGTGTGTCTCGAGTCGCGCGCGCGCATCATGCGCGGCGTCGGCGAGGAATTGCTGGACGCGCTCGCGCTGCCGGACTTTGCCGCGCTCTTGGTCAATCCACGCGTGCCCTTGTCGACGCGCGAGGTGTTCGCAGGCCTTGCCGGCAAGTTTTCCGGCAAACCGTCGCTCGGGGACGTGCCGCGCGAGCGCGAGGCCTTGCTCGAATGGCTTGCCGCGCACGGCAACGACCTCACGCAGCCGGCGATCGCCTGCGCACCCGTGATCGCCGAGGTGCTGCAAGCGTTAAGCTCCTTGCCGGGCGCGCGCCTGACGCGCATGTCGGGCTCGGGCCCGACTTGCTTTGCGCTATTTGCCGCGACCAACGAAGCCACGGCGGCGGCGCGTCAGCTGCAAGCCGCGCACAAGGATTGGTGGGTGTGTCCCGCTACCGTCGGCGCTTAGGCGGAGCGCCCTTGAAATTGCCGGTTTCGCCGGCGACCGTTGCGCACCCGGCGATTTGCCGCTAGCAGCGTCGCGCAGCAGGAGATGGACATGCAATTCAAGTTGATCGTGGCCGGCCTCGCCTTGGCCGCGGGCATTGCCGCCGTGGTGGCCGATCCGGCGCTTGCGCGCGCCAAGCACAAGGCGCCGCGCCACTGTGCGCCGCAGCCGCAAGAATTCACCTGGGGCGGCTGGTTGTTCAATCCGGCGCCGCAGCCGAATGGTTGCGCGCCGCCGGTCTACGCCTACGGCCGCTACGAGGGGCAGGACCCCGACCCCTATATCCGCTTGCAGTTGCTGCGCGATCCGCAGACCGGCTATCGGCCGTTCTAGCCGCTCAGTGCGCGCGCGCGATGCAAAAGGCGACCGCTTCCTCGAGCGCCGTCTTGATCGCCGAGGGTGGCACCAGCGCCAGCGCATCGGTGGCGATGGCGCCGTAATGGCGGGCGCGGCCGACCGTGTCCTCGATGGCGTGATGCTTGGCCATCAGCGCAAGCGCGGTGTCGAGATCGCCGTCCTTGATCTCGCCCAGGCCAAGCGTGCGGTTCCAGAACGCGCGCTCGCTTTCGGTGCCGCGGCGGAATGACAAGACCACCGGCAGCGTGATCTTGCCCTCGCGGAAATCGTCGCCGACATTCTTGCCGAGCTTCGCCGACTTGCCGCCGTAGTCGAGCGCGTCGTCGATCAGCTGGAAGGCAATGCCGAGGTTCATGCCGAACGAGCGGCAGGCGGCGAGCTCGGCCTTGTCCTTGCCGGCCAGCGCCGGGCCCACCTCGCAGGCGGCGGCGAACAATTCCGCAGTCTTGGCGCGGATCACCGCCATGTATTCGTCCTCGTTGGTGGCGGTGTTCTTGGCAGCGCCAAGCTGCATCACTTCGCCTTCGGCGATCACCGCGGCTGCCGACGAAAGAACATCGAGTGCGTGCAGATTGCCGACCTCCACCATCATCTTGAACGCCTGGCCGAGCAGGAAGTCGCCGACCAGCACGCTCGCCTCGTTGCCCCACAGCATGCGGGCGGCGAGCCTGCCGCGCCGCATGTCGCTCTCGTCCACCACGTCGTCGTGCAACAGCGTCGCGGTGTGCATGAATTCGACCGCGGCGGCAAACTTGATATGACCGTCGCCGGGGTAGCCGGCGAGCTTGGCCATGGCGAGCGTCAGCATCGGCCGCAGCCGCTTGCCGCCCGAGGAAATCAAATGGTTGGCGACTTCCGGGATCATGGTGACCTCGGAGCCGGTGCGCGCGAGAATGGTGGTGTTGACGCGCTCCATGTCCGCCGCCACCAGCTCGGCGAGTTGGCTGAGCGAGGCGCCTTGCGGGCTTTCAAACGGGACGATGACGGCCAAAATACTGTCTCCAGAGGTCGTGGGCGGGCGAGCATAGAAACGCTGTGTTAACGGGGCAAGTGCGTTAGATTGCCGTTTCACCGCAAAGTGCGGCGTGGAGACAGACAAGGGGGAGCGAATTGGCGCAACCGGACGCTGTGTCGGCGGTAGATAAATCGGGCGACTTCCGCGGATACGCGATCGCCGTGCTGGTGCCTTGCTTCAACGAAGAGGTTTCCATCGCGAAGGTTGTGCAGGACTTCCGCGCCGCGCTGCCGAGCGCGACCATCTTCGTGTTCGACAACAATTCGACCGACAATACCGCCGCGGTGGCGCGCGCCGCCGGCGCCGAAGTGTTCGAGGAGAAGCGCCAGGGCAAAGGTTACGTAGTGCGGCGCATGTTCACCGACGTGGAGGCCGACATCTACGTGCTGGTGGACGGCGATGCGACCTACCATGCGCCGAGTGTCGTCGCCATGATCGAGCGGCTGCTCGAGCAACGGCTCGACATGGTGGTCGGCAATCGCGTCGACCGCGAGGCAGCCGCCTACCGCGCCGGCCACCGCACCGGTAACTGGCTGCTCACCTCCTTCGTCGCCGCGGTGTTCGGTTCGACCTTCAGCGACATGCTGTCCGGCTACCGGGTGTTCTCGCGCCGTTTCGTGAAATCCTTTCCGGTGCTTTCGGGCGGCTTCGAGATCGAAACCGAGCTCACCATCCATGCGCTCGAACTTGGGCTGGCGGTGGCGGAAATCGACGCGCCGTATTACGCGCGGCCGCAGGGCTCGGCCTCCAAGCTCAACACCTGGAGCGACGGCTTCCGCATCCTGCGCACCATCTTCCACCTCTACCGCGCCGAGCGGCCGCTGCCCTTCTTCGGCGCCATCGGGTTGACGCTGGCCTTCATTTCCATCAGCCTCGCCGTCCCTATATTCCTGACCTATTTGGAGACCGGGCTGGTGCCGCGCTATCCGACGGCAATTCTGTCGACCGGGCTCATGATCGTTGCCGTGCTGTCCATTGCCATCGGGCTGGTGCTCGATACGGTGACGCGCGGACGGCGGGAGATGAAGCTGCTCGCTTATCTCGCGCAGCGGGCGCCTGGCGAGGAGCGCCGACGCGGTTGAGGCGTCCTAGCGCGTTGCGCAGATCGGCAGGCGCTCGACTCTCTGGGCATTGCCGTAGAGCCCGCACAGGACGTCCGGCCCCTCGGTCCGGAATAGGTGCTTCACCGGCTCGGCCTGGCTCACCACGAGGTGAGCGGCGATCAGCGTCGCGCCGACTGGGTAGGTCCAGCGATGCCGTTGCAAATCGGTGAGCTTCGCCACCAGCAAGGCGGCGGCGATGATGGCGAGCGGATCGGTGAACAGGAAGTACTCCGGCTTTAGCCCGCGTGCCATGCTGAGTGTGTCGATGCCACAATCCGTCAGCATCAGAACTGCGACCTGGAGCACGAGCTTCCATCTGCGCCGGCGGATGGCGATGACGGTGGCGGCGATGATGAACCATTCGAGGAAAATGCCCGGGCGCGGCGAGGAGGCGAGCACGAAGGTCCGGCGCGCGATGACTCCGGCAATCGCCTCGACCAGAAATTTCAGCCGGTCGGAGTTGAAGAACGAGCCGTGCTCGGCAAGTTGCGGCTGGGAGGCCGTAGCCCACATAAGCATTTGCTCGAGCGGGTGGAAGACCACAAGCACATCGTTCGGATGAAAGCGGATGTCGAGGGCGAGCAGTCCGAACATGCAGCCGGCAACGACGGCGGCGGCTGACGCCAGCATTTCCAGCGGCGCCACCTTCCAAATCGCGGCATAGGCGAGCATGCCGAGCGCAAGCCACCCCGCGATCACCGGCCAGTAGATTCTTGCGCCGAACCCGAGCGGTGGCAGCTGCATTGTCGCAGTTTCCGTGGCGGTCAAGCCGAGCGTGACGATGTCTTTGGCGAGATAGCCGGCGAGCACAGCGAGCGCGACGGCGACAACGAGCGCCGGCCAGGCGCACCGCGGCTCGCTCCAGAATCCGCGCTGCCCCGCAGCGGATGGGCCGAACGGCAGTACAAGAACAGGCAAGGCGCAGATCAAGAAGAACACCTGAACCTTGTTCTGTATCGCCAGCGCGATCAGCATGCTGGCGCAGCCGATCACCGCCGGCCGCCACCAGCGCTCGCCCGCGCGTGCCATAACCAGCAGCATCATCAGGGCATTCATGAAGAAGCCGGTGGCCAACAATTCGGTGCGCAGCGTGCGCATCTCCATCGCCATACCGCCGGAGAAGGCGAGGAGGAACGCGCCGAAGGCGGCGATGCGCCAGTCGCGCAGCAGGGCGCGCAGCAGATAGCCGAAGGCCGCCACGAAGCTCATGGCATAGATCAGCGACAGCACGCGGCCGGCCCGGGTCGCCGCGGCCCAGGCCTGCGCGAAGGCGGCTGCATCGCTCACTGGCACCAGCGCATTGAGCGAAATGACATGCACGATCCCGAGACTGTGCGGCGCACGCAGCCAATAGCTCAGCAGCAGGATCGACAGGTAGCCGGGGTGATCGAAGAATTCCTGCGGCAGGGGAACGTTGAGCAGGAAGGCGTTGTAGACGACCCAGAAATCCATATCGGCAACGCGCCAATAGGGATACCAGAAGCCGGCGACCAGGAACGAGAGCAGCATGAGGGCGCAAAACAGCAGCAATTCGCCGCGCCAGGTCAGCGGCACCAGCCGCTCGAACGGCGGCGCACCCTCAGTGCCGCGCAACGCACGCCAGAGACGCGATTGACCGGGCGTAGGCTGTTGCCATTTCATGGTCGGCGTCGGCTGGGAAAATACCTAGAATAATCCCTTATAAGTTCGCTTCCGCCGAGGCAACGGGGAACAAAGCTTGCGCGAGCTCATTCGCACCAATGACATGGTTTTGGTTTCGGCCGTGGTGGCGCTACTCGATGGCGCCGGCATAACGCACATGGTGCTCGACCAGAACATGAGCGTGCTGGAAGGCTCGCTCGGCGTGCTGCCGCGGCGGATTCTGGTGGCGGAAGAGGAGGAGCGCGCGGCGCGGCAGCTCCTGCAAGACGCCGGGCTCGGCAAGGAACTGCGTCCCGATGAGGACTGACGTGCTCGACACCAGCGAAGACACCGTGCTCGGCGGGCGCTTAAGGCTGCGCCAGCCGTTGCGCGGCCATCGCGTCGGCCACGATGCGATCCTGCTCGCCGCCGTCACCGAGGGCCGTGCCGGCGAGCATGCCGTCGATTTCGGCGCCGGGGTCGGCGGCGCCGGTCTCGCCTTGGCGCTGCGCGTGCCGGGGCTCAAGGTGACGCTCGTCGAGATCGATCCAGACTTGAGCGCGCTTGCCGCGGCCAATGCGCGGCGCAATGCGCTGAGCGACCGCGTCGATGCGCGCACCGTCGATGTCGAAAATACGCAAGCGCTGGCGGCGGCTGGCCTTGCCGCTGGCAGTGCGGATCGCGTGCTGATGAATCCGCCATTCCACGATACGCGCCGGCAGAATCTGTCGCCCGATCCGCGCCGGCGCTTGGCGCATGCGGCACCGCCCGGCTTGCTCACGCGCTGGATCGCGAGCGCGGCCTGGGTGCTCAAGCCGCACGGCGTGCTGACCTTGATCTGGCGCGCCGATGCCTTGGCCGAGGTGCAGAGCGCGCTTGTCCCCGCCTTCGGCGGCGTCGCCGTGCTGCCGGTCTATCCGCGCCCCGATGCGCCGGCGATTCGCGTGCTGGTGCGCGCGATCAAGTCGGGCGGCGGTGGGCCGGTGACCTACCCAGGTCTCATCCTCAACGACGCACAGGGCAAACCGTCCGCCGCCGCCGAAGCCGTGATGCGGGGCGGGGAGGTGCTGAGAATTACCGAATCGTAAACGCGCGAGAGATTGCCTAGGATTTACGCCGCCCCGGCACGATTTCGCGCCATCGCCGGCTGACGAATTGGCGGCGCATACGCGCCAAGTTGTCGTCGCTAAGATGCGAAAGCGCGATAATGCTGCTGATAAGCACGAACAGAATGGCAAGCTTAGGATCCATCGATCCGCCTCTATTAAAGACCGTCTCGCCCGACGGCGCCTATCGCGCTGCAAAAATCATTCCAAACTCAAATATTGGGCATTCTAGGGCGCTTCTGTGCCGATAATGCAAAATATACTGCGATGCACCGAAAGTTAACCTGAGCGCAATACACCGCCGCCGCTTTGACTCGGGTTCCGATGATGCCTAACTGCGTTATGGCGACCGCCGCGAGCCAACCGATGCCGGACATCCTCAAGAGCACGCTCGAGTTTCTCGGCAAACTGGTGCCGGCGCGCTTCCGCCCGGACATCCCCGTCGTGCCGGTGGTGCGGCTCTCCGGCGTCATCGGCGTGAGCACGCCGCTGCGGCCGGGGCTGATGCTGTCGACCGTTGCCCGCTCGCTCGAGCGCGCGTTTTCGATTCGCAACGCGCGCGCGGTGGCGCTCATCGTCAACTCGCCTGGCGGCTCGCCGGCGCAGTCGCATTTGATCTTCCGCCGCATCCGGCAATGGGCGGAAGAGAAGAAGTTGCCGGTGCTTGCTTTTGTCGAGGACGTCGGCGCCTCCGGCGGCTACATGCTCGCCTGCGCTGCCGACGAGATCATCTGCGATCCGTTCTCCATTGTCGGCTCGATCGGCGTGGTCGGCGGCACTTTCGGTTTCACCAAGCTGATGGAAAAGATCGGCGTGGAGCGCAGGCTCTACACCGCTGGCGAGCGCAAGGTGATGCTCGATCCGTTCCTGCCGGAGAAGCCGGAGGACGTGAAACGCATCAAGGCCATCCAGAAGGACATCCACGAGCATTTCATTGCGCTGGTCAAAGAGCGCCGCGCTGGCAAGCTGACGGGTAACGACAAGACGCTGTTCTCCGGTGAATTCTGGACCGCTCAGGCGGCGATTGAGCTCGGGCTCACCGACCGCGTCGGCGATCTGCGCTCGACGCTGCGCGAGCGCTACGGCGAGAAGGTGCGCTTCCCGCTGATCGCGGCCGAGCGCGGTCTGTTCGGCCGCCGCATTCCCGGGATTGGCTCGCTGGAGGCGGTGATGCTCCGCGACGGCTTTGCCGCCGATCTCGTGTCGGCGCTGGAAGAGCGGGCGCTGTGGGGCCGCTACGGGCTGTAGACCTGGGCAAAAGAGGCCGCGAAATAGCCTTTTTTGCCGGGAGACTCGAGTTCCTTCATCACCCTCGAGGAGATGCCGCCATGCCGCCGATTCTGCTCTCGCCACTCGTGAAATGGTCGCTTGCCGCGCTGGGCGGCGCTATGGTGGTGCACTGGGCAGTGAAGGAAGCGCGCCGTATCAACGAGGAGCTCGAGCAGGCCAGGCGCGTGAAGGTGCCCATTTCCGACCAGGAAAAGCGGCCGACCCTGCGGCTCGACCCGCGCACCGGCGAATATCGCCTGTAATTTGCCTGGCCTCGCGAAGGCTTGGCCGCTTCAGCGGCCGGCCCGGCGCTGGTTGCCGGTGACCATGGCGCTGAAAAACATGACCGAAAACGCCAGACCGATGAGTTGAAAAGCCAACATTGCCCGTCTCCTATGCCTCGTCTTCTTCTTGGTCGCAGCGCTACCAGCTTCCGTTCAAAGCCGAGTAAATCAGCCCGAACTTGACGCTTTTTTGACCCGCCGATAGGGTCTGATCGAATCCCGTCCTTAAAAATCAGTAAGTTCCGATGGCCGAAGCGCATCTTCTCGGCAATCAACGCTCGGCCCCAGACAATCTGGACCCGTCGCGTTCGTTCCAAGGCCTCATTCTCGCCCTGCAGAAATATTGGGCGGATTGGGGCTGCGTCATCTTGCAGCCCTACGATATGGAGGTGGGAGCGGGTACTTTCCACCCAGCCACCACCTTGCGCGCGCTGGGGCCGAAGCCTTGGAAGGCGGCCTATGTGCAGCCCTCGCGGCGGCCGAAGGACGGCCGCTATGGCGAAAATCCCAACCGGCTGCAGCACTACTACCAGTTCCAGGTGACGCTGAAGCCGTCGCCGCCAGACATCCAGGAACTCTATCTCAATTCGCTCAAAGTGATCGGCATCGATCCGGCCGTCCACGACATCCGCTTCGTCGAGGATGACTGGGAAAGCCCGACGCTGGGCGCCTGGGGGCTCGGCTGGGAGTGCTGGTGCGACGGCATGGAGGTGACCCAGTTCACCTATTTCCAGCAGGTCGCCGGCTTCGAATGCTCGCCGGTCACCGGCGAGATCACCTACGGCCTCGAGCGGCTCGCCATGTATGTACAGGGCGTCGAGAACGTGTTCGATCTGAATTTCAACGGCCGCAGCGACGACACCAAGGTCACCTATGGCGACATGTTCCTACAGGCCGAGCAGGAATATTCGCGGCACAATTTCGAATTTGCCGATACCGCCATGCTGTTCGAGCAATTCAAGATGGCGGAAGCCGCGTGCAAGAAATACCTGGCCGACGGCTGGAGCGCCGACCGCAATCGTCACCTGATGGCGCTGCCGGCCTACGACCAGTGCATCAAGGCAAGCCACGTGTTCAATCTGCTCGACGCGCGCGGCGTCATCTCGGTGACCGAACGGCAAAGCTATATTTTGCGCGTGCGCGAACTAGCCAAAGCCTGCGGCGAGGCGTGGCTCGCGACCGAGGGAGGCGGGGCAACATCATGAGCGAACCCGAAATCGGCGGGCGGGCGCCGATCCCGGTCGAAGTCGAGGCCGGCAAGAACCACTCGTGGTGCGCTTGCGGCCGTTCCAAGACGCAGCCGTTCTGCGACGGCTCTCACAAGACGACGTCGTTCACTCCGATCGAATTCAAGGCCGAGAAAAGCGAGAAGGTGTACTTCTGTACCTGCAAGCGCTCGGCCAAGAAACCCCTCTGCGACGGCAGCCACAAGCGGCTATAGTTGAACCTTCCCGAAGCGGGGGCGACTAAGCATCTTGCTGCTCTGGATCATCACCGCCGTCGTCGCGGCCGTCGTGCTTTACGTGATTTTCGTGTTCAACCAGCTGGTGCGCACGCGTCAGATGGCCAACGAGGCGTGGAGCGGCATCGACGTGCAGCTCAAGCGCCGCTCCGACCTCGTCCCCAATCTGGTCGACACGGTCAAAGGCTATGCCGCGCATGAACGCGGCGGGCTCGAGGAAGTGACCCAATTGCGGGGGGCCGCGCGCGCCTTGCCGAGCGACGACGTCGCGCGCCGCGCACAGGCCGAAGGCGCATTGTCGGCGGCGCTCGGCCGCTTGTTCGCGCTGTCCGAGAACTATCCCGACCTCAAGGCGAGCGCCAATTTTCTCGACTTGCAGAAACAGCTGAGCGATCTCGAAAACGAGCTGCAGATGGCGCGCCGCTACTACAACGGCGCCGTGCGCAATCAGAATGTGCTGATGCAGTCGTTTCCGAGCGGCTTGATCGCCGGTCTGTTCGGCTTCCGCCAGCGCGATTTTTTCGAGGTCGCCGACGCCGACCGCGCCGTCCCGCAAGTGGACCGGGCGCCGCGATAAAGGCGCTCTGGCGCATCGCCCTTGTACTCGCCGCGCTCGTCGGCGTAAGGCTGGCGCTCGCCGCTGAGGTCATCCACTCGTTCGATTCGAACGTCCAGGTGGCGAAAGACGGCGAGCTCACCGTCATCGAGACGCTGCGTGTGCGCGCCGAGGGCAGCGCGATGCGGCACGGCATCTATCGCGACTTTCCGCTCACCTTTAAGGACGCCGGCGGCACGCTGCGCGAGGTGACCCTCAGGCTGCTCGGCGTATCGCGCGACGGCAATGCGGAGCCCTATCACGCCGAGCGTATGCACGGCTTCATCCGCATCTATGCGGGCGACAAGGACGTGCTGATTCCGCACGGCGACCACACCTACGTCTTTCAATACCGCACCGGCCGGCAGGTGCGCTGGTTCGACGGCAAGCCGGAGCTCAATTGGAACGTCACCGGCAATTTCTGGAATTTCCTGATCGAGGCGGCGTCCTATCACCTGCATCTTCCCGACGATGCGAGCCCGCTGCGCTGGACCGCCTATACCGGCCGCCTCGGCGCGCGTGGCCGCGATTGGCAGGGCGGTGTCGGCGCGGGTGGCACGCTCTCGGTTGCTACCACGCGGCGGCTCTTCCCCGGGGAAGGCTTGACCGTGGTCGCCGCTCTGCTGGAGGCCGCGGTCTTGCCGCCAAGCGCGAATATGCTCCTGTGGTACGAGTTGTTCGACAATCGCCAATGGATCATCAGCGGCGTCGGCTTCGCGCTGATCATCGGCTATTACCTCGTCGCCTGGAGCAAGGTCGGCCGCGACCCTAAGCGCGGCACGATTATCCCGCTGTTTCATCCGCCGCAGAGCATCTCGCCAGCGCTCGCCAACTACATCCGCAATTGGGGGCTCGTCCGCGAGAAATGGCGCGCCTTCACCGCGGCGGCGTTGTCGCTCGCCGTGCGCGGGCTCGTGCATTTCGATCAGGCCGGCAAGGCGCTGACACTGAAATTGACCGGCAACGATCCCGATGGCCGCGTCGCGCTTCCGGCGGAAGAGAGCGCCATCGTCGCCCGGCTGAATGCGAAAGGCGGCACCATCGTGATCGGCCGCGCGCACGGTGCGACCGTGGCCGAGCTCGGCACGAAGTTCACGTCTGCGATCAACCTGGAGAACCGAAACCGCTACTTCCGCCGTAACCTCGGTTATGTGGCCGCCGGCATCGCCATGACGATTGCGGTGCTCTTCGCCGTCGTCACCTTCGGCGGTTTGCAGGATCAGGACATCTCCATCCTGGTCGCGCTCGGCTTCGGTGGTTTCTTCATCGGCATGTTCATCGTGCCGGCCGTGCAGGCCATGCACAGCGGCAGCCCGAAATTCAACGTCATCGTGTGGATTGCGGTGGCGCTGGTCTTTGTCGGGATCTTCGTCAACGCTTTGCATGCGCTGCTCAGCGCCGGACTGAGCATCGGTTGGCCGCTGTTGCGCGGCTTTATCAGCAGCGACCCGTTCCCCTTCGTGCTGGTCGCGGCATTAACCGTGCTCAACGGCCTGTTCCTCTACCTGATGAAGGCGCCGACCGCGCTCGGCCGCCCGATCATGGATCAGCTCGCCGGCTTCCGCCTTTATCTGGAAACGGCGGAGTCCGACCGCCTCAATCTGCAGGCGCCGGACATCACCGCCGAGCGCTTCGAGGCGCTGTTGCCTTACGCCGTCGCGCTCGACGTAGAGAAGCCCTGGGCACACGCCTTCGAGGCGGCGCTGCGCCGCGCCCACCCGGAAGATGCCGATCCGATGCGGCATTATCAGCCGAGCTGGAGCAAATGCGACAATTGGTCGAGCGGCAATTTCAGCGGCGCCGTTGCGGCGACGGTGAGCAGTATGTCGAGCGCGCTGGCGAGCGCGGTGCCGGTGTCTTCCGGCTCGTCCGGCTTTAGCGGCGGCGGCGGTTCAGGTGGCGGCGGCGGAGGCGGCGGCTGGTGAGAATCGCTTCGAGCGGACGCCGGCTCATGCGGCTCCGGCCACAATCGAAGGGTGGCGCAGCAAGTCGGGGATTTGCGCCGCCGGGATCGGCCGGCCGAACAGGTAGCCTTGCCCCTCGGTACAGCCGTCGGCCCTGAGATCGGCGAGCTGAATGTCGGTTTCGATGCCCTCGGCGGTCGTGGTCAGGCCGAGACCCTTGGCCAGCCCGATGATGGCGCGCACGATCACCTTGCTGTCGCTGCCACCGCCGAGATTGCTGACGAAGCTGCGGTCGATCTTGATCTTGTCGAAACGGAACGCCAGGAGCTGCGACATGGTGGCGTAGCCCGTGCCGAAATCGTCGAGCGCGATGCGCGCGCCGGCCGCGCGCAATTCGTCGATCATGCGGCGCGCCAGGACGCCATCGCCGACGATCGCGCTCTCGGTGATCTCCAGCTCCAGCCGTGCTGGCGGCAGGCCGGTTTGGCCGAGGATGCCGAGCACGCGCAGCCCCAAGGTCGGGTCGCGGAGCTGCGTCGGCGAAATATTGAAGGCGAGCACGAAGTCGTCCGGCCAGTTCATGGCTTCGCGGCAGGCCATGCGCAGCAGTTGATCGCCGAGCCGGTGGATCAGTCCGCATTCCTCCGCGATCGGGATGAACACGCTGGGGAAGACGGCGCCGAGCGTCGGTGAGTTCCAGCGCGCCAGCGCCTCGAAGCCGATGATGCGGTTGCCGTCGAGATGCACCAGCGGCTGATAATAAATTTCGATGCTTTGCTCGACGATGGCCGCGCGCAGTTCGCGCTCGATGGCGGTGCGCCGCTCGACATGGGCATCCATCGACGGCTCGAAGAAGCGGGTGAACGAGCGGCCGTCCGCCTTGGCGCGATAGAGCGCGAGGTCGGCGCGGCGGATCAACTGGTCGGCGGTCTTGCCGTCGTCGGGCGCCACTGCGATGCCGATGCCGACGCCAAGCGTCGTCTCCGTCTCGCCGATGCGAAACGGCGCGGCGACCGCCTTGGCGATGCGCCGCGCCAGTCCGGCCGGGTCGTCGAGCGAATTGATCTTCTGCTGGATGATGGAGAATTCGTCGCCGCCGACGCGCGCCATCAGCGCGCCTTTCGCGGCTGTCGTGATGCGCTCGGCGAATTCGACCAGCGCTTGGTCGCCGACCAGATGGCCGTGCACGTCGTTGACCGCCTTGAAGCCGTCGAGGTCGAGCATCAGCACGGCGGCGCAGTGGCCGCCGGCGATGACGCCATCCAGCGCCTCGTCGAGCCTCTCACTGAAGAAGCGCCGGTTGGGCAAGCCGGTCAACGGATCATGGCGGGCAAGCCTGTAGGCAGCGTCTTCGGCGGCGCGGCGCGCCGCTACTTCGCGGCTGAGATCGCAGTGGCGGCGCCAGCCATAGATGACGAGACCGATCGCGCCGATCATGATGCTGATCATGATGTCGTCGATCTCCCACTCCTGATAACGGATGGCGGCGTCGAAAATCAACGGCGGCAATTTGAAATATTCGACGACGGCAAAGGCCGCGCAAACCAGGAAGAGCACGAATGCAGCCTCACGCACGTCGCGCCGCGTCCAATCGATGGCGCGCAGGCGCGCGGCCACTCGTCGGGGCAGGGAACTCTCGTTTCGCGACGTCACGCAGATTTCTCCAATCGAGCGGCAAGGTTTTGCTCGCAAGGCCTTGTAAAACCGCTAATGATTGGTCGCGGAAAATTCGCGTTAATTATCGACTTGCTTACTATGGTATCCAGTTAGTACGGAGCCAAATGTGGTTCTGCTGGCAGGTGACAGATCGCCACTACCCTGTTACTTGCCAACGGTTCGCTTCCCGCCAGCATGAGTTTGCAATGCCTGATCTGCTGCTTGAATTCTTATCCGAGGAGATCCCCGCGCGCATGCAGGCGCGCGCGGCCGACGACTTGAAAAAAATGATCACCGATCGTCTGGTGGCCGCGGGTCTCGTCTATGAAGGCGCCAAAGCCTTCGCCACGCCGCGCCGCCTCGCGCTTGCAGTGCACGGCGTGCCGGTGCGCCAGGCTGACGTCAAGGAAGAGAAGAAAGGCCCGCGCGTCGGCGCGCCGGACAATGCGATCGCCGGTTTCCTCAAGGCCGCCGGCTTGAAGTCGATCGGCGACGCCAAGGTGCAGCCCGACAAGAAGGGTGATTTCTATGTCGCGGTAATCGAGAAGCCGGGCCGCCCGGCGCTCGACGTGCTGGCCGAGATGATCCCCGAGGTGGTGCGCAGCTTCCCGTGGCCGAAGTCGATGCGCTGGGGCTTGGGCAGGTTGAACTGGGTGCGCCCGCTGCATTCGATCCTCGCCACCTTCGGGCCGGAAACGGAGGAGCCGGAGATCGTCGGCTTCAGCGTCGACCACATCGCCGCCTCCGACGTAACACGCGGCCACCGCTTCATGGCGCCTGCCGCCTTCAAGGTGCGCCGCTTCGGCGACTATCTCGCCAAGCTGGAGGCGGCCAAGGTGGTGCTCGATCCGGCGCGCCGCGGGCAGATGATTCTCACCGATGCCAAGCATCTCGCCTTCGCGCAAGGCTACGAGCTAATCGAGGACGAAGGCCTGCTCGCCGAGGTGACCGGGCTGGTGGAATGGCCGGTGACGTTGATGGGCTCGTTCGATGCATCCTTCCTGTCCATCCCAGAAGAGGTGATCCGCGCCACCATCCGCAACAACCAGAAATGCTTCGTGCTGCGCGATGCCGAAACCGCCAGGCTGACCAACAAGTTCATCCTGATTGCCAACGAGGAGGCAGCCGACGGCGGTAAGGCGATCATCGCCGGCAATGAACGCGTGATCCGCGCCCGCCTGTCCGACGCCAAGTTCTTCTACGAGACGGACTTGAAAATGCGGCTGGAGGACCGGCTGCCCAAGTTCGAACACATCGTGTTCCACGAGAAGCTCGGCACGCAGGCCGAGCGCATCGCGCGCGTGGTGGCGCTCGCCGGGCAACTCGCGCCCATCGTCCGCGCCGACATCGACAAGGCCGAGCGCGCCGCGCAATTGTGCAAGGCCGACCTGTTGACCGAGGTGGTCGGCGAATTCCCCGAGCTGCAAGGCCTGATGGGCCGCTACTACGCCGAGGCGCAGAACGAGGACGAAGCGGTCGCCCACGCCATCGAGGATCACTACCGGCCGAAAGGTCCGGACGATCTGGTGCCGGCCGATCCGGTTGCGATTGCGGTCGCGCTCGCCGACAAGATCGATACGCTGGTCGGCTTCTGGGCGATCGAGGAAAAGCCGACCGGCAGCAAGGACCCGTTCGCGCTGCGCCGCGCAGCGCTCGGCGTCATCCGCATCGTGGTCGAAAACGAATTGCGGTTGCCGCTGCGCGTCCAGCTCTGGCGCCACTTCGGCATGGTGTGGCGCGACGAGGCGCTAAGCGAGGCCATTCACGCGCTGCATCCGCTGCAGGAGCAGATCGTCGAGCTGAGCGCGACCGACATCGAGCTGGCGATGAAGCTCGAAGTGCTGGTGTCGCAGCGCGAGCAACGGCTGGCCGGACCGGTACTGGTGCAGGCGCATTCCTATCTGCAGCAGACGCACGATCTCCTGTCGTTCCTGGCAGAGCGTCTGAAAGTGCAGTTGCGCGAGGACGGCGCGCGGCACGATCTGGTCGACGCGGTGTTTTCGCTCGAGGGGCAAGACGACCTGCTGATGATCGTGCGCCGGGTGGAGGCGCTCGGCAAATTCCTCGACACCGACGACGGCAAGAACTTGCTCGCCGGCGTTAAGCGCGCCTCCAATATCCTGCGCATCGAGGAGAAGAAGGACAACAAGAGCTACGCCGGCGCGCCCGATGCCAAACGTCTGGTCGCGCCGGAAGAAAAATCGCTGCACGAAGCGATCACCGTCGCCAAACAGCAAGCCTCGGCCGCCGTCGCCAAGGAAGACTTCGCCGCCGCCATGCGCGCGATGGCGACGCTTCGCCCCAAGGTCGACGCCTTCTTCGACAAGGTCACGGTCAATGTCGACGATGCCGCCTTGCGCGAAAACCGGCTTAGGCTTTTGAACGAGATCCGCGAAGCTACGCGCGCGGTGGCGGATTTTTCCAAGATCGAGGGGTGATCGAGGCCGAATCGCGAAAGCGATTCGGGTGAGGGGCTGTGACTCGGCCTCACCCGGCTCGCGCCATGCGGCGCTCGCCACCCTCTCCCCGTCAACGGGGAGAGGGAAGAAGAGCGGAACCCGCCGCGGCTTTACGGTTTCACCTTCGGCCGGCTGCCACGAATACCGCCATTCCGGACCTATCCGCTGAGCAGAAAGGTGGGCTTGCATCGAGGTCCCTGAGGATGCTTTTAAAGGCCACAGACCCGCCCACGATTTTTGACCCATGGCTAAACGAAAATCCTCGCGCGTGAGCGCCAAATCGAAAAAGCAGGCAGTCAAGAAGGCCCCCAGGCCCAAATCGGCGGCCCATCCGCCGAACCGCAAATGGGTCTATAGCTTTGGCGACGGCCGCGCCGAGGGCAAAGCCTCAATGCGCAACCTCTTGGGCGGCAAAGGCGCCGGCCTTGCCGAAATGGCCAATCTCGGCCTGCCGGTGCCACCCGGCTTCACCATCTCCACCGACGTCTGCACCTACTATTACGTGCACGACAAGCAGTACCCGAAGGATCTGCGCGGCCAGGTCGAGAAAGCGCTCGCCCAGGTCGGCCGCGTTACCGGCAAGGTGTTCGGCGATACCGGCAATCCGCTCTTGGTGTCGGTGCGCTCCGGCGCCCGCGCCTCGATGCCAGGCATGATGGACACCGTGCTCAATCTCGGCCTCAACGACGCGACCGTCGAGGCGCTGGCCAATAAATCGGGCGACCGCCGCTTCGCCTATGACAGCTATCGGCGCTTCATCACCATGTATTCCGACGTGGTGCTCGGCGTTGGCCACGAGCATTTCGAGGAGCTGCTCGACCACCACAAGGAGAAGCAGGGCTACTCGCTCGACACCGATCTGTCGGCCGACGACTGGGCCGAGCTCGTCGAGCAATACAAGAAGCGCCTGCAAGCCGAGCGCGGCGAGCCATTCCCGCAGGATCCGCACGAGCAATTGTGGGGCGCGATCGGCGCCGTGTTCGGCTCCTGGATGAACCAGCGCGCCATCACCTATCGCCGCCTGCACAACATTCCGGAAAGCTGGGGCACCGCGGTCAATGTGCAGGCCATGGTGTTCGGCAACATGGGCGACACTTCGGCGACCGGCGTCGCCTTCACCCGCAATCCGTCGACCGGCGAGCGCAAGCTGTACGGCGAATTCCTCATCAACGCGCAGGGCGAGGACGTGGTCGCCGGCATCCGCACGCCGCAGGAGATCAGCGAGGCCGCGCGCATCGAGGCGGGGTCCGACAAGCCGTCGATGGAGAACGCGCTGCCCAAGGCCTATGGCGAGCTCAAGCGCATCTACAACACGCTCGAGCGCCATTACCGCGACATGCAGGACCTCGAATTCACGGTCGAGCAGGGCAAACTGTGGATGCTGCAGACTCGCTCCGGCAAGCGCACCGCCAAGGCGGCGCTGCGCATCGCGGTCGACCTTGCCAACGAAGGGCTTATCTCCAAGGACGAAGCGGTGCTGCGCGTCGATCCGCTTACGCTCGACCAGCTGCTGCATCCGACCATCGACCCGCGCGCGCATCGCCGCGTGATCGCGACCGGCCTGCCGGCTTCGCCGGGCGCCGCTTCCGGCGAAATCGTGTTCTCGCCGGACGACGCCGCCAAGCTCAAAGCCGACGGCAAGAAAGTGATCCTGGTGCGGGTGGAAACCTCGCCGGAAGACATCCACGGCATGCACGCGGCCGAAGGCATCCTCACCACGCGCGGCGGCATGACCTCGCATGCCGCGGTGGTGGCGCGCGGCATGGGCAAGCCCTGCGTCTCCGGCGCCGGTTCGCTACGCGTCGACTATAACGGCGGCACGGTGACCGCCGGCGGCCAGATTTACAAGCAGGGGGATTTCATCACCGTAGACGGCTCGACCGGCCAGGTGCTCGCCGGCAAGGTCGACATGATCGAGCCGCAGCTCTCCGGCGAATTCGCCACGCTGATCGGCTGGGCCGACAAGGTGCGCAAGCTCGGCGTGCGTGCTAATGCCGACACGCCTGCCGACGCAAAAGCCGCGGTGCGCTTCGGCGCCGAGGGCATCGGGCTGTGCCGTACCGAGCACATGTTCTTCGACGAGAACCGCATCCAGGCGGTGCGCGAGATGATCCTGGCCGACGACGAAAAATTGCGCCGCGCCGCGCTCGCCAAGCTGTTGCCGATGCAGCGCGCCGACTTCGTCGAGCTGTTCGAGATCATGGATGGCCGGCCGGTGACTATCCGCCTGCTCGATCCGCCGCTGCACGAATTCCTGCCGCATGGCGAGGAGGAGATTGCGGAAGTGGCGGCCGGCATGGGGGCCGATCCGAGCAAGCTTGCGGACCGCGCCAAAGAGCTTGCCGAATTCAACCCGATGCTCGGCTTCCGCGGCTGCCGCATTGCCATCGCCTATCCGGAAATCGCCGAAATGCAGGCGCGCGCGATTTTCGAGGCCGCGGTCGAGGCGGCCAAGCGCACCGGCAAGCCGGTGGTGCCCGAGGTGATGGTGCCGCTGATCGCCACCAAGGTGGAACTCGATCTGGTCAAGGCGCGCATCGACGCCATGGCCGAGGCGGTAAAGAAGGAAACCGGCGCCAAGCTCAACTATCACGTCGGCACAATGATCGAATTGCCGCGCGCCGCGCTGATGGCCGGCGAGATCGCCGAGACCGCCGAATTCTTCTCCTTCGGCACCAACGATTTGACGCAGACCACTTTCGGCATCTCGCGCGACGACGCGGCGAGCTTCCTCGGCATCTATACCGGGCGGGGCATTTTGTCCGCCGACCCCTTCGTGTCGATCGACCAGCAGGGCGTCGGCGAATTGGTGAAGATCGGTGTCGAGCGTGGGCGCAAAGTGCGGCCGAAGCTCAAGGTCGGCATTTGCGGCGAGCACGGCGGCGACCCCGCCTCGGTCGCCTTCTGCCACCAGGTCAAGCTCGACTACGTGTCGTGCTCGCCATTCCGCGTGCCGATCGCGCGCCTTGCCGCCGCGCAGGCCGCGCTGGGAAAGGCCGCGGCGAGCCAAGCGTAGTATTGCCAGGCGGCGCGGCAGCCACACTTCCCCTCTCCCCTTGTGGGAGAGGGAACACAGATTGCCGCGGGCGGCTGACTCACACCGCCACTTTGGTGAGGAAGTCCTCCACCTCGATCCGCAGATCGTTGACCGCAGCTTCGGTGGATTGCGAGGCGTCGCGCAGCGTTTCCGCCGAGGAGCGCGTCTTGCTCGCCGCGCCGGTGACCTCGCCGAGCACCGCCACCACCTGACCGGTGCCGTCGGCGGCGCTCGCCATATTGTGCGAGATTTCCTCGGTCGCCGAATTCTGCTGCATGACCGAGGCGGTCACCGCCGCGGTCGAGGCATTGATCTCCTGCATGCGCGCGGCGATCTGCCGGATCGCCTCGACTGCGCCGGAGGTCGAGTTCTGCACCGCGGTGATGTGGCTGGCGATCTCCTCGGTCGCCTTCGCGGTCTGCACCGCCAGCGATTTGACTTCGGAGGCGACCACTGCGAAGCCCTTGCCGGCCTCGCCGGCGCGCGCCGCCTCGATGGTAGCGTTGAGCGCGAGCAGATTGGTCTGCCCGGCGATGTTGCGGATCAGCTTGATCACGTCGCCGATCTTCTGCGCGCCGTCCGCCAGCCCGGTAATCTCGCCGTCGGTCGCGCGCGCCTCCTTGGTCGCCAGCGCGACCACGTTGCTGGCATGGGTGAGCTGGCGGCTGATCTCGCCGATCGAGCGCGACAATTCGTCGGCGGCGACGGCCGCGATCTCCACATTGGAGGAGGCCTCGTTGAAGGCTTGCGCGGCGCTATCGGCGCGCTGCGAGGTCGCGTCGGAGGAGCCGAGCAGGGCGCTTGCGGTCGCCCGCATCGCGGTCGCCCGGTCGCTCACGCTCGACAGCAGCATCTCCGCCTGCGGCCGGAACGAGGCGATTGCCGCATCGATCGCGACGCGCCGCTGCTCCTGCTGGTTGATGGCGGCGCGTTCCTCTGCGGCGCGGCGCTGCTCGGTGACGTCCTCATGCGTCGACACCCAGCCGCCGTCCGGCAGGGGCTCGTTCTTGGCCAGCACGATGCGGCCGTCGCTCGCCTGCACATAGGCCTGCGTGCTGACGCCCTTAGCGGCGCCGTCGAGGATCTTCCGGCAATAGCTGTCGACGTCGCCGGAAAACAGCCCGGTTTCCCTGCGGTGCGCGATCAGTTCGCGCAGCGAGCAGCCGGGCCGCACGATTTGCGGAGACACGCGGTACATGTCGATGTAGCGGCGGTTCTGCAGCACAATGCGGCCTTGCGCATCGAAGGCGAGCAGCCCTTGCGACATGTTATCGAGCGCGGTCGACAGCCGGCGGTTCTGCGCGGCCAGTCGGCGATAGCAAAGGCCGAGGCCGAGCAATGCGGCGAGACACGGCGCCGCCAGCAACAGGGCCTGGCCTGCGAAGGAGGATGGCAGGATCGATGAAAGCATGCCGCTCCGAATGCGGTATTGCGCTACGATTGTGACGGCGAGCGATTGCGATATGGTTAATGGTCGTTCTTGTGCGAGAAACCGCGGCAAAACGCGCGCTCACTTGCGCACCGGCCCCAAGCGGCGAGAGCGCCGCGCGATGGCTGCGCCGGCGCGGTTAACGCCTTCGCAAGGTTAATCAGTCCATAAAAAGATCCGGTCACATTGTCGGCAATTCGGCGATGGTGGCACGCGCGTTTTGGGACGGCGCCCGGTGGTGTTGCGTGGCGTGAGCGTAGTCATGGCGGTTGGGCGACAGCGTCGGCGGCGCAGACGCGCGTTGATCGGAATAGGCGCGCTCATCGTCACACTCATGCCGACGACGATCGGCTTCCAGGATCTCGGCGCGCTGCTGGTGCGCCAGCCCGGCATCGCGGCGCGCGCCAAGGCCGAGAAGTGTCTGGCGAACGCCGTCTATTTCGAATCGCGTGACGAGCCGGTGCGCGCGCAGATCGCGGTAGCGCAGGTGGTGATGAACCGGGTGTTCTCGCTGTTTTATCCGAACGACGTCTGCGGCGTAGTCTATCAGAATGCCAACCGGCATCTCGCCTGTCAGTTCACCTTCGCCTGCGACGGCATCCCCGATGTGGTCATCGAACCGGGCGCCTGGGCGCGCAGCAAGCACATCGCGCGCGACATGCTCGACGGCAAGCTGTGGATGCCGGAGGTGGCGAAGTCCACGCACTATCACGATTACTGGGCGCACCCGAACTGGGTCGGGGAGATGAGACGCATCGACCGGCTCGGTGGCCTTATCTTCTACCGTCCGCGTGCTTGGCGCGACGGTTCCGGCGAGCCGATTTGGGGCGACGCCAAGACCACCGTGGCGGAAGTGAAAAAGATGTGAGTCCGCAGGACGTTGCGCTTGCAGCCATGCGCGGCGCTGATGGCTAGGATCACGAGAATTCGTTTTTGTTCGCTTGTCCGGCGCATTATTTCGTGTGCTGTGCCCGCGATCTCGCGGGCGTTGTCGTCAGGGTGACGGGTTCCATCATGTCTGTGCAATCGGCGGCAGGCGAAAGACACGCGACCTGGCGCACGCCGCTAGTAATCGTGCTCTGCGGCTGCGTGATCTCGCTGGTCAGTTTCGGCCCGCGCTCCTCGCTCGGCTTTTTCCTCACGCCGCTATCGCAGGCCAATCACTGGGGCCGCGACGTTTTCGCCCTTGCAGTTGCCTTGCAGAATTTGCTGTGGGGCATCGGCCAGCCCTTCGCCGGCGCCATTGCCGACCGCTTCGGCGCGATCCGCGTGCTAATGGTCGGCGCGCTGTTCTATGCCGCGGGCTTGTTGATGATGGCGCACGCGACGACGCCGGCTATGCTCGATCTGTCTGCTGGCATGCTGATCGGCTTTGGCTTGTCCGGCTGCTCGTTCAATCTCGTGCTCGGCGTCTTCGGCAAGTTGCTACCGGAGAGCTGGCGTTCGCTTGCCTTCGGCGCCGGCACCGCGGCCGGCTCGCTCGGCCAATTCATGTACTCGCCCATCGGCGTCGCGCTGATGGATGTGTATGGCTGGCAATCGGCGCTCGCCATCTTCGCCGGCCTGGCGCTGCTGATCGTGCCGCTGGCGCTCGCGCTTTCAGCGCCGCGCAGCACGAGCCCCGCGCGCGCGGCCGCGCTGCCATCGCAATCCTTCCGTCAGGCGATCGCCGAAGCCTTCGGCCACCGCAGCTATGTGCTGTTGGTGCTCGGCTTCTTCACCTGCGGCTTTCAGCTCGCTTTCGTCACCGTGCATCTGCCGTCTTATCTGCTCGACCGCGGACTGTCGGCCGAGGTCGGCGGCTGGACCTTGGCCACTATCGGCCTGTTCAACATCGTCGGCTCGCTGGCGTCGGGCTACCTCGGCACCCGCGTGCCCAAGCGCTACATCCTCTCGCTCATCTATTTCACGCGCGCGCTGGCGATCGTCGTGTTCATTTCGCTGCCGCCGAGCACCATGTCCACGCTGGTGTTCGGCGCGGTGACCGGGCTGTTGTGGCTGTCGACGGTGCCGCCGACCTCGTCGCTGGTGGCGCTGATGTTCGGCACGCGCTGGCTGGCGATGCTGTTTGGCTTCGCCTTCTTCAGCCACCAGGTGGGCGGCTTCCTCGGCGCCTGGCTTGGCGGCTGGGTGTTTGACGCTTACGGCTCCTACGCGCCGGTGTGGTGGCTGTCGATCTTCTTCGGCATGATGTCGGCGATCATCAATCTACCCATCGTCGAAAAGCCGGTCGAACGGCTGAGCCCTGCCGCGGCGGTATGAGCCGCTTGCGCCCGCGCGCTGGGCGGGCGAAAACACGGCCCGATCTGGCAGCAGTAGTGAGGCGGGCGTGGCGACATTCAAGGCGATCGTGGTGGAGAAGACGGAGGGCGGCACCAAGTTCGCGCTCACCGATTTCGACGAAGCCAATCTGATGGAGGGCGACGTCACCGTCCGCGTCGAATACTCGACGGTCAACTACAAGGACGGTCTCGCCATCACCGGCAGGTCGCCGGTGGTGCGCCGGTTCCCGATGATCGCCGGCATCGATTTCGCCGGCACGGTGGAATCGTCCAGCCATCCCGCCTGGAAGGCGGGCGACAAGGTCATCCTCAACGGCTGGGGCTGCGGCGAGACCCATCTCGGCGCCTACGCCGAGAAGGCGCGCGTGAAAGGCGACTGGCTGGTGCCGCTGCCGGCGAGCATGAGCGCGCGCGAGGCCATGGCGATCGGCACTGCCGGCTATACGGCCATGCTGGCGGTGATCGCGCTGGAACAGCACGGCCTGACGCCAGAGCGGGGGCCGGTCGCGGTAACCGGGGCGGCGGGCGGCGTCGGGTCGGTCGCGACCGCCATCCTCGCCAAACGCGGCTTTGCCGTCAGCGCGGTCACCGGCAGGCCGCAGGAGGCCGATTATCTGAAAGGCCTGGGCGCGACCGAGATCATCGAGCGCAAGGAACTCTCTGGCCCGCCACGGGCCCTTAATAAGGAGCGCTGGGCCGGGGCGGTCGACAGTGTCGGCTCGACCACGCTCGCCAACCTGTTATCGATGACCCGCTATGGCGGCGCGGTGGCCGCTTGCGGGCTGGCCGGCGGTATGGACCTGCCGACCTCGGTTGCCCCATTTATTCTGCGCGGCGTGTGTCTTTACGGCATCGATTCCGTGATGTGTCCAATTTCGCGCCGTCGGGAGGCCTGGAAACGTCTGGAAAACGACCTGGACCGCCAAAAACTGGCCGCAATGACCCAGGAAATCGGCCTTTCCGGGGTGTCTGAGGCGGCCGCTGCCATTCTCGCCGGTCAGGTGCGCGGACGAATCGTGGTCAAGATCGGGTAAACGCGTTCAGGATTTATCGACGAACAGCAGCTATACTGCTGCTCGCCTGGGGAAACAGGCGGTAGCTTCGCGAAGCCGGTGGCGTCAGTCGGAGTGCGGTTATGGTGCGTGGAGTTGCGTTGCTGGTCGGCCTGTTGGCCGCGCTGCCGGCTGTGGCCGGTGAGATGAACGCCGATGAGGCGCGCCGCTTTGTCGTCGGCAAGCTGTTTTCCTACACCTGCTTCGAAGGCACGCGCGGCCAAGGCCGCGTGCATGCCGACGGCTCGGTGGTCGGCTCGATCCAATTCCAGGGCAG
>Ga0187771_10000393_pt1 | contig 26535 bp, 14 predicted proteins | sample 0116_SJ02_MP15_1_FD_133139 | JGI IMG/M metagenome (GOLD analysis project Ga0187771, IMG submission 133139) | Tropical peat soil microbial communities from peatlands in Department of Meta, Colombia - 0116_SJ02_MP15_10_MG | ecosystem: Environmental > Terrestrial > Soil > Wetlands > Peat | place... | reverse complement strand
CCGAGTGGAGTGTCGTTCCAGCCATCAACCATCGGCCAAAACAATACTTTGCCGACACGGTGGTCGATGACCCCGGAATGCGAAACCCCGATCGCGCCGATTGTCGCAAACTGTTGGAGGAGGGACTGCAATTCGCCATGAACGGTCTGTAGCACATGGTCCCTGCCTTTGTGGGTCTCAGTTGGGAGCCACTTGTAAGTCAGAATGTTGCCTGCGAAGTCCGTCACTACAAAGCGGATGTGCGCCCGGCCGATGTCGATTCCGACCAGGCTAGCTAGTTCGGGGTTGATCTCGAGCAGAACCCGGCGCCGCCCTCCCTTCGAGGGTGCCAATCCCCGCTCCAGCAGAAGCCCTCGATTCAGAGCTTCACGCACGATGAGGCTGACGTGGCTAGGCACAACCCCCGTCATTTCGACAAGGTCTGCGCGAGACAGGGGGCCGCTCGTGTAAATACGTCTCAAAAGGCTGAAAGCATTTTTTCTCCGCATAATTAACCCTTAGACTGCGGGGCTCGAAAGCACCGACCGCAGCGCAGCGACCATCGAGGATGCGTTATATCGATTGAGGTCATTCCGCATCGGCAAAGCGTTTGACACCGACTTCCTAGGCTGACGGACGGTGCAAGAAGGGCTAGGGGCAATCCAAAGTCTTGGGAAAGAGTAAGCATAACGAGAGTGGACGAGCCCGAGTTGGGACATCCCAGCTTTATTCTTTGATATAACTAACTCCTCATCCTATTGGCGAATTACTAGGCTAAGCTATCACGAAAGTTCAGTCAAGAAAAAAGTTCTTGACACCCACCCGCGCGGATGCTATAAACTGCACGTTTTTTCAAACGTGGAGGGGATGTTGGTCTAGAAAACGAGCGGTGTTCCTCACATGCCCCGTCGTTCCAACTGCGAAGCGTGCAGAGCGGTCTTTGTAGTCACTCTTGAGATGCCGTTCGGTCCAGAACGATGTGCCAACCACCATCGCTGCGAATGTGCTTTCTCCCTCCAAGTGGTCGGGGATTAGGTCGGTATGCAAGATAAAGATTTACGAGGGGGCAGGCCCAATTCGTGGCATGCGTTTTAGCGTCGGGCAATGGGGACCTTAGATTGGAGGGCAAGATGAATTTAGTAAATCTTTGGCCATCTAGACTGGCAAATGCATGCTTGGTGCTGCTTCTCGGAGCAGTGGGGGCTTGGGCAAGTGTCAGCGGAACGATTTCGGGTGTCGTCACGGACCCCAGTGGCGCGGTTGTCCCGAATGCACAGGTGACTGTTACAGAGGTTGCTACAGGCGTTAGCCAGAATGTGCAAACAGGCACCGACGGGGTCTATTCTTTCCTGTCACTCCCTGTGGGTGGATACCAGCTTGAGGTGAAAGCCGGAGGGTTCGAGACATATCTACGCAAGGACATTACCTTGCTCACGAACGACAAACTGCGGTTTGACGTGGTCTTGAAGGTAGGCCAGGTCACACAGCATGTTGAAGTCACGACCAGCGCGGTCCACGTTGAGACAGCCAACACACAACTGGGAGACGTCATCAGGAGCGGCTCCATGGAGGCGTTGCCGCTCAATGGCCGCATGTTTACGGACCTGCTGGGTCTCCAGCCCGGCGTGGTGCCGCTAATGTCAATTAGCATCAGCAACAATTTTGGCAGTACAGAGCAGGGAAACGTCTCCATCACCGGCCAGCGGGAGAGTGCCAACGGTTTCCTAATCAACGGAGGCAATGCCAATAACACCCTGAATAGCGGCGCCACGGTGGTTCCGAACATAGATTCGATCGAGGAGTTTCGGGTGCTCACGGCAAATTTTGACGCCGAATATGGTAACTACAGCGGTGGCCTGATTACCGTTGTGACCAAGGCGGGAACTAACCAATTTCATGGCGATGTCTTCGAGTTCCTGCGCAACGACAAGCTCGACTCTCGGAATTTCTATGAGTACAACGGGGTCGATCCGATCAGCGGCCAGGAGATTCCCGGGTCGGCGCGCGGTGCGTTCAAGCGCAACCAATTTGGAGGCACCATCGGCGGTCCCATCAAGCGCGACAAAGTATTTTTCTTTGCGGATTACCAAGGAACTCGGGAGCGGCGCGGCACGCCCACCGGGATCGTTTCAGTACCTTCGGCGGCGGAGCGGGGCGGGGATTTTTCCGCCGACGCCAGCGCCTTGGTTGGAACTGTGAATGGTCAGTATTTCGCGGGGTTGCTATCCCAGGAACTTGGCTACCCTGTAACGTCGGGCGAAGCCTATTACACGTCGGGGTGCACCACGTCGTCCCAGTGCGTTTTCCCCAACGCTGTGATTCCCCAATCGACTTTCTCTGCCCCCGCCAAGGCCTTGCTGAAATACATTCCGCTGCCAACAGAAGGACCCTACTTCGTCAGTTCCGCGAACAATATCGGCACCCGCGACGACTTAGGCAGCGTGCGTCTAGACCTGAACAGCCAACGATGGGGAACCGTCTCCGGCTATTACTTCATTGATGATAATGCCGTTGTTACGCCCTTCGGGGGCAATAATGTCCCGGGTTTCCCCGATGAGAACCAAGGGCGGTCGCAGTTGTGGAGCCTAGGAGGCACCAAGACGTTCGGGGGAAATGCCCTCAACGAACTCCACCTTAGCTGGAACCGTCTCGTGGCGCATAACGGGTATCCGGTCGGTAACTTTCCGGTGAAGCTCAGTTCACTTGGTTTTGCGGAAGGCCAGCCGGGTGGAATGGTTGCCGCCGCGCCGGCTTTCGAAGGTGTTCCGACCCTCTACTTCAACAACTTCAGCACCGGCCTCAATGCTGTCGCGTACAACCGTTATGAAGACACGCCTTCCATCATTGACAACCTTTCGAAGGTCAAGGGCAAGCACACGCTGAAGTTTGGCGGCCAGTACATTTTCAATGACTTTTACGAACCCATGCCGCTGGTAGGTGCAAATGGGTGGATGAGCTTCAGCGGAGCCGAGACGGGGATTGACTTCGCGGACTATCAGATTGGCGCCTTGGACAGTTTTGGGCAAGGAGGCGGCTTCTGGATTGACAATCGCCGAAACTACACTGGCTTTTACGCCCAGGACAGTTGGCGCGCCCGTTCAGACCTCACCCTCAACTACGGCTTGCGATGGGATTACATCGAGCCTTATTATGAGAAGCACCTGCAATCCAGCACGTTTGTTTACGGCGTGCAATCCACTGTTTATCCGACTGCTCCAACGGGCTACGTCTTTCCAGGCGACGAGGTGCCCGGCTTCGGGAAGATCCCGAGCACGATCGCGAAGACTCCCCTAGACAATATTGCACCGCGCATCGGCTTTGCTTACTCCCCCTCGGGAAGCGGTGGCCCGCTCCAGTGGCTGACGGGAGGGCCGGGCAAGTTCAGTATTCGGGGCGGGTTCGGGATGTTTTACACCAATGTGGAAGGCACGGAGATGCTCAACGAGTCAGGGCTGGCGCCTTTTAGTGCTGGCTATGGTGCTTCTGTTCCCGACCTGTTCAATGCACCTTATACGGATCGTACCGACGGCGTACAACACGCCTTCCCATTCCCGTATACATCAGCACCCCGGGGGAGCTCGAACTTCGACTGGGCTGCCTCAGAGCCGTTTAGTGGCTACCCGGTACCGGAGATCACGGCCACGACGCCATACGGCGAGAACTATAACTTCACCATGCAGCGGCAGTTGGGCGCGCGCACGCTGCTCAGCATTGGGTACGTCGGAAGCGTGGGGCATCACTTGGTTGGGATGCTGGCTCCGAATCCAGGCAATCCCCAGCTCTGCTTGAGCCTCAGCCAGCCTAACGAAGTGGCGCCGGGAACGCCAACATGCGGGCCGTTCGGAGAGAGTGCGGTCTACACACGGCCCGATGGCAGCATTGTCAACGGAACGCGGCAGCCTTTCCCTTTCACCATTGTGGGCGACAACGCCTGGATGGCTACGCTGGCCAACTCCAGTTACAACGCCTTGCAGGTCAGCCTTCGGCATATCTCAGGGCGCCTGAGTCTCTTTGCAGGGTACAGTTACAGCAAATCGTTGGATAACACCTCATCAATAGGCGACAGAGAAGTGTATCCATATAACCCCAACATTGACCGAGGCCTTTCAACCTTCGACATGACGCACAACTTCGTCGCTAGCTACCAGTACACCTTCCCATTCGATCGCCTTGGCGGAGGACGTAAGCCCCGGTTGACGGCGGGCTGGAGACTTGTCGGCATCACTCGCTTCACCACGGGCCTGCCCGTCTATTTGGTTGAAAGCGACGACCGGTCCTTGCTGGGCACCGCCGGGACAAACTCAAGCTCGACGGATACGCCCAACTTCCAGGGTGGCAATCTGAACTTCACCGATCCGCGCAGCGGGCAGCCCTACTTCAATACTGCGTTATTCACGCGTGAGAACTTAGGGTACCTCGGCACTGCCAACCGCTCTTTCTTCCATGGCCCCGGAATCAACAACTGGGATTTGTCACTTCAAAAAGACACGCGCCTGACCGAGTCGAAGACGTTGCAGTTCCGAGCCGAGTTCTTCAATGCCTTCAATCACGCGCAGTTTGGGGAACCCAACGGCACCTTCAATAGTGGTACCTTTGGACTGGTGACCAGCGCAGCTGACCCGAGGATCGGCCAAGTCGCACTCAAGCTCATCTTTTGATGGCTAGAGTTTGCCGGGACTCGTCGAGCGACCTATTGATGATCGCAAAATACCGTGCCAGACATTTCTTGTAGCGCCGTTCTGCGAGTGGCGAATGCGCCGTCGCAGACCGGCGCTACAGAAAGGGAATATCCGTCCCCCTCGTTCACAAACGGTGTCGGTTCCGACTTCGAACCAGCAACCCCGTGGATCCCCGTACGGGGCAGCGGCTTCGAGGCCGAGTTCTCCGACGCGAAGGGCGGCAACGATTCGCTTAGGAGGCCTAGATTCTGAAGGGACGATGTCCCCATGCGAAGTATCACGCGTAGAGCGTTCATTGAATGTGTAGTTGCGGGTGCCGTTGGGGGTGCCTTGCTCAATACCACGCAAGCGGAGGGGCGCGCTGGACGTCCCGTGGACGTGAACCTGAAGGACGGATGGCTGCTCCAGTCCTCCAGCTTGGTGCCCCAGGGCGGAGAGACTATTTCCAGTGCAGGCTTCCGGCCGGCGGGCTGGCACAAAACCGCGGTGCCCTGCACCGTGCTGAGCGCGCTGGTCAAGAATGGTGTCTACCCCGACCCGCGGATCGGTCTGAACAGCTACCGTATACCGGACTCTTCGGACGAGTTCGCCCGCAAGTTCGACTTGGCCAAGTACAGCCACCTGCCCGATAAGCGGAACCCGTGGCGGGATCCCTACTTGTACCGCACCGAGTTCACCGTCCCGGAAAGCAGGCGCGGCCAGCGCGTCTGGCTGCTGTTCAAGGAGATCAACTACCGGGCGGATGTGTGGTTGAACGGGCGCCAGATTGCCGATCGCGAGACGATGGTCGGCATGTACTAGCGCTTCTACCTTGATGGCGGACTGTGCCAACCCGGGAGGAGCTGTTTGGCGGGAAAAGTATACTCGGTGGGTCACCCTGGCACGCCGGACCCACAACTTACGGTGCTCGGAGAGGATCGCAGCTTTTGGCATAAGGAGGTCACCAAAGATGTCACCTATACCATGAGTGTGGGATATGATTGTGTGCTTCCGCAGCCCGACCGCGACCTGGGCCTGTGGCAAGGCGTGTCCCTGCGCTTCACGGGGCCGGTAGACATCAGGAACCGTTTCATCATCACGGACCTGCCACTGCCCGACACGAAACCCGCCTACCTTACGGTCTCCACCGAGCTTGTGAACGCTACTGCCAGTGCGCAGTCGGGTGTCTTGCGGGGATCCATACCAGCCGCGGGCCTCACCTTCGAGAAGACGGTCCGGTTGCAGCCACGCCAAACGCGAGAAGTGTCGTTTCCTCAACAAGTGGTAAGCGAACCACGGCTGTGGTGGCCGGTGGGACTGGGTGAGCAGCCTCTCTATGAGCTGTCGCTGAAATTCGCCGTTGGGGGAGCCACCTCCGCCGTGGCGACCAGCACTTTCGGCATTCGGAAAGTCACCAAGGAACTGTACATTCACGAGAAGTGGCCCGGCTTGAGAATCTATATCAACAGGCAGAAGGTCTTCTCCCGCGGCGGCTGGATTCAGGGGGATCTCCTGCTCGATTGGGATGAGAAGCACATGGATGCGGAAGTGCACTACTTTGCTCAAGCCAATCTGAACACGGTGTCGAATGAAGACCTCCCCAGGCCGCCCGATGCCACTTTTCTGGCGGCGGGCCGCAAGTCGGGAGCCGAAGGCATCATGAACACCATCTGGGCAGACGACGCACAGATGCTGATGCGAATGACATGGCCGGGGATGGCGTATGGCGCGGCGGCGGGCCAGCAATCGGCGGCGATGGACGAGGCGGCATTCTTCGCCCAGGACGCACATCTGGTGTACCCCACGAGAGTGGTGCCCGAAATAGCAGCCGCGCTGGACGATCTGGCCCGGTCGGAAGCCGCATTGCAGCAAGTGCTGGGTGACAAGACCATGCTGGCTTTATGGGGCGACCCCTTCGTTTCTTCGACCCTCAAGAAATGTGCTGAGAAGCGGGATGACCTCCGCCAGACCCGCCTGATGGCGGAAGACGCTGAGGAGCACCTGGAGCGCGCGCTGTCTCTGGGCGCATAAACCTCGGGCAAAGAAAGCAGGTACAGACGCAGAGGCGCCCATGGAATCCGTCAAGGAGGCTGGTGGTCCCGGTTGGGAGGTCCTTGGGAGGAGTAGAACTGACTTTTCCGGGGCTGCCTGGGGACAGTTAGAGCATAAGATGGACATCAACGGCCTCAAGATAAACTCCAGGGGTACACTGACGCTGGTTGCAAGGCCAGAAGGGGAATCCACACTCACTGGCCTGCGGGCTGTTTCATGCGCAACGCCCCAAACCATGCCGCCGCATCGGCAGTCATGGTGCGGCAGGCGATTCGTATCTTTATCTGAGGCACAACCATGGACAATAAGCTGTCACGACGATCATTTCTCCACACGGCAGGCGCTGCCCTTGGCGCGGCAGGCGCTCCTGCCGCGCTAATCGAGGCTTCGGTCAGGGCGCCCGGGGGTAGTGAAGGGATGCCGATTTTCCCCTTCGGAACGCATGTGTATCGTGAGCCCTCGTTGCCTTTAGAGCAGATTAGGGCGGACTTGCCGCTCTTGAAACGCCTGGGTTTCAACATGATCAAGGTCCAGGAGTGTTGGGCCAACGATGAACAACAAGAAGGGACGATTAACCTTTCGAAGGTTGCACAGGTCGTCTCCGATGCACGAGATCAGGGGTTGCGGGTCTATTTCGGGGTGACCATGGAACTGGCACCCGGATGGCTGTGGAAGAAATTTCCGGACGCCAGGATGGTCTACGAGACCGGCGAACCACACGACGACCCAACGCCCTACGTCTTGCCTGCGGACGGAAAGCCTGGCCCCTGCTGGCATCATCCGGATGCACGGGGAGCGGCCATCCGCTTCATCGAAGCAGTAGGGAGAGAGATTGGTAAATATGAAAACATCTTGGCCTGGAACGTCTGGCAAGAGATAGGCCTATGGCCCATGCGGCCAGGACGGCTGGCCTTTTGCTATTGCCCGAACACCCTCGCTGAGTACCGGCTTTGGCTGCGCCGCCGCTTCGGGTCAATCCGGAAGCTCAACGATGCTTGGTTGACCGGTTACGGAAGCTTTGAGGAAGTTGTCCCTCCGCGGTTTGCGCCCGACGCCCCGCCCAATATCGATTTTCGATATTTCATGGATGACGTGTACCTCGCCGAAGCGCTGCGCTGGAAGGCCGAGACGTTTCGCCGCAGCGATCCGCATCGCCGCCCGGTTTTTGCTCACCAGGACAATCCGGTTCTCGGCAGCACCCAACACTGGCGTCACGCGCGAGCGCTCGATTTCTTCGGCATGTCAACATATCCGGCTTGGGACGGATTGCGAGCGTGGGACGCTGGCCATCCTGCGGTGGGGCACCCGATGGACCCATATATTGGAAAGCATGCAGAACTGTGGGAATTGGTGATGATGCGGTTCGACTACTTGCGAAATGCAACTCCGGAGGGGAAGCTCTGGGCGGCCGAAATGCAGGGGGGGCCGGTGGTCCAAGGACTACAACGGAGGCGTGTTCCGGACGCAGCGGACATCCGACGCTGGGTAATGGGAAGCTTGGCCGCCGGGGTGCGGGGCATCAGCTTTTGGAATCACCGCGCGGAGATCTTTTGGCGTGAAGAATACGGGTTTGGCTTGCTGGAGCTCGAAGGAAATCAGACCACGGCCAGAGCCGAGGAGGCTGGCAGGCTGGCCAGAGCCATCAACCGGCACGCAGACCTCTTTGCGCTGGGAGTGTGCCCGCGTGCCTCGGTTGCTATGGTGATGAACGAGGATCATTATCACTTCTTCGAGTCGACCTACAAAGAGGCTTACTTTGGCAGCCCCCTCGATCATCTGCAACACACGATCCGCGGAATCTACAAGTCACTTTGGGACCTAGGCATCCCGCTCGATTTTCTCTCCGAAGAGGAGATCACCTCCCGGGGCCCGCAATACAAAGTCCTCATTATGCCCTTTCCCGTGGCACTGGCCGCCCCCGTGGCAAATGCGCTGTGCGCGTATGTTCGGGAAGGAGGCACTCTGGTTTCTGAGGCTTGCCCAGGAAGGCTGACGGAATACGGGTTGGGGATGCCAGGCCAGATGCTGCCCAGCCTGCGGGAGCTTTTTGGTGCTTCCCATCGTAAACTCGTTATCCTGCGAGAGCCGGGCGACGGCGCCATCTGGACTGGGGAAGAAATATCCTACGGAGATTCGGAACCTTATCGTGATTTGGCCGGAGCCGGCGAGTTCATCCGACATAAGATCATGCCTGCTTACTACCTCCAGACCCTCACACCCAAAACGTCGGCCCCCATCTTGCTGGACCAAACCGAGGTGGCGGGCTGTGTCAACCGGTATGGGCAAGGACAAGCCTATCTGATCGGAACCCTGCTGGGACATGCCACGCTCAGTTACAATGACCACGGCAACGAGAAGTTCCTCGGCCAGATATTGGCTTTGGCCGGCGTGCGGCCCGACGTGGTGGGAAAACTGAAGCGGAGGCGGCGCGTGCTCGGCAACCAGGAGGCCTGGTTCCTGTTTAATGTGACCGAAGCCGCCGTCGAGGAAGAGCTTTCCGTGGAAGGTCTCCACTCTGTGTCTGATTTGCTTGCGGAGGATATTCGTACAAGCGCGGGAAAAGCTACCGTGCGAGTTCCCTCCATGGAAATTCGCTGTCTGGTGCTGGAAACATAGTCTGCGCTCCGGTTGTGGTCCAATGGGACCTTCCGTACGCTCCGATTCCTTGGATGTTCGGGCCGCCCGCCTGGCCCATCGACATGCAGACGCACTCGAATCGGAATCAGTCTCATCCGGCGGAAGGCGTTGCACGTAACATGAAGACCATTCGCGAACCTCTCCGTTTGTCGGTTTCACGGCGGCTCGGTTTTTTCTTCGTAGCTCTGTTGAATTTGGTCATCCTCCCGCCGGGCGTCTGTTTCACATCTGTTTCTGCTCGCCAGGCTCACGACGAAGTCCTGGCACTCACACCACCTATGGGCTGGAATAGCTGGAACCGCTTTCGCCTGAATATCAACGATGCGCTGATCCGCGCGCAGGCGGAAGCCCTGGTGAAGAGTGGCATGAAAGCCGCGGGCTACGAGCACGTCGTGATCGATGGCGGCTGGCAGGGATACCACGACGTCCAGGGAGCCTTTCGCCACAACAAATTCAAATTCCCGGATATGAAGGCCTTGTGTGACTACATTCACAGACTGGGCTTGAAGGTGGGCATCCACACGACGCCGGGGCCGATGACCTGCTCCGGGCGGGAAGGTAGTTACGGTTACGAGAACGAAGATGCCCAGACGTTCGCGCGCTGGGGAATTGACTTCCTGAAATACGACTGGTGTAGTGGGAGTCTGGTCTACATGCCTGGCCATAACCTGCTCGCCTACGAAAAGATGCATCAGGCGATACCAAGCGCGGACCGACCCATGATCCATAACCTGTGCCAGTATGGCATGGAAGACGTCTGGAAATGGGGAGCCTCAGTCGGCGGGCACATGTGGCGGACCACGGAAGACATCCTGGACGGAAGTGTTGCAAACAGAGGAAGAGAGAGAAGGTGGTAGTGTGATTTGCTGTGGCGGTCGGTCAGCTTTTCAGGCCAAGGGCGCGCTCGATGAACAGCACCTGTCCGATCACATCGCTTTTCAGCAACCACCTCACCTGACCTTTCCGAATCATGTGGATTACTTCGTAGCCTGAGATGGTTCGGCATGCGCCCTGAAGGGAGCGGAACCCCTGCTTGGCATGGACGCGCCGCTTCACCGCGCGGTGGTCTTGCTCGACGATGTTGTTCAGGTAGGGGCAGGTTCGACACCGGCATCGCCGACCGAGTCGCCCTTCCCGCTTCAGCTCCTGGACGGCCTTGGGATACGAGGGGTTGCCATCCACGTTGATGACCCGGGGACGAGGATGATTGGCTGCTGCCAAGACCCTACGGAAGAAGCCCTTGGCCGCAGCCGCATCGTGGTTCTCGGAAAGATAGAAGTCGAGGGGGGCGCCCTGCGAATCCACGGCCTGATACAGGTACACCCCGTGGCCTGCGACCCGAACGTAAGTCTCATCCACCCGATAGGAGGTGCCTGTCCGTTTCAGTTCCGGCCTGACTCGACGGTTCAATTCCGGACCATAGTGCTGCACCCAGCGTCAGATGGTGGTGTGATCGACGCTCAGACCTCGTTCCGCCATCAGTTCCTTCAGGTCCCGATAGCTCAGCGAAAAACGAAGGTACCACCGAACACAGAGGACAAGGATCTCGTCGGCGAAGTGCCTTCCCCGGAAAATTGCAGGTCGATTGTTCCGCATCCACTCACTCTACCAGGATCCGGTATGGCCGTTTGCAACACTTCCAAGAATCTCGCATTGCCGCGGAAATGCACAGAGCGAGATCCTTCGCTTCGCCCAGGATGACAGCATGGAAGGGTTTTTCCGCATCCTCTATTGCGGGCTACGCCGAGTGTCGACACAGCCTCCGGTCCTCAGGCTCAGCAGAATCTACTCGACCACCGCGATGGAATAGGTATTCTCACTCAACGTTTTCACACCCTGCTTCAGTGTCAAGACTAGCTGGTAGCCGCCCGGCGAGGCCTCGGCAGGGAGTGTGCAATAGAGCTTCGGGAGTTCCACGACTCCGTCGGCGGGGATGCCTTCCTTCACGGCTTCGCTCGCCAGGGCGAAATCCTTTCCCTGGCCAAGGAGATGAACTTCGTAGGTCGCGCCCGAAAGCGCCTGGTGTTCATCATTAATCACCCACAAACCCAGCGGGATGTCTAGGCCCACCTCCGCCTGGTGCTGGGGGTCTTTGCCCCGGCTCCACACGGCGCGGTCGAGTTCAGCTTCGATGAGCACAGGCTGCATGGCCTGCTGCACGGCGAAGTAGCCCAGCTTGGGCCGGCGCGCGTAGCTGACCACTGACCAGGTGATCGACGGCCAGCAATCGATGAACTGGAATTGGAAGAACGACCCGATGCGCGTGTATTTCGCGCGGCGATAATGCTCGATGGCATACTTCAAAAGGTCTGCCTGGTAGCGTTGCGAGTTCTCGACAAACTCCGGCCAACTCGAGGGCATAGGAAGCTTGGCGTCCTTAAACATCTGCTCATACTGGAAGTCATGATAGGACAGCTTATCCCAATCGGGTGGCCATGAATCCCCAAACATCTCGCGCACTTCTTCGAGCGAAGGCAGGGCCTGCGCCCCGAGCTCCGAGATGATCGGCCCGCGCGGCGCCGTGCGGTAATTGTGAAAGTCATTCTCGTACCAGCCATCGTAGATGTGCTCATTGTCCGCGGAGACCGGACGCACCGGCCGCGACGAATCCTCCTGGGCGCCCACGCGCGCCAGGAAGGGGTCGAGCACGTTCACGTCGTAGGCAGTGGGTTCGTTCTGGCAGACCCAGGTGATGATGGAAGGATGATTATAGAACTGCCGGATCATATCGCGCAGTTGGCGCGCCGCTTCCTGCATGAGGACGTCCGAGTGGGTGTAATCCCATTGCAGGGGGAAATCCTGCCAGGCCACGATGCCGGCGCGGTCGAGCTCTTGGTAGAGTTCGTCGCGGTTCACGTGCACGCACACCCGCACCCCATTGATATGGGCGTCGCGCAGCAGTTTGATATCCTGCGCGATGCGTTGCGGCGTGTAGTGGGCCAGCCACATGTCAGGTACGATGTTCGTGCCGCGAATGAAGAAGCGCACACCGTTCAGGCGCCACTCACCGGTTTTCTCGTCCAAGCTGATGGTGCGGACACCAAAGTGGATGTCGTGGCGATAGACTGTCTCACCCTGGGCCGCGAGCGCCAACTTGCACTTGTAGAGATACGGATCGCCCAGATCCCAGGTCCACCACAAATGCGGCTGCTCCATGGGCAGGACGACCACCACGGTCGCGTCTGAAGTCGTAAGGTCAACGGGAGAAGTCACGGCGGCGCCACCGGCCTCAGCGCTCAAGGTGTAGTGGCCGGGCTTTGCGGCGTGGACCTCGGCCGTGATGAAGACTTTGGCATCCACGCCTTCGTCTTTCTCGTGGCCGGGAGTGAGCTTGCGGTCGTAGAGGTAAGGCTGCAACTTCACGTCGCCCAACCAAGCCACGCGTCGCACTTCCAGCTCCACCCCGTTCCAGATGCCGGCCGAAGTCCCCTCCTGGCCGCCCTTCATCAGGTCGCTCCCCGGTTTGCAGTCCCAATGCGAGAGCACGCCCTTGATCATCCGCTTGTGGTCCGGCCACACGGTCTCGAGCTCCTCGAACGGTGCATCGACGGTGACCGCGAGATGATTGTGGCCTCGCTTGACTTGGGGCGTGACGTCGAATTCAAAGCTCTGGAAATAGCCCTCGTGATGGCCCACCCGTGTTCCGTTCACTTCCACGTCCGCGAAGTAATCGACCCCGTGAAAGATCAGAAAAACGTGGCTGCCGGCGGCGGGCGGCTGATCGAAATCGAAATCCCGCTCAAAGCGCACGCGGCCGTTGAAGTTTGGGAGGCCGCTCAAGTGCCAATTGGAGGGAATCACCATTTTTCCGGAGGGTGGCAGGTTGGCCTTGTCCTCAACAATTGAGCCATCCGCCTTGAGCGTAGTGCGAGCCAGCGGCTGGTAAGTCCAACTTCCGTCCAGCCAGATCGTTTGCAGCTCGCCCGCGTCCTTGGTGGAAGCGGGCAGGTTTGCGAGAAACGTGACAAGCATGAAAATTGCGAACTTGGCGCGCATAACCGAGTTTATCCTCGCGACGACGAGCTACTAGGTGCAAGGCAACAAACGCCGGGCAGGATTGTAACAGATTGGGGCGCCCTACGCGAACCTTTAGTTGAGCACGGGACTGGTGTCATTTGCGAGACACGGGCGCTCCCATAGGAAGTCATTCCCGCGTAAGCGGGAATCCAATGCCCAGCCATTGGAGATTCGCCCCCTAACGGATGCCCGCGCTCACGTATCATCATTCTGTTACTGCCTGATTGTTTTCGTGGTCATAAACCGAAATCCAACCGCAGAGGTCGTGGAAACGTCCAGACGGGGATCATGCAGCTTCTAAATCGTGACAGCGAGGTTCAAGCACACTTTCGGCTGCGGTCAAAACCATCCCCAGAGCCGCAGCTTCCTCGCGAAACTGTGAGACAACAACCGGCAGGTCCTTTACGCCCTGTGGAAATGCTCTTTGGCGAAGGTTGTAGAGGAGGGGCCCTAGAAGAATCTCGCAGCCTACCTGAGGGATCATTCCAGCCAGAATCACCATCTTGGGGTTAAGCAAATTGACCACGGTGGCAAGGGCGGTACCCAGGTGCGTACCGGCTTCCGATAAAACCCGTTCTGAAAGCCGATCATGGTCCTTTGCAGCCGCGACAACCAGTTCCACCGACAGTTTGTCCAAATCGTCACCGATTTCGTCCCTCAGGCCAGAGCTGACGCCGTGCTCGAGCTCAGAACGGATTCTGGCGAGAATGGCCGTAGCTGAGGAACACAATTCCAGGCATCCTCGGTTGCCGCAACTGCAAAGACCTCCGTTCTCTATTACCGTAGTATGGCCAAGCTCACCTGCTAGGCCATCGCGGCCGGAATGCAGGTAGCCGTTAGAAAATATGGCGGACCCGATTCCCATGCCCACGCTGACCAGCACGAAGTTGCGTAGGCCCTTCGCATGCCCGAAGCGCTGCTCCGTGATGGCCATTGCCCGGACGCAATCTTCGACAAAGGTGGGCAGACCGTAAGTGCCAGCAAAGATCTGCCCGAGTGGAGTGTCGTTCCAGCCATCAACCATCGGCCAAAACAATACTTTGCCGACACGGTGGTCGATGACCCCGGAATGCGAAATCCCAATCGCACCAATTGTCGCAAACTGTTGGAGGAGGCACTCCAATTCGACATGAACGGTCCGCAGCACATGGTCCCTGCCTTTGTGGGTCTCAGTTGGGAGCCACTTGTAGGTCAGAATACTGCCGGCGAAGTCCGTCACTACAAAGCGAATGTGCGCCCGACCGATGTCGATTCCCGCCAAGCTAGCCAGCTCGGGTTTGATTTCCAGCAGGACCCTGCGCCTCCCTCCTTTCGAGGGCCCCAATCCCCGCTCCAGCACAAGCCCTCGATTCATTGCTTCGCGCACAATGAGGCTGATATGGCTGGGCGCAAGCCCCGTGATTTCTGCGAGGTCGGCACGCGACAAGGCACCGCACGTGTAAATGCGCCTTAACAGACCGAAAGTGTTATTCTTCCGCACTTTGAGCTGACATCGCTATGTTGGCATTATGGGAATGGCCAAATACTCCCGCTCCGGATTAATTCTCTATTGTAATTAAGCACCACTAGTCGATAGGAAATCATATCACAAAAATAAAATCAAGAAAAAAGTGCTTGACAAGAAGCTCTGCTTGGGCTATACAGGTTGCCTCTTTGAAATTGGGACGTGTCAGATTTGGCCTTGTAAGGGGAGTGACACTCCTCACCTGCTGGGTCGTTGTCTCAGGCATGCTTGTTCGCGTCGAATCTCAGATTCGGAGGGAAAGATGAATTTAGTACATCTTTGGCGATCTAGTATTGCAAAGGCAGCCTTGCTGCTGTTTTTGGGATCAATGGCGGCTTGGGGACAAAGTGTAAGCGGAACGATTTCGGGGACCGTCACGGATCCCAGTGGCGCAGTCGTCCCCAACGCACAGGTGACGGCCACGGAAATTGCTACCGGCGTTAGCCAGACTGTCCAAAGCAACGCCGACGGCGCCTATGCTTTTCTGTCCCTCCCTGTGGGTGGATACAAGATTGAGGTGACAGCCCCCGGATTCGAGGCGTATCTGCGTAAGGACATTACCTTGCTGACCAACGATAAACTCCGGTTTGACGTCGTCTTAAAAGTAGGCCAGGTCACACAACGAGTCGAGGTCACGACCAGCGCGGTCCACGTTGAGACCGACAACACGCAACTGGGAGACGTGATCAAGAGCAACGCAGTGGAAGCCCTCCCACTTAACGGCCGCTCGTTCACCAATTTGTTAGGTCTTCAGCCCGGCGTGCAGCCGGTATCGTCAGGGAGTTACTCAAACACATTTGGCAGCACGGAGCAGGGAAACGTCTCCATCACCGGCCAACGAGAGGATGCCAACGGCTTCCTGATCAACGGCGGGTATGCCAATAACACCCTGAACAGCGGCGCCACGATCCTCCCCAACATCGATTCGATCGACGAGTTTCGCGTGCTCACGGCAAACTTCGATGCCGAATACGGCAACTACAGCGGTGGGGTGATCACCCTCGTCACCAAGTCGGGTACTAACCAACTTCATGGCGACCTTTTCGAGTTCTTGCGTAACGACGTGTTCGATTCTCGCAATTTCTATGAGTACAACTCGCTGAACCCACTCACTGGCGCGGAACTTCCCGGAACGGCCCGCGGTGCGTTCAAGCGCAACCAGTTTGGTGGCACAGTGGGCGGCCCCATCAAGCACGACAAGATCTTTTTCTTTGTCGATTACCAGGGCACTCGGCAGCGGGAAGTCTCGGCCACCGGAATCGTTGACGTACCTTCGCCAGCGGAGCGGACGGGAGACTTTTCCGCCGAGGCCGGGGCCATGACAGGAACCGTCAACGGCCCCTATTTCGCGAGCTTGCTCTCGAGCGAGCTTGGCTATCCCGTAAGTTCGGGCGAACCTTATTACACACCCGGGTGCACCACGGGGTCCCAATGCGTCTTTCCCAACGCCATAATTCCCCAATCGGCTTTCTCAGCCCCCGCCCAAGGCCTTATGAAATACATTCCACTGCCCAACGTAGGACCTTATTACACCAGTTCCGCGAACAATGTCGCCTACACTGACGATTTGGGGAGTGCGCGTATCGACTTGAGCAGTCAGCGATGGGGAACCATCTCCGGCTACTACTTCTTCGACCAGAATAGCGCTTTCACGCCTTTCGGCGGCAATAATGTTCCAGGTTTTCCCGACCAGAATCAGGGCCGGTCGGAATTGTGGAACTTGTCAGACGTCAAAACGTTCGGGGGAAATGCCGTCAATGAAGTCCACCTGAGTTGGAACCGCCTGGTAGCTCATACCGGACAGCCGGTCGGAAATTTTCCCGTGCCCCTCAGTTCATTCGGCTTTGCGGAAAATCAGCCCGGTGGGATGGTGGCCGCCTCGCCGAGTGTCGAAGGGGTTCCAAGTATCGGCTTCAACAATTTCGGCATAGGTCTTAACGGCGTAGCCTACGTCCGTTATGAAGACTCGCCCTCTATCATCGACAACTTTTCGAAGGTGAAGGGTAAGCATACCCTGAAGTTCGGCGGCCAGTTCATTTTCAATGACTTTTACCAACCTATGCCACTGGTGGGTGCCAACGGGTTCATGAGTTTCACCGGAGCCGAGACGGGGATTGACTTCGCCGACTATCTGATTGGCGCGCTGGACGGCTTTTCGCAAGAAGGCGGCTTCTGGATTGACAATCGGAGAAAGTACCAAGGCGATTACGCGCAGGACAGTTGGCGCCTCCATCCAAACTTTACGCTCAATTACGGCGTACGATGGGATTACGTCCAGCCATGGTACGAGAAGCACCTGCAATCCAGCACGTTTGTTTACGGCGTGCAATCCACGGTCTATCCGAATGCACCAATTGGCTACGTCTTCCCGGGCGATACGGTGCCCAACTATGGGAAAATTCCGAGCACCCTCTCGAAGACTCCCCTCGACAACTTTTCACCCCGCCTCGGTTTTGCTTACTCACCCTCTGGTAGCGGCGGCCCCTTGCACTGGCTAACGGGAGAGCCGGGTCAATTCAGCATTCGGGGCGGGTTTGGGATGTTTTACACAGGTGTAATAGGCGCGGAGATGCTGGACGAGTCAGGGTTGGCGCCTTTCGACGTTTACTATGGGGCCCCTGCCCCCGACCTGTTTGCGTCTCCATACACGGACCGGACCATCGGTAACCAACACCCCTTCCCATTTCCGTTCACCCCCGCGCCCCGAGGAAGTACGAGCTTTGACTGGGGCCCCAGTTTACCTTTTGGTGGCTACCCAGTACCCCAGATCGGTGGCACGACGCCCTACAGCGAGAACTACAACCTCACCCTGCAGCGGCAGTTCGGGGGGAAGACACTGCTCAGCATTGGGTACGTCGGGGCCGTAGGGCATCACTTGGTATCGATGATCCCCCCGAATCCGGGCAACCCCCAACTCTGCTTGAGCCTCAGCCAACCTAGCGACGTGCTGGCGGGGTCGCTGACCTGCGGGCCGTACGGTGAGAACCAAGTCTACACACGGGCCGACGGTACGGTAGTCAATGGAACACGCCAGCCATTCCCGGTGAGCATCGTGGGGGACAACGCCTGGCTGACAACGGGTGCCAATTCCACTTACAACGCCCTCCAGGCCAGTCTTCGGTACAATTCGGGTCCCCTTTCTTTTTTCGCCAGCTACACCTACAGCAAATCGTTGGATGACACCTCAGCGCTGGGCGACAAAACCATGGACCCCTACGATCCGAATATTGACCGAGGGCTTTCTGCCTATGACATGACGCACAACTTCGTGGTGAGCTACCAGTACACCTTGCCTTTCAATCACCTGGGTGGAGGACGCCACCCCCGGTTGACCGACGGCTGGGTATTTATCGGCATCACACGATTCACCACGGGCTTGCCCATTTCATTGATCGAAACCGACGATCATTCCTTGCTGGGCACTGGTGGTACCAACGCCAGCACGGTGGATACACCCAATTTCCTGGGTGGCAATCTAAACTTCACCAATCCGCGCCGCGGGCTGCCCTACTTCAATACCGCGTTATTCACGCCTGAGACCATCGGATACCTCGGCACCGCCAACCGCGCTTTCTTCCATGGTCCCGGAATCAACAACTGGGATTTATCACTCCACAAAGATATGCGCCTGACCGAGTCGAAGAGCCTGGAGTTCCGAGCTGAGTTTTTCAACACCTTCAATCACGCGCAGTTTTCCAACCCCTCTGGCAACATCCTCAGTGGCACTTTTGGAGTGGTAACCAGTGCCAACGACCCTAGGATTGGACAACTCGCTCTCAAGTTCCTCTTTTGAGTCTCCGGCAACTTTCTGCCTGGGCCCGCCGTGCTTTACGGCGGGCGAGGCACCTCCGTAGTTGCCCCGGGATCAGCAGCTCAAGTGACGGGCTAAAGCATTCCCGTCGATGTGAAACCACGGTTTGTGGTCTTCCGGGAGCGGGCACAACAGGGTAGATATCAGGGAGGTAGACATGAACCAAAAGATTACACGCCGGTCTTTCGGACGAGTCTTGGGGGGTGTTGCCCTGGGGGGACCGCGTCTTCTCCACAGCGCTTTGGCAGCGCCTTCCACTCCTCAACCTCAAGAGAGTGGAGGAATGATTTTCCCCTATGGCACACACATTTATCGCGAGCCGCACTTGCCACTGGAACAACTGCGCTCGGATATGGGGCTTCTGAAGAGAATGGGATTCACGATGGTCAAGATCCAGGAATCATGGTCTATGGACGAGCCCCGAGAAGGCGAGATTAACCTAGAAACGGTTGAGCAGATTGTTTCCGACGCCCGCCAGAACGGATTGTTGGTCTACTTCGGGGTCACTATGGAACAGGCACCGCTGTGGTTCTGGAGAAAATTCCCCGACGCCAGCCCGGTGTACGAAACCGGCCAGCCGAACAATGACCCGACGCAATACCTTTTCCCTGCCGACGCCAAGCCCGGACCTTGCTGGCACCACCCCGGAGCGCGTGAAGCCGGGATTCGCTTCGTGGAGGCACTGGGGAGAGAAATCGGTAAATACGACAATATTCTGGTGTGGAACGTATGGCAAGAAATCGGTTTTTGGCCCATGCGCCCCGGACACATGGGCCTGTGCTATTGCCCCTACACGCTGCGGGAGTTCCGCCGTTGGCTCCGCGAGAAGTACCAGACTCTCCCTGAGTTGAACCGAACCTGGATAGCAAACTACGGGGACTGGGACGAGATTGAACCCCCGCGCATGTTCACTATGCTGCCTCCGTACATTGATTTCCGGTACTTCATGGACGACGTCTACCTGAGTTTCGTGTTGAAGTGGAGGGCCGACGCTTTCCGGCGCAGTGACCCTCTGCATCGCCGGATCCTGGCCCATATGGGAGAACCTACGGTCGGTGGTACGCCGGAGTGGCGGTATGCCGAACAACTGGACGTGCTGGGATCTTCATGTTATCCCGCCTGGGTGGAATTTGGAGAGTGGGACGCCGCCCGCCGGGCGCCGGGCAAGCCCGTGCCAAAGGCCGCCGGCCTTCACCACGAGCTCTGGGAAAGTGTCTTAATGAGGTACGACTATATTCGCGGTGCAAGCCGGAGTGGTGAGATTTGGACAGCCGAACTGCAAGGCGGTCCGATCTCAGCTGGCCAGAGCCTGGGGCGCGTTCCCGACGCCAGCGACATACGGCGTTGGGTGCTGGGTTGCCTGGCGGCGGGAGTCCGGGGCATTTGCTTTTGGAACCACCGCATCGAGCGGATGTGGCAAGAACAATATGGATTCGGCCTGCTCGATGGGCAAGGTGAGCACACACCGCGCGCTGATGAGGCCGGCCGTGTGGCCAAAGCCATTACCCCGCATGCCGAGTTTTTCCTTAGGAGTGAGGTTCCTAAGGCGGGTGTCGCGCTGGTGATGAACGAAAACCTCCGGCACTTCGCCGAAGCCTCCGAATTTAGCGTGAGAGACCACCTCATTTACACCATTCGGGGAATCTACAAGGCGCTTTGGGACGAAAGCATTCCGTGTGACTTCATCGAGGCTGATCAGATCGGCACGGCGGGCAAGGTATACAAAGTGCTGATTCAGCCGTTTGGGCTGGCGCTCAGCGAGGAAGTGATCAAGGCCTATCAGAACTACGTGCGTGAAGGAGGGGTTCTCATTTCCGAAGCCACGCCTGGCAGGCTTGGGAAGTACGGATATGGCTTCGCTGCGGAGATGGCCCCGGGCATTTCGGAATTGTTTGGCGCCGTGCACACGCAGGTGGTTAACGTGCGTGAGCCTCACGACGGGGCGAAATGGAGCGGCGCCGATCGCACCTATGGCGACAGCGTCGAGTACCGCGACCTCGTAGGCACTGGAGAAGCAATGGGCCTGAACGTCGCTCCCGCTTACCACCTGCAAACCCTCACGTTGAACACGGGCAGCGCCCTTCTGAAGTCGCGGGAGGATGTCGCCGGCTGCGTCAACACATTCGGAAGTGGCCGCGCCTATTTAATCGGAACTTTGCTGGGTCATGCGCTGCTTGCCTACGAGGATAAGCGGAACGGTGTTTTCCTTGCCCATCTGCTCGCCAGTTCGGGTGTTAAGCCCGATCGGGTAGGCCGGTTCCAGCGGCGCCGGCGAGTCCTCGGCGGCCAAGCGGCTTGGTTCCTTTTCAATGCTACGGGAGTGCCCGTCGAGGAAGTCGTCCCACTAGAAAGCTACAAGACTGTCAAGGATCTTCTGGGTGCAGAATTGCCAGCGGCGCCGGGCGGAATTCGAGTCAGGATCGAGCCTCTTGACGTCCACTGCCTCATCCTCGGAGACTAACCGTCACAGGGAAGCCAGTGGTTTGACCAGTGAGACTCGAAGCGAGCAAGGATGGGTGGTGCGGTGGATTCTAATTTCGTTGCAAAGATCGGCGCTACCAGCGGCGGGCAGCCGAAGGTTGGGCTGCTTTTGATGACCGCGGAATGGTTCACCCAAATAGGTGCAAGCCAGGGCTCGTTTAAAGGTCTGCCCCAGCAACTTCAGGAAGATGCAGGACGAATCAACGAAGCTCTGTGCTCAGAACTTCAGATCGTCAACCCGGGAGTACTTGCAACGCCGCAGCAATTAGGAAAAGCGCTTGACCTGTTCAAAAAAGAAGACGTTGATCTGATAGTTGCCTGCCAGATTACGTGGGGAGAGGATCGGCTGATCATCGACGCTGTGCAGAAACTTCCCCACACGCCCTTTTTACTTTGGTGTTATTCGCCCTTTCAAAATCTTCCTGAGCAGATGAGTATGCGCGACCTTTTCAGGGCGAGCGGGCCAGTGGGAGCCCTTCAGGCTAGCGCACCTCTAAAGCGGCTAGGCAAGGAATTTGGCTTCGCCTTCGGGTCGTACAAAAATCCGGATGCCATCAGGAGCATCGTCGCGTTTAGCAAAGCGTGCCATGTTGCGAGAGAGTTGAAAAACTCGACGGTCGGGATTCTCCCGTACCGCTGTGAACAGATGACGGGAACATATGTCGACGAATTCCGGTTAAGGAAAGAGATCGGTCCAGAGCTGAAATATATTTCGGTCGGTGATTACTCCAGGATATGCGCAGCGATTCCGGAGGAAACTGTGCAGGCTTTCGTAAGGGACCTGAGGACCAACTACAGAGTGGCGGAGAATGTCACGGAAGCTGGCCTCGTCAAGGGCGCCAGAGTCTCCCTGGGTCTGGCGAAGGTCGTGGAACAGTACAACCTGGACGCTTTGGCTTTCAACGATATCGCAGAGGAACTTCACCAGGTGCTGGGTCTAAGGCCGTGCCTCTATGTTCCCGCCTTGTTCGCGAGGGCTGTGGTGAGCATGGAGGCAGAAGTGGGTGGGGCCGTCGCCTTGCTGATCCTCAGGAAACTGACGAAGAAGCCTCCAATGTACGTAGAAATATTCACCTATGATGAACGTGACAATTGTCTATTGGCCGGCCATGCAGGAATTTATGACATCAACCTGGCGGAAAGCAAAGATACAGTCCTTGTCGAGCCAGATGGTGAATATCTGGAATCGGAACCCGACAGCAGTTGGATGCGCTTTAGGGCAAAAGGCGGGCACGTCACCATGCTGAGCCTTTTCTGCGATGTTGACAGGTTCAAGATGGTGATCACCTCGGGAGAATGTCTCGGCGGCAGAGAGAAATTGCTCGGCTCACCTCACGCTTACATACGAATTGAGGCCCCCTTGGCGGAGTTCTTCGAGAATGCTATTAAGACGGGAATGACTCAACATTGGACAATGGTCCACGACGACGCAGTGAACGAACTGGTGGCTCTTGCCGACGTCCTCCACCTGGAGAAAGTTTTGATTTAACAGCTCCCCCTTCGCAGCAGAGGAGGGGTTAGGGGGTGGTGATTGCCAGCTTTGAGCTGACCACCCCTCGCCCCCATCTAAACAATGCGGAGAAGTATCAACCTCTTAAATTGTGGGAAATAGCCTCGTGACAGAGATGGCGGTTGAGCAGGCGGCCATACCGCGCTTACGCAGGGTCCTTGGACTCTGGGATCTGATCTTCTATGGCATTCTGGTCATCCAGCCGATGGCCGCCGTCCCGCTATTTGGGATAGGCCAGAAGTTATCCAACGGGCACATGGTCACGACGATCTTAATCGCTATGTTGGCCATGATGCTCACGGCTTCAAGCTATGGACGCATGGCCAGCGTGTACCCGGTGGCTGGTTCTGCCTACACCTACGTAGGGCGTGGCCTGAACGCTCATCTTGGATTTGTGACCGGCTGGCTGATATTTCTCGATTACGTCATCGTCCCGGTAACCGGCATTATATACAGCTCGCTCACCGTGCAGCGAGTTCTCACACCGTTTCTGCCCCAACTGCCGCCGCGCCTAATGTTTGCGCTTTTGGCCTCTTTTTTCGCGGCCGCCATAACAGCGCTCAACCTGCGCGGTATCCGGACCGCGGCGAAAGCGAATATAGGCCTGCTCTTCGTAATGAGTGTGGTCATCATCCTGTTCATGCTCCTGGCGATTCGCCACCTCTTCCACCCGCAGGGTTGGGCAGGACTGTTCTCCTGGGAGCCTTTTTACGATGCTCGGACCTTTCATCTTTCCTCTATCGCCACCGCTACTTCCTTCGCGGCGCTCACCTACATCGGGTTCGACAGTGTGACGACACTCGCTGAAGACGTCCACAACCCAAGGCGAAACATTCTTCTGGCTACGGTAATCGTCTGCGCGTTTACGGGCATTTTTTCCGGCATGCAGATCTATCTGGGGCAGCTTGTCTGGCCAGACTGGCGGTCGTTCCCAAATCTGGAGACGGCGTTCATGGACGTAACACGGCGAGTGGGCGGGCCGCTCCTTTTTGAGGCCATTGCCGTGATCCTTGTAGTGTCCAATTTCGGCGCTGCCTTAACTGGACAGATTGGGGCAGCGCGCCTTCTGTTCAGCATGGGCCGAGACAGCGTGCTGCCCAAATCCGTGTTCGCCTATCTTGATCCGAAGAAGAACCCCAGTCACAACATCTTGATCATCGGGCTGCTGGCCTTTACCGGGGCGATGGTGTTGAGCTACGAACTCGCCGCCGAGTGTTTGAACTTCGGAGCCTTTCTCGGCTTCATGGGAGTCAACCTGGCTGCCTTCCGTGAGCTTTACCTCCGCAGAAAAGGAGGACCAGAGCGACGATTCCTCATAGATGCCGTCGTGCCTATCGCAGGATTTCTGTTTTGCCTGGCCATCTGGGCGAGTTTGCCTTGGCCGGCGAAGATTGCCGGAAGCTGTTGGCTTGTTGCGGGCGTCATCTATGATGCCGCCCAAACGCGGGGTTTTCGGAGGGAACCTGCCATGGTCGATTTCAATGAAGTGGGTTGAGCCCCGATCGCCTGCGTCAACGTTTCCGGGAGGCTGGAACGGCCAAACAAAACAGGCTTGGAAAACGCAAGAACAGTGACAAAGCAACAGGGAGGATTTCAAATGAACGACAAGAAAATAGCAGTGGAAGACGCGCCGGTCAATCGAGAGCGGTTGGCTATAGATGGAGGAAGGCCGGTTCGATCCGAGCCTTTACCTCTTGCGTTCCCCGGAATCCATCACATGGGTGAGGAAGAGTTGGAGGCGGCCATGCGCCCCCTCAAGGGCCGCTCGCCTTTCCGTTATTATGGAATTGATCTGCGACACGAGGTGGATGAATTTGAATCCGAGTTCGCAGGTTTCCTAGGCGTTAAGCACGCCCTGGCAGTTAGCAGCGGCACTGGCGCCTTGCAGACTGGCCTTTCCGCCTTGGGCGTCGGCCCGGGGCAAGAAGTCATCGTCCCGGCTTACATGTGGGTTTCGGTGGCGGCAGCAGTAGTCAATCAAGGTGCGATTCCCGTCCTGGCAGATATTAACGACACCTTTTGCATGGACCCCGCGCAGCTTGAAAGACAAATAACCGGCCGGACAAGGGGCGTCATCGTTGTTCATATGAGCGGTGCACCTGCCGATATCAAGCCTCTTCGAGATATTGCGCGGAAACGGGGGCTTTTCCTGCTCGAGGACTGCGCACAGTGCAACGGAGGAACCGTCGACGGTCAAAGGGTGGGGACTTTCGGCGACATGGCTGCCTTTAGTTTCCAGATGAACAAAAACATGACTTCCGGTGAGGGGGGTGCCGTAGTGACCAACAGTGACAGGCTTTACCGGCGCGCCTTTGCCTGCCACGATTTAGGCTACGCTCGGGATGAGCAGGGGCGTCTGATTTTCAATGATCCAGACCTTTGCCTTTGGGGAAAAGGATATCGGATCGATGAGATTAGGGGCGCCCTTCTTCGCGTCCAGCTAAAGAAGCTATCCCGAACCATCGGGAATATGCGTCGGAGCAAATACCGGATCAGGAAGGCGCTCGAGAGCTTCTCGCAGGTCAGACTACGACGAATAGTTGACACCGAGGGCGATACTGGTTGTTTCTTGATTACGACTTATTCAGACGCTGCAACCGCTCAACGCGTCAACCAGGCATTGAGGGCTGAGGGAATTGTGACCTCCTCGCAAGGCGTGTCCAACGTTGTGATGACCGAGTGGGGTCTCCACCTGTATTACAATATTGCAAGTCTGGTGAAGCAAACCAGTGTGGACGGGCGGGGTTTCCCTTGGAAACTTGCAGAGAATTCCAGCTCAAAGGTGTGCTACGAAAAGGGTGCATGCCCGGTCGCTGATAGCCTGTTTGAACGAAGTATCCTTCTACCCATTCCTTCTTGTCTGACCACGCGCGACGAAGACGATATCATTCACGCGTTTGAAAAAGTGATCGGAGCGCTTTTGCCGAGCCGACAAGGATAGGGGTCACTGGCACTGGTAAATTGTCCCCCATATTCTCACTAGCCTTTACGGGCGCGCTCCACAAACAGGCCCCTTTTGCACCCCCAATATCGCTGACCGACGCTCCCTGGAACGGCCTGTTGGAGTCATTCGTGCCGAACAATCAATTACATTGCCCGGTGTCTTCAGGCTGGTAATCCTGCCCTGCGGATCGCTGGTGTAAATCCAGCTCCAGCAACCATAGCTTCACCGGGCCTGCAGAAAACGGCAGCGGGCTCAACGTCGTCGAGGCGATCCTTGAGGTGGTTCTCCCATCACTGACGGTGCGATTTCTCGTTCTTGAGACTCTACTCTGTCCTCGTTGTTGAGTTTGAACTTGCCAAGGTTAGCAACGGCCGCCCTCGGAGTCACTGATCGAAACACGCTACGGGCTTGTGGGGCACTGTACTTCCCCAACGGCTGCCAGTCCCCCGAACAAAGGTAACATTTCCCAATTCTCAATTCATCAATTGGCAACTGACGGCGACCGGATACGGTCTCTTGACTCTACTCAATAGACCTGCGAACCAGCGCCAATTTGCGGATTAGAATCCACACAAAACACGTGGTTTGTGATTTCGCGATATTCAATCCTATGGACCTCCGAGCCAGAGGCTGCTCCGTGGCCACTGCAGACATCCATTCATCAGGAACGGCGCCCACCTCAGGAGCTCGGTGTCTGGGGAGACCGGGCGGCCGAAGACAGCGCTGCAGTGCTGCAGGGTTTACAAACGGATTGCACCCGTGAAGTCCCCTTCCTGGAAACCGGGCGTCCAGGCTGCCGAGGCGCTGACTGACGGCACTGTTGGGGATTCGGACGGTAATTTAGGCGCCGACGATTCCCTGCACACAACGCACACAGAAATCTCGCTTATACTTGCTGCAAGCGCAAGAAAACATGACGTCAAGCGCAAAGCGAGCACTGAT
>Ga0187771_10000392_pt1 | contig 26597 bp, 26 predicted proteins | sample 0116_SJ02_MP15_1_FD_133139 | JGI IMG/M metagenome (GOLD analysis project Ga0187771, IMG submission 133139) | Tropical peat soil microbial communities from peatlands in Department of Meta, Colombia - 0116_SJ02_MP15_10_MG | ecosystem: Environmental > Terrestrial > Soil > Wetlands > Peat | place... | reverse complement strand
GGTATCCCACTCTCGTGTTGGTGAGGGCGATGCCATTGTCGCTCAGCGAGACTGTCGCCGGGTTGAGCAGGGGCGGTTCGCTGGCGGGTTCGATTGTCACCTTGCCTGTCGATGATGTAAGTGGCGAGACGGTGAGCGTCTGAATGGCAGTGGTTCCGAGATTCTTGAACGATATCGTGTCCTGCACAACTGGGTTTCCGCTCGAGCCGACAGATATGATTCTGCTTGCGTAGTACACGTCCAGCGGATGGAAGTCCTCGAGGGTTATCTGCTTGATTGCACAGTACTGCGTCACGGCCTCGGGCGACACATTGTTCTGGCTCTTGACGTAGGTGACATTCGCGCCTACGAAGCTCTGCCCGAACCCAGCAGGTGCGATACTGAACTGGGTCGAGGCGGGCATTGATATGAACGAAACTAGCGAGTTGACCTTCTCGCTGACGTATGGTGACGTGAGCACCAAGACCCGAAGGGACCCGTTCACAGTCTGCGAGGCGACCCTGTCAAGGAGGACTGACAGCACGAATGTCGCGTTCTTGCCTTCGGGAATTGGGCTCCCACCGGTGATCTGAAACGCTCCCTGCGCCGACGAATTCGTCCATTCATAGCCGGCGGACACGTTGGCGCTGACCACGTGCGACGTTAGGTTGCCAAGACCGATCCCGATTCCACCCGACCCTGGGACCTGGATCGGGCCCGTCCCATTGTTCTCTGCCGTCACTGCCACGCTTACGACTGCGAAACCATATCTGTCCAGCACGTAATTGCTGGTGACGACTAACCGCGGAGCGGATTGGGCCTGTACAGTCACCTGCGGAACAGCCGCGGCCGCGACCAGCGCCGCCAGTACCAGCGCGTAAAGTAACCTCTTCAAGCGATTGCCAGCACGCCGCTACGTTCTTATTTTAAGCGTTTTTCGGCCACCGCGAGCGCCCTCGGCATGGCAAATCCGCATCCACTTCTTCCGAACTTGGACGATTCATTCGTTTCACAGATGCTGCGGAAGGTCGGGGCTGACTCCGTGGACGATCTCTTCTCGGACATCCCGGCTCAGGTGAGGCTACGGAGGAGGCTTAGGATTCCCGACGGGGAATCCGAATACCAGGTAAGGCGGGAGGTGCAGGAGCGGCTCTCGACCGACAAGACTCCGCCCTCGTGCCTCTGCTTCCTGGGGGGAGGCGTTTGGCCCCACTACATTCCCGCAGCAGTCGAGGCAATTGCCTCAAGGCAGGAGTTCTACACGAGCTACACTCCTTACCAGGCGGAGGTAAGCCAAGGAATGCTGCAGGCGCTCTTCGAGTATCAGAGTCTGATGTGCGACCTGCTCGGCATGGAGGCGTGCAACTCCTCTCTTTACGACTGGGCTTCGGCGGCGGGCGAGGCAGTAAGGACCGCGGGGAGGGTTACGGGCAGGAGGACGATTCTCGTCGGGGCGAACATCGGTCCGCAGAGGGCGGCGGTGATCAAGTCCTACGCCGAACCGATGGGCCTTGGCCTCCGATCGGTGGACTTCGACGCGTCCAAGGGAACCCTTGACCTTTCCGACCTCAAGAAGAAGCTCTCGTCTGATGTCGCGGCTGTGTATTTCGAGAACCCCAACTACTTCGGCGTCATCGAGGAAGAGGCGATGGAGCTGGTCTCCGCCGCTCAGGACGCGGGAGCCTTGGGCGTCGTGGGAATAGACCCGATTTCGCTCTCGTTGGTCAAGAACCCTGGGGCCTACGGCGCAGACATCGCCGTTGGAGAGGGGCAGCCCCTGGGCATAGCGATGAACTACGGGGGTCCTCACCTCGGCATCTTCGCTGTCCGCGAGACGAAGCTGGCGAGGAGTATGCCCGGCCGGTTGATTGGCTTGACCACAACAGTCGCCGACCCGACTCAGAAGGCATTCGCGATGGCGCTCCAGACCAGGGAGCAGCACATCAGGAGGGAGGGCGCGACCTCCAACATCTGCACCAACCAGGCCCTCATGGCGGTCGCGGCGGCAAGCTACCTGGCTCTTCTGGGCAAGAATGGATTCAGGAAGCTAGGGGAGTCGGTCATAGCGAACTCGCATTTCGCGGCGAGACGAATCTCGAGGATTGGAGGGGTGTTGTCGCCGTACATGCGAGGCTCGTTCTTCAAGGAGTTCTCCGTCTCGTACGAGAAGTCCAAGGCCTCTGTCGTCTTCAGGAAGCTCGCGGCCAAGCAGGTTCTTGCTGGACATCCCATCGACCGGAAGTTCGGACTGGGGGTGGAGGCCGGTATGTTTTGCGTCACAGAGGTCCACACCAAGAAGGACATCGAGCGGCTCGCCGTCGCCCTGGAGGAGGTTCTCTAGTTTGGCGAGGAAGTTCAGGCAGGCCTACTGGGACGAACCTCTCCTCAAGGAACTCAGCAGGCCCGGGCGCATAGGGATGACCCCCCCAGCAGACCCCGCCATCGGCGAGGAGGTCTCCAATCCTTCCTCCCTTATACCCGCTTCGATGAGAGCGAAACCACCCAACCTCCCCGAGCTCTCCGAGCTGCAGGTTCTCAGGCACTTCAACAGGCTTTCGCAGATGAACTTCTCCGTGGAACTTGGAATGTATCCCCTCGGGAGCTGCACCATGAAGTACAACCCGAAGGTGTCGGAGATGGTGGCGGGGGCCGACGGAGTCAAGCAGGCGCATCCCCTGCAGCCGGCCGAGACCGTCCAAGGACTCCTTTCAATCTTCTACGACCTGGAGAGGATGCTGAGCGAAATAACCGGGATGTCTAGGTTCTCACTCTCCACAGCTGCAGGGGCGCAGGGCGAGTTCGCGGGGGTGCTCATGATCAGGAAGTACCTGTCGGAGCATGACGGGAGCGGGAGAGACGAGATTCTCGTCCCAGATTCTGCTCACGGCACCAACCCTGCGAGCGCGGCAATGGCGGGGTTTAAGGTGGTGAAGGTACCCTCGGACGAGAACGGGCAGGTCAGGGCTCGGACCGTCAAGGAATTGGCCGGCGAGCGGACGGCCGGGATGATGTTCACCGTCCCGAACACTCTCGGGCTCTTCGAGAGCGAGGTGGCCGAGGTCTGCGGAGCCGTGCACGATGCCGGAGGCCTGATGTACTACGACGGCGCGAACATGAATGCACTGCTGGGAAGGGTTCGCCCCGGCGACATGGGCTTCGATGTGGTTAACCTCAATCTCCACAAGACCTTCGCCACTCCGCACGGCGGGGGCGGCCCCGGGGCCGGTCCGGTCGGGGTGACCGAGAGGCTGGTCGACTACCTTCCCATCCCGGTCGTCTCCGTAAAGGACGGCAATTATTTCCTCGACGATGGGCTTGAGCACACAATCGGTCCTCTCAAGGGCTTCGTCGGGAACTCCGCTATACTTCTGAGAGCCTATGTCTACATCAGGCTTCTCGGCGCCTCTGGACTCTCGAACGTCTCCTCTCTGGCGGTTCTCGCCGCGAACTACCTCTGGAAGTCTCTTGACCCCGAGGCTTTCCCAGTGTCCCATGACAAGGGGCTCCGGAGGAAGCACGAGGCGGTCGTCTCGGCCAAGGGGAAGCAGCCTGGCGGGGCGCTCAAGGTGGCAAAGGCGATTCTCGACTACGGGATGCACGCCCCCACCGTCTACTTCCCGCTGATCGTCAGCGAGGCGCTGATGATAGAGCCGACAGAGTCGGAACCCATGGAGATTCTCGACGAATATGCTGCCGCGCTCAACCAGGTTCACAGGTCGCTGGAGGCGGGGACACTCGGAGACGTCCCGACGAACACCAGCGTCGGCAAAGTGGACGAGGTCAAAGCCTCACACCCGATGACTCTCAGGGTCCACTGGTAAGAGTCAAATATCCTACAGGAAGTGGAGGCGCCGCGATTTGGGGAACGAGCTCGCGAAGCGCGTAAGCGAACGGCTGGATGAACTCGTGGACGAAGAGACGACAAGGAGGTTTGGCGAGTTGAACATTGTCACCGACGTCTCCGAGGCCCCTGTCGGGTCGGTGCGCATCAAGTTCAGAACGCTATCAGCGTACAGTCCCACCGCGGTCGACATCGGGAGGAACATACGCGAGGCCGCCATGTCGGTGGATGGCGTGAAGTCGGTGCGGGTCGAGTGCGGAGGCCACATGATGGACGAACTTGTCGACAGAATCGTCAACGGGGAAGGTCCCAAGCCCAAAAAGTCGAAGTAAAAACGATTAGAGCGGCCGCGCGGCTCGGAGTCAACATTACTCAACAAATGACCTATTATTTTGATTCCTCGGTGCGTAAGTTCCCGCCCTGTCAGATGGCCGTCGCCCCGGTATGTTTGCCCCCAATCCGTCTAGAATTACCGCCGTCGGTCTCGGGAGCGCAGGAATCAAGATTGTCTCGCTCCTGAGCAAGGAATCGCTGTTCGTCGACAGGTTCGTCTACGTCTCCTGCGACAGCAACGATTTCGATTGCGTCGAGAACGGAGATAGGATTCTCGTCGAGGCGCCGGTCGCCCAGAAGCGGTCCCCGGCGATGGTGCGCGGATTGGCCGCGGGCGTTCACGCTAGTATCAGTGGCGTCCTTGCGGGCTCTCAGGCCGTCTTCGTGGTCGCGGGGCTGGGTGGTGCGTCGGGATCGGGGCTGGCGCCGCTCGTCGCCTCAATCGCAAATGAATGCGGAGCCATCGCTGTAGGGGTCGTCGTGATGCCATTTGACTATGAGAAGAAGATGAAGTTCTATGCCGGAGTCTCTCTTCGTCAGCTTAGGGCCGCGGCGAAGGGGGTAATCGTGATCGACAACGACGCCCTGATGAGGTCTTCCCCCGAAGGTTCCACCTTGCTTGGGGTCTACGACGCCGCAAATCGGGAGGCCGTAAAGTCTCTGGGCTCGCTCCTGTCGCGCCCGTCTGAGACATCTGTCCCCATAGGCCTCAACGAACTGCTCGTCACCGTGATACAGGAGGGGTACACCCTGCTGGGAATGTCGAACAGTGCCTCGTCCGACAAGGCGGAGGATGCTCTTGCAGGCGCCGTCGTGTCAATCGGCAAAGTGGCTGAGGCGGCCGAGGCCAACAAGGCCGTGGTCGTTCTGAGGGGGGACAAGTCGCTCTCGGCCGACGAGGTGGGAGTCGTGGTCAAGCAGCTGGGATCTATGCTCAACAACAGGGATGTTGACGTTGAGTACTGCGTGGACTATTCAGGATCTGCCCAACTCCAGGTGAGCGTACTGGCTTCAGGGTTCAAGTCCACGAAGTACGACGACTACGACCCACTCACGAAGGCCCTACACGGTCGCGTCCTTGACGGCGAGGCCGATTCATCCCTTGTGACTGGGCTGGAGTCACTCCCGTCGTGCGAATGATCAGCCGGCAAGCTTCCTAGCTGCATCGAGGTCGCCTTCTTCCACCTTCCTGAAGAGGGGTTTAGGACTGGGGACCCTGTCCCCCGCCTTCACCCTGAACTGCCCAGCGCCGTCCCATCCGCCCTCCTTTTCCCGTCCGGCCAGCCCCAGTTGGCCCCAGACTTCGGCCGAGGCGAAGGGAAGGAAGGGGCGGAGAAGCGTTGCCAAACCGTCAACTAGGTTGCACGAGTGGAAGATGGCAGTCGGTTCGTCTTCCCTCCCTTCCCACGGGGCCTTCTTCTGGAAGTACTGGTTGCACCTGGCGGAGAAGTCTAGGACGCGCTTCAGAGCCCTGTCGTAGTGGCCGGCTTCGATGAGGTCGCCAGTCTCCTTCAGTGCCAGTCTGAGTTCGGCGGTCACGGCCTCCTCGTCAGGTCCGGCTCGTCCGGGCTCGGGCACGACCCCGCCGTGCCTGGACTTCACGAAAACGAGGGTTCGGTGGATGAAGTTCCCGACACTGGCGACGAGTTCATTGTTTATCTTGTCCCTGAACTCTTCCCAGTCGAAGCTAGCGTCGGACTGACTGTAGGGGACGATTCTCGTCAGGTAGAACCGGAGATAGTCGGGCGGGAAGAGGCCGAGGAAATCCTTCACGGTAATGACCCACCCCCGGCTCTTGGAGATCTTCTTTCCCTGCAGCAGAAGGTGGCCCCTCGTCGGCATGAAATCGGGGAGCTTGTACTCACCCTCTCCCATTCTCATGCTCGGAAGGAAGAGGTAGTGGTGGTAGACGATGTCTTTGCCTATGAAGTGATAGATTATCGAATCGTTCCAGTAGTCCCTTCCCGAATCCCGGTCCTTTCCTGCCGCCTTCAATGCGGCGGTGATGTAGCAGATGTGGTTGTCGAACCAGCCGTAGAGAACCTTTCCCTTCGCCTCTTCCAGAGGAATGGAGACCCCCCAGGTGATGTCGCGGGTGATGTCCCAGTCTTGCAGGCCGTCGCCGATCCAGTTCAAGACGTAGTTCTTGGCGTCGGCCTGGAGGGAAGTGTTGTCCTTGAGCCACGCCTCGAGCTCTCTGGAGAACGCTGACAGCTTGAAGAAGTAGTGTCTGCTCTTCCTGACGACGGGCGGCCTACCGCAGATGGAGCAACGGGGGTTCAGGACCTCCCCCGTGTGTAATATCCTTCCGCAGTTCTCGCATCCGTCCGAATACTGGTCCTCCGCACCGCAATGCGGGCACTTCCCCTTCACGTACCTGTCCGGGAGGAACTTCGCGTCCGTTTCGCAGTAGAACTGGTCGATCTCCGACTCGTAGATATGCCCTCTTTCGTTCAGCCTCGTGAAGAAGTGCTGAACGAGGGACACGTTTTCGGGGGAGCTAGTCCGGTCGAAGAGGTCGTAAACGACGCCGAGGCGCTCGAGGTCAGTCTTGAACGTTGAATTCCGGAGGGCAACGTACTCGCTCGGGGTCTTCCCTGCCTTCTCGGCCGCAATGAGAATCGGCGTTCCGAAGTCGTCAGAAGCGCAGATCTGGATGACATCTCTCCCCTTCAGTTTCAGGTAGCGATAGAGTATGTCCGGCGGGAGATAGGTACTGGCGATGCCTCCGATGTGCAGGTCTGCATTCGCGTACGGAAGTGCGGCGGTTATGATGACGTTCCTGTCGCTGAGCCCATCCACCTTGCCCGAAAGCCTCCTTCCGCGATTATAACCTTTCCGAGACGAGGGACCCTGCCGGGTTAGAGCTTCCAGCTCTTCGCGTAGGCCTTCTGCTCCTTCGTGGGCTCCCCTATTGAGACTCCCATCGAAGTCAGCGCCGCCCGAGCGATCTCACGCTCGGTCTCCTCGTCTACCCCATAGACCATCCGCCCCATCGAGCCGTGCTCTGAATGGATTCTGATTGCCGCCATGAGCTGATTGGCGAACGACATCTGCATGACCTCGGGCGGGTGCCCTTCAGCGGCCACCAGGTTCGCAATCCTCCCCTTCCCGACCAAGTACACCCTCCTCCCGTTCGGGAGAAGGAGCTCGTCCACGTTGGGCCGCACCTGCTTCACCCTCTTCGCCTTGGAGACGAGAGTCTTGACGTCAAACTCGACATCGAAATGACCTGCGTTGGCCATGATCGCCCCCTCTGGCATTCGCTCCATGGCCTCATAGGGGACGACTCCCTTCTGGCCGGTCGCAGTGATGAAGAGGTCCCCCTTCTCGGCCGCGTTCATCACATCGGAGACCTCGAAGCCGTCTAGGTGGGCTTCGATGGCCTTGACCGGGTCCACTTCCACCACTGTCACTCTTCCTCCCATCCCCCTGGCCCTCATCGCAATTCCCTTCCCCACCCAACCATATCCTACGACCACGATGCGCTTTCCGGCAAGCAACAACGCGGTGGCCCTCAGGATGCCGTCGAAGGTGCTCTGCCCGGTGCCATACCTGTTGTCGAAGAGGAACTTCGTCTGCGCGTTGTTCACTGCCACCACGGGATAGGCCAGCTTCCCTTCGGACTCGAGCGCCTTCAGGCGCACGACCCCAGTAGTCGTCTCCTCGGACCCCCCGACTATCCCTTTGGCTCTTGATGTGTGTGCAGCTACGTGGAGGTCCGCCCCGTCATCAATTAGTTGCACGGGTCTGGATCCTAGGACTTTGCTGATGCACCAGTCGTACTCCTTGGCGGTCTCCCCTCTCCAAGCGTAGACCTCTGCTTTTGTAGCTAGGAAGGCCGCGATGTCATCCTGTGTGGAAAGGGGATTCGCCGCTGCAATGGTCACCTCTGCCCCTGCCCTCACAAGGGTGTCGACGAGTACTGACGTCTCCTTCGTGACGTGCAGGCACACGCCGAGCCTGATTCCTTGCAATGGGCGGGTCTTCGCATACCTCTGGGCAAGCACTGTCAGCGCGCCCATGTGCGCCTTCGCCCACAGGAAGTTCTTCTCTCCTTCCTTGGCCAGCTTCGGGTCCTTGATTCTGGTCGTTGCTACTCTCCGCCCTCGAGGAGCCTGATTGCCGCCACTATCAAACTTTTTACCCTGGGCCCGACCTTCATCATCCCTTCCAAGACCTCTTCGTGGCTCACCCTGTCTTGAATACCAGCAGCCCAATTCGTGGCTACCGCCACGGAGGAATATTCAATGCCGATCTCACGGGCTAGGACAACCTCGGGGACGCCGGTCATGCCGACCACGTCGCCCCCGAGCTTGCGGAACATCCTGATCTCGGCCGCGGTCTCGAACCTAGGTCCTTCTACGCAGACGTAGACTAGGCTTGGATGGAGCCTGACGCCGAGTCCTCTGGCCGCGTCCAGCAGTGCCTCATTCACGCCTGAACTGTAGGGGTTAGTCATGTCGACATGCCTGGCACCCCTGTCGAAGAACGTCCCTCCCCTTCTGCTGGTGAAGTCGATGAACTGGTCGACAAGCCCCAACTGGCCTACTCCAAAGTGCGGATTCATCGACCCGACCGCACTCGTCGAGATGACTTTCTTGACCCCGAGTCGCTTCAGGGAGGCTATGTTCGCCCTGTAGTTGACCATGTGAGGAGGTACTCCATGGTCGATGCCGTGGCGGGGTAGGAGGAAGTACGATTCGTCTGCGGCGGGGTACACGGTCGCAGAGCCGTACTCCGTCTTCACAGCCCTCTTGTCCGAGAGTTCGAACTGCTCCGTTATCCCGGTGCCCGTAATCACTCCTACTGTTCGCTGTCTAGTCCGAGTCATATCCAACGAGGCTGGTGATCTCGTAGCCGGCGAGCTTCTCTCTCCCGTGAAGGTAGCGGAGTTCGGCTACGAAGGCGAATCCGGCCACCCTCCCTCCGAGCTTCTCCACGAGGACCTTGGTTGCACTGGCCGTCCCGCCCGTGGCCAGCAGATCGTCTACTATGAGGACCCGGTCTCCCTTCAAAATCCCATCGGTATGAATCTCCAGACCTTGCTTGCTGTACTCCAGCTCGTAACTGGTGCTTAGCTTCCTTGAGGGGAGCTTGCCAACCTTCCTGGCGGGGACGAAGCCTATTCCGAGTCTGTCCGCGAGCGGCGCCCCCACGATAAACCCCCTGGCTTCTATGCCGACGATCTTGTCGAGCCTCTCCTTGCGATATCTTCTGGCGAGTGCGTCGGTCGTCCTCTTGGACAGTGCTCCATTCTTCCATAGCGTCGTGAGGTCCTTGAAGGAGACCCCCTTTTTCGGGTAGTCGGGAACAATCCTGATAGCCTTCCTGAGGCCCTGTTCGAGGGTCTCGGTCACGCGCTCATCCTCGCGTGTTTGAGCGCAGTGCCACAGTCGCAGCCGCGCCTTTCCGGGAGCGTCTTGATGACACCCATTATGAGGTCCCTTAGGACCCCCTGATTCCTCTCAAAGACCTTGACCACCTTCTCGTGAGAGACGGGCTTGACGCTCTTGTCTCCCTCCAAGCCGACGTCGTAGTCTGTCACGAGGGAGATGTTGAGATAGCATAGCTCCAGCTCCCTGGCGAGTATCACTTCAGGGTACTGCGTCATGTTGATCACGTCCCATCCTTGATTACGAAAGAACACGCTCTCCGCCCTGCTTGAGAACCTGGGACCCTGAATCACAACGACTGTCCCCTTCCTGTGCAGCTTGACTCCGAGCCTCTCCGCCGTCTCCATCGCCACCGCCCTCATCTCGGGGCAGTAAGGGTCCGCGGCACTTACGTGAGTAGTCTCCGGTCCGTCATAGAAGGTGTCCTTCCTCCCGTTCGTGAAGTTCACGAACTGGTCGCACAGGACCAGGTCTCCCGGTTCCACCTCGGGCTTCAGACTGCCGCATGCATTCGGCCCCACCACCCTGGTCACTCCCAGATGCTCGAAGGCGAACACGTTTGCCCTGTAGGGAACGGCCTGAGGAGGGTACTCGTGGTGGACGCCATGCCGGGGCATGAAAGCCACGTCGCGCCCGCCGATCTTTGAAAGCGCAATCCGTGCGCTCGGCGACCCGTAGGGGGTCCTTACCGTGGTCAGCTCGGCTTTCTCGAAGAACCTGTAGAACCCGGATCCGCCGAAGACCCCTATCTCAGCCCTTCGCTTCACGGAGCGGCTTTCAGGCTTTCCGATTTAATCTTTTGAATCAGCTCGGTCCGGTTCCTTCCACGAGCCAGTATTCGTTTCCGTCGGGGTCGGCAAACATCCCGTTTGTCCCCCATTGGGTCTTCTTGAACTCCCTCGTCATCTTGACCCCGTTGTCCTCCATTCTCTGGGCAATCTTCGCGGCGTCCTTGGCGTAGAACGCGATTCCGGTGTTGCCTGGATCGGGCTCACCCTCGCAGAGGTGAATCTTGGTTGTCGAGCCCTCGGGCCAGACTAGAATCCAGTGCCCTTCGGCGATGCTCTTGAACCCCAGGTTTTCCTCGAACCACTTTGCAGTCTTCTTGCCGTTTGAAACCATGACCGCGACCGAAAGTTCCCTTGAAACCATGAAAGTCACGACGGTCGGTGGAATATACGCCTTCTCCACAGCGTTGAAATACCAAGACGAAGGAAACGACGACATGCCTCACTCCTACGAGGAGCTCCTTTCAAGGGCGAGGTCTGGTCTCGACAAGGACGCGAAGAAGTCGGGTGCCCTCAGGCTCGAGCTCCCCGATCCCGACGTCATCTGGGTGGGGAACAAGACGATTTTTCGGAACTACGCTGAATTCCCGAAGCGCCTCAGGCGCGATTCGCCGAGGGTCCTGATGTACCTGGCGAAGGAACTGGCGACGGCTGCCTCTCTGGACGGCGACAGGGCCATTTTCATTGGGAGGAAGGACAGGGACTCGTTTTCTCAGCTCCTACAGAGGTACATGAAAGACGGGGTCCTCTGTCCTGTCTGCGGAAGTCCCGACACCCATCTTGAGAAGGAAAAGAGGATGTGGTTCATGGTCTGCGAGGCCTGCGGAGCCCGTTCGGTGGCGAAGGTTGCCTAAACCGAACAGTCAGCGGTTCTCAGTAAGGACATCTGAATACAGAGGGAGCATGCTCGTAAACATCTGCGACGAGGAGTTGATAGGCCGGACGGTGGCAGAAGGCAAGCTGAAGATGCACATCTCAGGAGATTTCTACGCCGGGGAGGTGGTGGAAAAGGGAGAGGCCCTGAGGTTAATCAGGACCTGCGCCATTGTCAACCTTGCAGGGAGGCGCTCGGTCTCTCTCGCCATCGACAATCAGATCGGTGCAAGAGAGGCGGTCAGGGAGGTGGAGGATGTTCCCTTCCTGATGATCTACAAGTTCTTCGGCTAGCCAGCTTCGGCGAACTTCTTCAACAGGTCCTTCTGGGCGTGGGTCAGGTTCCTGGGGATGGCGACGTCGACCCGAACGTATTCGTCCCCCTTCCCCCACCCTCCAATCCTCGGGAGCCCCTTCCCGCGCACCTTGAACACCGTCCCTGGCTGGGTCCCGGCGGGAATCTCGAGCTTGACGTCTCCGTAAAGCGTCGGAACGTTCAACTCGGTCCCTAGGACTGCTTCGGGGACGCCTACCTTGGCGTCGAAGACGATGTCGGCCCCCTGCCTTTTGAATAATCTATGGGGGGCCACGCTGGCCACAACGTAGAGGTCTCCTGGTGGAGTTCCGCTTTCCCCGGCGTTCCCCTCGCCTCGGAGTCTTAGGGTGTGGCCATCGTCGATCCCCCCCGGTATCGTGACCAGTATCTTCCGCTCTCTCGACACCGCTCCTCTTCCCTTGCACTCCTTGCAGGGAGAGTCAATCACGTATCCTCTACCTTCGCACTTGCTGCACGTTGACACCCTCACGAGCCTCGCGAATCCTGCTGATTGGACCCTCCGGACCTCTCCAGTCCCTCGGCACACGTCGCAGGGGCGGTGGGTTGTCCCGAGTCTGGCTCCCGTGCCGTTGCATGACCTACAGACCTCCGCTCTCTCGATTCCGATCTCTTTCTGGGAATCAGCAGCGACGTCTTCCAAGTTCAGCCTTAGGCGATAGGTCAGGTCCTCCCCCCTCGGGGCCCTCCCTGCTGGGGCCCCGCCGAAGAACTGGGCGAAGAGGTCGTCGAACCCCCCGAAGCCCATCCCGCGGAAGATGTCCTGGACGTTCGCCCCCCTGAAGATCTCCTCCTGACTGTACCTCTGATAGACCCCTTCCTTCCCATAGGCGTCATACTGGCTCCTCTTCTCGTCATCCGAGAGAACCGCGTATGCCTCTGTTATCTCCTTGAACTTTCCTTCGGCCTCTGGGGACTTGTTCCTGTCGGGGTGGTACTGCAGGGCTAGTTTGCGGTAGGCGTCCTTGACCTGCTCCTTCGTTGCCCCTTTGGGGACCCCGAGTACCTCGTAGTAGTCCCTGCTAGCCATAGGGTTCCTTCCTACTTCCGGTCGTCGACTACCTTGTAGTCAGCATCGCTGACGTTTGGCCCCTGCTGTGGCTGCTGCCCTTGCTGGCCCTCCGGGCCCCCTGCAGCCTGCGTCTTCTGGGCCTGCTGGTAGACTGACGCTCCAATCTCCTGTAGAACCCGTTTCAGCCCATCGTTCTTCTGCCTGATCAGGTCGGCGTCTTTCCCCTCGAGCGCCTTCTTTAGCTCCTGTGCCGCCTGGTCCAGCCTGTCGAAGTTTGACTTGTCGACCTTGCCCTCTAGGTCCCTCTTCGTCCTTTCGACCGTGTAAAGCACCGAGTCGGCTTCGTTCCTCAGCTCCGCCTCTTGCCTCTTCCTGCTGTCCTGCTCCGCGTAGGACTCCGCGTCTTTGATCAGCCTCTCCTTCTCGTCTTTGGAGAGTTTCGTCGATGCAGTTATCGCAATCTTGTTCTCCTTGCCGGTCCCCATGTCCTTGGCGCCCACCGTCAATATTCCGTTGGCGTCGATATCGAAGGTCACCTCGATTTGGGGAACTCCTCGAGGGGAGGGAGGGATGCCTGCGAGGTTGAACATGCCGAGCGAGACGTTGTCCGACGCCATGGGCCTCTCCCCTTGGATGACGTGTATGGTCACCGCGGTCTGAAAGTCCGCCGCAGTGGTGAACACCTTGCTCCTCTTGGTTGGGATCGTCGCGTTCTTCTCAATGAGCTTCTCTACTATTCCGCCCAATGTTTCAACGCCAAGCGAAAGCGGTGTGACATCGAGAAGAAGGATATCCTTGATTTCCCCGGCCAGCACCGCCCCCTGAATCGCCGCGCCTATCGCTACAGCCTCCATGGGGTCAACCCCTCTCTCGGCCGGCTTTCCTGCCACCTCCTCCACGAATCTTCTGACGAGAGGCATCCTCGTCATCCCGCCGATTAGAATCACCTTGTCAATCTGGGTGGGCGACAGCTTGGCGTCGTTCATGACTCTCCTGATGGTGTCCTCGGTCTTCGAAACGATGGGTCTCGAAACCTCCTCCAGTTTCGTCCTGGTCAACGTGTAGTGGAGGTTCTTCGGCCCCGAGGGGTCCGTGGCGATGAATGGGAGGTCGACGTCCGTGGAGATCAGGTTCGAGAGTTCGATTTTCGCCTTCTCTGCGGCTTCTTTCAGCCTTGCCATGGCTGTCCTGTCCTTCCTAAGGTCGACTCCAGTCTTGGCCTGGAAATCCTGCAGGAGGAGGTCGATGACAGCTGCGTCGACATCTGTCCCCCCGGTCTGGGTATCTCCCGAGGTTGCCAGTACCTGGAAAACCCCCTGCCCGAACTCCATTATCGTGGCGTCGTGGGTCCCTCCCCCGAAACTGAAGACCAGTATCTTCATCTCCTTCTCGGACTTGTCGAGTCCGTAGGCCAGGGACGCCGCGGTCGGCTCGTTGATTATCCTGACCACCTCCAGCCCCGCGATCTCCCCGGCGTCCTTCGTCGCCTGCCTCTGGTTGTCGTTGAAGTGCGCCGGGACTGTGATTACGGCCTTCTTCGCCGGGTAGCCCAGAAAGACGTCTGCATCGTGCTTTATCTTCTGAAGGATGAAGGAACTAATCTGCTCAGGAGAGTATTCCTTACCGAACGCCCTGACTTTGTAGTCCGTCCCCATCTTGCGCTTGATTTCGAAGACAGTCCCGTCGGGATTAGTGACGACCTGCCTTTTGGCAGGCTCGCCCACTATGAGCTGACCGTCCTGCGTCAGCGCCACGACTGAAGGAAACATCTTCCCAGCAGGTGTGGCACCTTCGGCGCTGGGGATGACGACGGGCCTTCCCCCTTCTATCACTGCTGCCGCTGAGTTCGTAGTGCCCAGGTCGATTCCGAGTATCTTCTCTCTCGTGCTACTCACTCTTGGCCGCCTCCTGACCACCCTGCTCCCTCAGACCCAATTCAACCTTTACCATGCTCGGTCTCAACATCTTCCCTCTGAACATGTAACCAGGGCGGGTTTCTTCGCTGACGACGTCCGCCCCTTCAGCCGTCCCCTGTACCTTCTCAACGGCCTCGTGCATCGACGGGTCGAACGGCTTGCCAACGCATTCAATCCTTGTCAGTCCTGCGGTTCCCAAGGCTGTCGCAATCTTCCTGTGAACCATTCTAAGCCCATCCAGCAACTCGCCCTTCTCTCCGGCCCTCTGGGCATGGTCGATGGCAAGCTCCAGCTCGTCCAGCGCGCTCAGTAGGGTCTCAACGAGCCCCCTCAACGCCGACTCCTCTCTGTCTCTCAGCTCCTTGTCCGTCCTCTTCCTGTAGTTCTCGAAGTCTGCCTGGAGGTACTTCAGGCGGGTCAGGTACTCCTCTCCCCTCCTCTTCTCATCATTCAGTAAGGATTTCAGACGTTCCGCCCCTTCATCAGGTATGTTGCCGTTGAGATTGTCACCTTCGGGCAATTGTTCCACGCTGGGTTTTTCGGGCGGTCGATTTCTAATCTATAAAAATTTCCATTTCCCAAGGGAGCCGTGGCCGAGAGGGAAGAGTCAAGGAAGATGCAGGAGAGGCTCCTTCGCTCCGAGCGGGAGAACCGGTTCCTGAGGAAGGATTCGGATCAGCGGAAGTCTATGGAAGAAGTCTTCGACCGAGCCACTCTCCTCGCGGTGGAGGAGCTGATAAGCAGAAAGGATCTCTCAGATCTTTACGGGACAGTGAACTCCGGCAAGGAGGCGCGTGTGTACTATGGAATCGACTCCGCGAGACGCCCCGTAGCGGTGAAAATCTACCTTACCTCGACTTCAGGGTTCAAGAAGCGGATGGGCTACATCGCTGGGGACAGGAGGTTCGGAAAGCTGCCGTCGAACTCGCGTGAGACCATCTATCTGTGGGTGAGGAAGGAGTTCAAGAACCTTCAGCTCGCGGATTCCGCAGGAGTCCGGGTCCCGAAGCCGCTCGCCTTTTACAAGAACATCCTCGTCATGGAATACGTGGGCGAACCCCCGAATCCGGCTCCCACGTTCGCCGAGACTGAGGTCGACGGCGACGACTATGGCTGGACCTTCGAAGCGATCAAGACGCTGCACGCAAAGGGGAGACTCATTCACGCTGACCTCTCGGAGTTCAACATCTTCAAAACGGAGGCGGAGCGAATCCTCTTCGACATGGGTTCCGCGGTCCTCACGTCTCATCCGCAGGCGAACGAATTCCTGAAGCGCGACGTCTCCAACATGGTTAGGTTCTTTAGGAAGAGGGGGGTTTTCGAAAAAGACGTGGATTCTTGGATGAAGGAGATTACTTCGTGAGCTTCGAACAGATGGTCAGAATCCCGGTGGAGCGCGTCGGGGCAGTCATAGGAAAAGAAGGGTCCACCAAGAAGGCTCTGGAAAGCGACCTCGGAGTCCAGCTCAGGGTCGACAGCAAGGAAGGAGTAGTCACGGTAAAGTCACAGGGGGCAGGCAGCACGGACCCGTTCACTGCGCTGAGGGTGATAGAGGCCATCGGACGCGGCTTCTCGCCCCAGCGTGCCAAGCTGCTACTGCACGAAGGGGCCGCTTTGGAGGTCATCGACCTGCGGGGATACGCAGGCAGGAGTTCGAAGTCTCTTGAGAGGATCCGGGGGAGGGTTATTGGGCTCAGAGGGAAATCGAGGCGGGTGATTGAGGAGCTGACGCGTTGTCACCTATCCGTCTACGGCAGGACGGTCGCAATCATCGGGGAAGCGACCGAGGTCCAGCTTGCGGCTGACGCCGTCAAGCTTCTTGCATCGGGGAGCCAACATCGGACGGTGTACAACACCCTGCAGAAGGCTCGTTCAAAGCGAAAGATGGAACGCATGTTTCTCTGGGAGGGATCCTCCCCCGAGGTCCTGTCGGAGAAACTTGCGAAAATGGAGAGTTAGTATAAATCCGATTCACATGATACTCCTGGCGCGGGAGCGCCGGCAAGGGTTAGAACGTAATATTGAAAGTTGAATCGATGATAGGAAGCATGTCGCTGCACAGCGGGCGCCTCGCTGAGGCGATGTAGACTGAGCAATAAGACCTCGTTCGCCGAGATTTCACCCTCAGAATTCTTCTATCGCAACCGCGACTTGGCGGGCTTCACCAACCCGGCCCGCGCATTGTACATGGCCGTCAGGGAGCTGGTCGAGAACTCGATGGACGCCTGCGAGCTAGCTGGGATAACGCCCAATGTCTACGTGAGACTAATCTCGGAGGGGGCTAACCCCGATGCCCCTGACCCGAAGCCCTACAGGCTGACGGTCAGAGACAACGGCCCAGGCGTCGCCCCTCAGCACGTACCCAGCGCCTTCGGGAAGGTCTTCTACGGTTCGAAATACGTCCTTCGCCAGTCTCGGGGGATGTTTGGTCTAGGCGGAACCATGGCGATCCTCTATGGCCAAATCACCACGAACAGGCCGGTGACCGTCATCACCTCACCAGAGGGGAAGAAACAGTATGGCTTCCAGATGATGATTGATATCGGGGAGAACAGGCCGATGGTCCTCAAGCGCTTCTCAAACGACGCGGATGGGACGACTGGGACGAAGGTCGACCTCACCCTCGAAGGGGACTACCTGCGCGCAAGTCAGAAGATCCACGACTACTTCAAGCAGACCGCGCTGGTGGCAAGCTACGCAAACATAACCTACGTCGACCCGCTCGGGCAGGTCATCTTCTACGAGCGGGTGACGAATTCGATGCCTCCCCCTCCGAAGGAGACCCTTCCGCACCCTCACGGAATCGACGTCGAGGCCTTCAAGCGAATCGTCAAGTCGTCGGAGGAGCACAACATGAAGGCATTCATGGTGACCCACTTCCACAGGGTCGGGGACAAGATCGCGGCGAAATTTCTCGAATTCGCGGGGGTCAGTCCGAACCTCCCACCGAAGAGGCTGTCGAACATCCAGATAGTGGCGCTCGTGGACGCCCTGCAGCGCTTCCCCGACTTCCTTCAACCAGATGCCACCTGCCTGTCTCCCGTGGGAGAAGACATCCTGCTCGCGGGAATCAACAAAGAGCTCCACCCGGAGTTCTCGACGGTGGTCTCGAGGCCTCCATCTTCCTACTCGGGCTTCCCCTTTCTCGTCGAGGTGGGAGTAGCCTATGGCGGGAAGGTCCTTCAGCCCGGTGAGAAAAAGCTCTTCCGGTATGCGAACCGAATTCCCCTGCTCTACGACGAGAGCAGTGACGTGAGCTTCAAGGTCCTGAACGAGGAGGTCGACTGGAGACGATACCACGTCCCGCAGGACGCTCCCGTGGCTGTCATCACGCACATCTGCTCGACAAAGATACCTTACAAGACCGTGGGCAAGGAGTACATAGCAGACAGGCCGGAGATAGAGCGCGACATCAAGAACGCTGCGAGAGAAGCCCTCAGGAGGCTGGGCGTCTTTCTTTCGAGGAAGGGGAGCATGGAGGCGGTCCAACGGAAGATGAACATCTACGGGAAGTATCTCCCACTGATAGCCAAGTTCGCCACCGAGCTGTCTGACCACAGACGGCCCCCGAAGTACCACAAGCTCATCGGCGAGGGAGATGCGACGTCTGGCCAACAGTCGGAGGCGCCAACCGCGGCGGATGAGACGAGTCGGCCCGGCGAAGAGTTGCGGGCCGAAGACAAGATGAGGGAGAGCATGGGAATTGAGCAAAGGAAAATCGACGAGTACCGCGGAAGTTAGGAAGACGAGCGTCCAGACCCAGCTGAAGGGCCTGGGCACGAACGTCTACGACGAACTGGACCAGGGGAGATTCCCCAGCGTGACCCTTTCGAGCCGCTCGGTCAAAAACATCGTCTACGACCGGAAGCTTCAGCAGTTCGTGCTGGGAAAGGCTTCTGTCAAGCGTTCTGCGGGGAACATCAAGCACATCCGGCCCTTCACCCAGCTCCTCTGGCTGGCTTATTTCGCCAAGAAGCTCGTGGATGAGAAGCGCACCTCGACGCTCAGGGACGTCTTCTACTCGGCTCAGGCCTTCAATGTTGAGTTCCAGGACCAGGCCGAGTCTGATGAGCTGATAACCGACCTCGAGGTCTTGATGCAGATGGCGAGGGAGGGGATGAACATCTACCCGGAGGAGAGGAGCGCAATCTTCGGCAACATGACCATAGAGTACACCGTGCCGGGCTATGAAGGGAAACGGGCCGATTTGTCGGCCAACCCCGACGGCGTGATGATTGGGCCCGCCCTGACGACAGCTGAGTTCGCGGATACGGACGCAGAGATGGTTCTTGCCATCGAAAAGGGCGGTCTCTTCACTAGGTTCATCGAAGAGAAGGTCCACCGCAAGCACAAGGCGCTCCTAATCAATACGGCGGGACAGCCCCCCCGGTCGACGCGCTACCTTATCCGGCGCCTCAACCAGGAGCTCAAACTTCCCGTCGGGATCCTGTGCGACGCGGATCCCTGGGGGGCGCACATCGCGATGGTCTGCAAGAGCGGCTCGGCCAACGCCGCCCACCTCCGCGAACTGACCACCCCGGACGCCGTGTGGCTTGGGGTCTGGGCTTCTGACATAGTAAAGTACAAGCTCCCTTCTGACAAACTCACCGAGGTCGACATCAAGAGGCTCTATGAACTGAAGGCGGACCCGCGCTATACGGAGAGGATGTGGCACAACGAGTTGGACACGTTCCTTAAGATCAAGAGGAAGAGCGAGCAGGAGGCTTTCGCACGATACGGTCTCAGCTATATCGTCGATACGTACCTGCCCGAAAAGCTCGAGTTCATGAAGAGCGCCTGAGCTTCTGCCTTACCGAGTCGCTCTCCAGCTCTCTGATAGCATCAGAGGCGACCCACCTCGCGCTCCTGCTCTCAGCCTTTGACAGGCCTCTGGCAAGGGCCAACGCCTTCCTATTGAGCGTCCGGTTCCTCTTCCCCACCTGCCGCAGGGCCCAGTTGACAGCTTTCTTCACGAAATTCCTTTCGTCGTCGGCCCCCCTTTTGATGGCAGGCAGGAAAGCCTCGAAGGCCGTGTCGGGCGCCCTCTTGTCGTGGACGGCGAGAGCTGCCATCAGGGAGTATCCCGCTCTCTTCACGAATTCTTCTCCGCTTTCCGACCATTGCTGGGCCTTTTCGTAAGCGAGCCTCGTCCTGTCGAACAGGTTGCTGCAGCACTGGTCGCACACATCCCACGAGTCAAGTTCTCGGGCCCAGCGGTCCATCTGCGCCTCGGTCACGCACTCCGGTTCGTCGACCAAAGCCGCCAGGATTCTCGCTTCGTGGATCCCCGAATCCCACAAGGAGAGAGCCAGATGGTGGTCCCTCCCAATCCTCTTTGCCATTCCTCTCAGTGTCGGCATCGACACCCCCAGCGTATTCTTGGAGGATATGCCGAACCGGGCCATTCCCTTCACGTTCGCCCTGTTGCCGTGAGACCTCAGCTCCCTCAGGACTTCGTCCTGTCTCATGCCCACGGGTTCCCGAGAACTTCTAAATACCCATCTGGACGTGCCTCGAAGAGATTATCGTGACCTCCGACGTACAGCAGTCGAGGATTGACATCCTCATCAGGGTAGTGGGGATCATCACCTTGGGATTCGGAGCCGCGCTGGTTTACTACAGTGCGATCAACTTCGGCGCCGCCGGGATAGCCCCAGAAATCGTCACGATCAACATCTCATTGGGGGTATTGCTCGCAATCGCGGGCCTTCTGGCACTCGTCGCCAAGTTCAAGTGACGACGATGGCAGTCAGGATAGCAATCGCCGGAATCGGTAACTGCGCGGCGGTATTCCTCCAGGGGCTCCAATTCTACTCAGGTAAGGAGACGAGAGGCCTATGGCACCCCACTGTGGCGGGCTTGAAGGCACGAGACGTGGAGGTCGTCGCGGCCTTCGACATAGACTCAAGGAAGGTGGGCCTCCCAATCTCGAAGGCCATCTTCGCCCCGCCAAACGTCGCACGAAAGTACATCGACCTTCCCAAGTCGGGTCCGAAGGTTAGCCCAGGCATCTCAAAAGGGGATGCGGCGCCGCACCTGAAGGGAACCAAGCTGCTGCGGTCGAGCAGGGATGAAGTCGCCGAGCAATTGAAGAGGGCAAAAGCCGACATCCTTGTGAACACAATCTCTTCAGGTTCGGATGCGGCGTCTGAGGAGTACGCGCTGGCAGCGCTCGCTGCCGGATGCGCCTTCGTGAACTGCACTCCTGCCCTCATTCAGAAAAAAGGGAAGCTAGCTTTCTCTTTCGCAAGGGCGAAGCTCCCCCTCATCGGAGACGACCTGATGAGCCAGTTCGGGGGGACTGTCTTCCACAAAGGCCTCCTGGGCCTCATGGTCAGGAGAGGCGTCAAGATCGCGAAGAGCTATCAGCTCGACGTAGGCGGCGGCTCCGAGACGCTGAACACCATAGATGAAGCAATCAAAATGGCCAAACGGAGCGTCAAGACCACTTCCGTAGCGAGCGAAGTGCCGTACCAATTCGAAACTGTAGCCGGGACAACCGACTTTGTGGATTACATGGGAAACGACAGGACGAGTTACTTCTGGTTCGAGGGGAGCGGTTTCATGGGCTCCCCTATTTCGGTCGATGTCTACCTGCGCTCATCAGACGGGGCCAACGCGGGTAACATCCTTCTAGACGTGGTGAGAGCGACTTATCGTTCCCTGAAGACTGGGAAGCTTGGCACTGTCGGCGAGATTTGTGCCTACGGATTCAAGGCTCCTCCAAACCAGATGCATTTCGACGAGGCCTACACAAAGTTCGCGGCCGTCTACGTGAGGTAGGGGAACCCCCCGAGCCTTTCGGAGACCAAGGACGACCGAGAATCGAAAGGCGGCGTCGTTCGGATTTGAACCGAAGACCAACAGGTTAACAGCCTGCTGCTCTACCATGTTGCCCGATTGTTGTTCTCCAACCTCTGAGCTACGACGCCGCGGGCGCTCGGTTGCGCGTTGGGCTGAAAAACGTTGTTGGTTAGCTTAAATCGCAAGCCCCTGGTTGGCGGGCCAATGGGGTCCCCCGTCCAGGTAGATGAGAAGAAGCGAGTTGAAGCAGTCATATTCGCCTTCTTCGAAGCCGGGAAGAACAAGGACCTGGCCTCCCTCGGGGGCTTCCACCAATCGCGGGAGGCTTTCACCAAGTTCGACGAGAACCCCCCCTTCACGAGGCAGAATGCCGACGAAGCCTTCATTCATGAACAGGCAGCCTTCGCCAACATCTCCGACTATTCGTACCGAATCGACGACCTCAGAGTGGATCTGATTGGCGACGTCGCGATAGCCACCTTCTACCTCACATACAGGGGGATATTCGTGAACGACTACTCCTTCGAGGGCTCCCCAGTCGGGTCGAAGAACAGGGTGACGATGGTGCTTTCGAAAGCAAAGCAGGAGTGGAAGATTGTTCATGAGCACTTCAGCCAGTTCCCTGGCTGGAATCAAAAGGAAAAGTGACCCTTCACCGAATCGGGCGCGCCCGCGGTTAGGCCAGTCCCAGCCTGTTCATGAGGCTGAGATATCTCGGGTCGGACCGTGCCCCGTCAAGGAATTCATTGCTCTTGATGTAGAAGATGTCGAACTCCTTCCTATTGTAGGAGCGCTCCAGCCATTCGAACCCTTTGTCATTCTCCCCCAGGTAAAAGTGAAGGTCGGCGATGAACCTCACCGCGGTGAAAGTCTCTCCGAGGTGAGCCTCGAGTTCAGGTAATACCGCCCGCACCTCTCGTTCATCGTCTTCCAAGTATGCTAGGATGGCCCTGGCTCCTATTTCCGCACGGGGCATAGCGCTCTTTGCGAGCTCGGCGCCCTTCATCGCTTCGCGCCGGGCCTCGCGTGCCATCTTCAACTTACCGTAGAACCATGCCAGCTCCATGCGCAAGGAAGCGTCGTTAGGACTCAGCTCCGAAGCCCGCTTGGCCAGAGCGAGCCCAGTTCGGTAATCCCTCTTCGCCTCGTAGAAGAATGCATGAACCAGACTGACGACCTGCGAGAAGGGGTCGAGTTCCACTGCCCGCTCGATATGAGAGAGAGCCTCGTCCCAGCGTGTCTCAGCCATTAGGAGCTGAGAGTACCACTGGTGAGCCGTAGCGTAGCTGGGCTTCAACTCAGTCGCTGTCTTGAATTCCTCTTCGGCCGTCTTGAGGTCGCAGTCGCTGAAGGAGGCCAGCCCCTTCGTCGCGTGAGCCTCGGCAAGGGTGGGGTCGAGCTCTAAGGCCTTCATGACCATCGTCTTGGCTTCTTTGTCGTTCGCTTCCGGCTCGACTCCCCAGTTGGTGATTAGGGTCCTGCAGCAATCCCCGATTCCGACATATCCAAGCGCGAACGCGGGGTCTGCCCTGACCGCCTCTCGGAAGTAGCGGGCAGCCCTCTTCACGTCCTCCAATCCTCGTTTGTTCCAGCTGTAGCGCCCTTTGAGGTACAGAGTGTACGCTTCTGTGCTTGCCGTGGGCTTTGCACCAAGCCTCTCGCTCACATGAGGCAAGATCCGCACCTTCAACGCTTCGACGACTTGCTTCGCGATATCGCTCTGAATGTCGAAGACGTCTTCAAGGGCCCTGTCGTAGCTCTCCGACCACAGGTGTCGGTCCCTCAGTGCGTCTATGAGCTGCACAGTGACCCGGACTTTGTTGTCCGCCTTGCGGACGCTCCCCTCGAGGACAGTCCCGACTCCGAGCTCTTTCGATACCTCTCTGATGGGCTTGGGGGTCTTCTTGTACTGCATGATTGACGTCCTAGAGATTACGCCGATCTGATCGACCCTCGATATCGTGGAGATCACTTCTTCCGTCATTCCGTCAGCAAAGTATTCGTCAGCCGGGTCGGGACTCATGTTTGCGAATGGAAGGACGGCTAGGCTCCTGGCCTCTACGCGCTGATCCTGTCTTACGTCAACTCTCGTCTCGGGAAGTTCGAGCCTGTAGACATCTATTGGGACCAAGACATTCTTCAAGTCGGGGGTCCCCAGCCTAGTAAACCGAAAGGGCACTTTGTTCCTTACTTGGTCATAGACCTGCTGCGAGATGCAAGTCCCCCCGTTTTCGGCAAGATGCACTATTCTGGAGGCTATGTTCACGGTGTCCCCGAAGACGTCCTCATTCTCGCGGACGACGTCTCCGACGTGTATCCCGATTCTCACCCGCAGTTCCTTCGGCCTGCCCATGTTGTACTTCCAGAGAGCATCCTCGATATCAGCGGCGCACTGCGTCGCGGCGAGGGCGCTGGCGAATTCTACCAGGAAACCGTCTCCAGTGGTTTTCACTTCCCTTCCTCCGTGAAGCGACAGTATTGGCCGTATCAGGTCCCGATGCTTTCTCAACGTTCCCAGAGCCTCAGCCTCGTTCTCCTGCGACATCGCAGTGTACCCTACGATGTCGGTGAACATTATCGCAGCGAGTCTCCGGTCTCCTTCAGACAATTCGTTGCTCATCGCATGAGGCTAGCTACTGATAAAACCCTTCTGGAGGATGTCGGGACAGCTTCATGCGTTTCGTGGATCTTACTAGTATGCACGCGCTACGTGCCGATGATGATTGGCGAACCATGCAGGTGGGGAACCTGTATTTCCCCGGTGATGGTCTTGCCTGATGGTTCCAGGTGATCTGCGTACAGCCACACGCCATCGTCTCTTCTGTATCGCATTACGGTAGGGTCCTTGCCCGAGGTGCTGGCTAGGCAGATGCTGGCTATGCCGTCGGCTATCCCTTCGACTTTTACATCGTAGTACGAGGGCCATTCGACTTTGGTTTCCCCTTTCCGAAAAGGCGGCTTGTCACCGTATGCTTCGATCGTCACCGTAACCTCGGCACCGTCGCGGGCGTTGGACCAGAAGATTCTGACCTTGCCGCCAGTCTCGGAGGCGAGGTCAACCTCGGCGCGCCCCCCCGCCATCCTTGCGGTGCGAGAGCCGTGTTGCATACCCTGCCGTTATAGCGAGCGATAGTTAAGTGATTCTCGGCAGGCTCCGAACGGCATGCCTCCGGTCGGGAGAAACGTCCTGCCGGGAGGCGCCATGGAATCTGCTTTGTGCGGGCCCAGAACCCATGGTTGACGACCACGAACCCGCCCATTTCTGTTCCAACGCGCGAGTAAGTGCGCGAGTCGGTGCACGACTTCGAAGACTAGGAAGCCGTAAGTAAACTGGATTTCGTCCACTTGCGAGGGACTTTGGCTCGGCGGCTGCAATCGCGCCGTGTTTCGGCCACTCTGACGCTCCTTGTCTTCATGACGTCTGCCCTCGTTGCCGTAGCTTCTGGGGCTCCCACAGCTGGAGCAGCCCCCGGTGCTGCAACGTCTCTCCTGCTCCATGATGACTTTACCCACGATACGAGTCTCAATGCAAGCCTGTGGGTAATCAACGGACCTGTCGGATCGGTCTCCGGGCCAGACGACGTGGGCATATCGGTAGTTCCGCTGGAACCAGCTTTCTCTTCAAAAGGGATGGAGATTTCTCAGATCAACGCAAGCCAGGAAGTGGGCACGATTGAGAGCCTTGAGTCCTTCACGCCCCCCTTTACCGTTAGTGCCACTGTAGACGGGACCGTTTCGAATGGGCACACCTTTGGATTCGCCATTTCTTCAGCGAACGCCACTTCTGGCGTCCTGGTATATGGTAACCTGAACCCAACCAACTGCAGTCATCTTGGCGACTGTGGCGACCCTTCGACCTGTGGTTCGCCGTTTAATTCTAGTGTCCCGCCAAACCAGTGCTACTACGGCATCGATGCCAAAATCGGGAGGGGAGGAGGGAGTTGGGCGCATATCGCAAAACTGTACCTGACACCGAGCATGAATGTCACCTACACTCTTCAAGTCTCGGTCGACGCGTCGGGGAACGCTCAGTTCGGTGTCAGCCAGGGAGGACAGGTTCTGGGTTCGTCGAGCGCCCAAGTCGGGACGGGTCCTTTCTACATCATAATGGAGCAGGGAGAAGGATCGCCAGTCGCCGGTCACGGGCCCAACCAGGCCTACTGGATGTCCATTTCGGCGATTCCCACGGTCACGACGATAACCACGTCCACGTCGCCTGGCCTGAGTCCAACCTCTCCCGGCACTCCCCTGACCTACTTAGTCATCCTGATAATCGCGATAGCGCTCCTCTTCATCGTCCTTCTTTGGTACCTGCGCAGAAGTGGCTTCACGGTATCGGTGCAGAACTCAAAGACACGGTCGGCCATCTCAGGGGCAAATGTCTTGGCCGACGGGCCGGAGAATCTTTCGGGCGTAACCGAGAAGGATGGAAGGATGAAATTCGGCAAAGTGAAAGATGGCGCTTACTCAGTCAAGGCCAGCGCGACAGGATATCTCCCGTCGAATCCGGTCACGATTAAGGTGAAGAAGAAGACAGAGTGCACCATTCTGCTTGACCGGGCCCCACCCAGTCCACAGAGGACCGCCGGCGGCAGCGTGCCTCCGGAGGCGTCCGGCCCCCCTCTTCGAGGGCAGGAGTCCGAGGCCGCAGCGGAGGGGCCCGCTCAGGGAAGCAATGCTCCCGCCGTGAGGCGACCAGAATCTGCGGCTCCCCCATTCGAGCCGCAGGACCTGGAAGGCTGGGGTGGGCCGAGAATCCGCCAAATCATCAGGACCTTTCAAGAAAAAGGCGCCCTCAGTCCCGAGACGGCTATGACCGCCAAGGAACTCGGCTTGTCTAGACTGTTCGTGAGAATAATGGAGCGACGCAGGGGCCGGACAAGGATTTTCGTCGAAATCAACGGAAAGTACTACCTCGACCAAAGGGCCCTCCAGGAGTCAGAAAACTAGCACCCTCGCCGTTGTCGAAGGGACCAGAGAGCATCGCCACTCCTCGCCAAGCAGGCGTCCAAAGGGTGGTCCTAACGGTGCCAATCCGGACAAAGGAGCTCATTCTGAGCTATTCTCCAACGGACGTGCCCGGGTTGTATCAAGCAAGCTTTGGAGGTCCAGACGGGATTCACTGCGCCTCTTCTCCCGAAGCGCTTTGTTGAACGAATGCGGCGACTAGATAAGACCTGTTAACCTTGGGTCGTGCCAGGGACTCCTCTTGGCCGGACGCCCGCTAGGTTCTCACTTCGGTACCCGTCGGAACGACTACCTCACCGTGGAGGAAATGCGGAGGATTCAGGGAAAGAAGCTCAGCGCCATGGTTTCCTTCG
>Ga0187771_10000391_pt1 | contig 26650 bp, 22 predicted proteins | sample 0116_SJ02_MP15_1_FD_133139 | JGI IMG/M metagenome (GOLD analysis project Ga0187771, IMG submission 133139) | Tropical peat soil microbial communities from peatlands in Department of Meta, Colombia - 0116_SJ02_MP15_10_MG | ecosystem: Environmental > Terrestrial > Soil > Wetlands > Peat | place... | reverse complement strand
TCGAGCGAGCGGGCGATGCGCTCGTCGGCCTCGCGCTCGAAATTGCGGTAGCTCACCCAGGCGGCGAAGGCGAACAGCACCGCCGGCAACACCAGCGATGCCACCATCATCAGCTTGAGCAGCCGGATCGCTGCATGGCGCGCAGTCAACATCTGGCGGTCGCAAGCCCCCGCATGCCGGTCGACATCATTTCATAAATTGCCGAATCGGACGAGTAGTTTCAATCGATCCGGCGCGTCCGAATTGGGACAGAAACAGGCCGAAGGCAGGATTTCGTCTTTGCGCGGAACCAATCTCGCTTCGGCGAATTGTCTGTGTTCGCCTCCTGCGTCTTGCAGTGCAAAATTGGCTGCGGACGCTATTTGTAGGTAATCGTCTTAAGCAAATACGCGCGGTTCTCAGCGTTGCGTCTGCTGAGCGACAGATACGGACCCTCGTCGTAGCGGGCCCACGAGTTCCAATCGCGTCGGAATCGAAACCAGTACGCCGTCGGGCCAGCCTTCGACCGTGAATGAGCCCGCATCGGCGGGATCGGTGCGGCAGTCGGGCACGCCGTCGCGCTTGGATTTGCAGGTGTCCGCCTCCGCCGCCGACAGCGAGCCGAGGCACATCAGGCCTTGTCCCGCAGCCCGGCAGGCGCCGAGCGAATCGAAGCTTTTGCTGCGGCCGCGCGTCCACAGCTTGAGCACGCCGTCGGCAACGATGTGATCGCCGTTGTCGGACGTCTCCTCGCGGGCGGGCGCGGTGATCGTCGGCGTCGCGCGCGTGACGAGCTGGCCCTTGTGCTGCGCGAGATGGGCGGCGTCATAGACCCGCTCATAGCAACCGGCGAGCGGCGGCGGCCCTGCGGCGCGGGCTGCGCCGGCGGTCATGACGGCGCCGGCCAGGGCGATGGCAAATCGGCGCGCGCGTTGCCGCATCGTTCAGGTCACTGCGGTCGGCGCCAACAGCTCGATGTCCGAGACGACGTCGATCACCACTGGGCGATCGGCAGCGAGAGCGCGCTTAAGCGCCGGCGCGATGTCGCTCGCGCGTTCGACGCGAATGCCGAGCGCGCCCATGTCCTCGGCGAGCCGCGCGAAATTCATTGGGTTATATGTCCACAATTCACGCGCCTTCTCGGTCTGCGTGCCGCCATAGGCGCGGTCGAAGCCGCGCTTCGACTGGTTGCCGCCGCCATTGTTGTTGACCACCGTGATGCTGTTGAGCTTCCAACGCACCGCGGTTTCCACCTCGGCGATGTGATACCAGAAGCCGGCGTCGCCGGTGAGACAGACCACCGGGCGGTCGGGGCACGCCGCCTTAGCGCCAAGCCCGGCGGGAAAGGCCCAGCCGAGATGACCGGCGCTGCGCATGTAGCTCTGCGTTGGCACGCGCAGATCGTACATGCCGCCCATCCACATGCCGGCATGGCCGGTGTCGACCACGACGATACCGTCGTCGGGCACGAGCCGGGTGAGCTCGGCGCAGATGCGCGCTGGATGAATCGGCGCCTGATCGGATTCGAGCGCCGACTTGTATTTGGCGTACCACTCCGCGCGCAGCGCTGAGATTTCCTTGATCCAAGGCTCGCGCTTCTTCGCGCTTGCTCGGTCAGCGAGCTTGAGCATGGCGGCCAGGACAGTTTTGGCATCACCGAGCACGCTCGCCTGCAAGGGATAGTTGCGACCGAGCGCTTCCGGCTCGATGTCGATTTGGATCGCCGGCGTGCCGATCTTCGGCACCGCCCAGAAATGCGTGGTCATGCCGCCGCTCTCGGTGCCGATGAAGCAGACGAGATCGGCGCGGTTGACCGCGCGGTTGGCGCTTTCGCGCGAATAGGTGCCGACGACGCCAATCGACAGGGGATGCGTGCCAGGAATGCAATCCTTGCCGTTGAGCGAGGTGGCGACCGGGATCTGCAAGGCGTCCGCCAGCGCGACCAGTTCGGGCCCGGCGCCGGAGGCGCGCGCGCCGCCGCCGACAACGAAGATGGGACGCTCAACCTTCTGCAGCAGTTCGAGCACCGCCTTCACATGCGCGGCTTCCGGCGCGGGCCGGAACGGCGGCACATGCGCGAATTGCGCTTCGACCAGCGCCTCCATCTCGGCTTCTTCGACGTCGATGTGTCCTTCGTTGCCGCGGAATTGCAGATGCACCGGGCCGGGGGTGCCGGAGGTGGCGACGCGGAAGGCCTGCCGCACCATGTCGGGAATGCGCGCCACCTCGTCGATCGTGGCATTGAACTTGGTCACCGGCTCGAAGGCCGGAACGTCGTCGACCTCCTGGTAGACCTTGCGGAACTTGGTCTTCGGATCGCGCCCGCCGGTGAAGGCGATCACCGGCGAATGTGCAAGATAAGCGTCGCGCAGGCCGGCGGCGATGTTAAGCGCGCCGATCACTTGCGCCATGCAGATCCCCGGCTTACCGGAGGCGCGTGCATAACCGTCGGCCATGTAGGCGGCGGATTTCTCGCCGTGACAGTGGATGCGCGCGATCTTGGTGCGCCGTTCCATCTCGGCAAAAGTTCGCCGTAGCACCGCGGGCACCATGAACACATGCGTCACGCCGTAGCCGGCGAGCATGTCGGCAAGTACTTCGGCGCCGGTGCGTTTGACGTTGTGGCCGATATTCATGTCCTTTTGCCTTTCTGCTTGTTCCGGGCGCAGCGCAGCACGACGTGGTGCGCGGCAGACCCGGGGTCGTTTCATAGTCGGAGCGTGGAACGGTCCCCGATCAGCGGCGCACCACTTCGCTTCGTGCTGTGCCGCGTCCGGGACATGACAGCTAGTCCGGCTTGAAGTTCAGCGCCACGCCGTTGATACAGTAGCGCAGCCCGGTCGGCGGCGGGCCGTCCGGGAAGACGTGACCGAGGTGACTGCCGCAGCGGCTGCAGTGCACTTCCTCGCGCACCATGCCGTGGTTGGTATCCGTCTCGCTTTCGACCGCGCCAGGGATCGGATCGTTGAAGCTCGGCCAGCCGGTGCCGCTCTCGAACTTGAGCTTGGAGGCGAAAAGCGGTTGACCGCAGGCCGCGCACTCGAAGGTGCCGGCACGCTTCTCGTAGAGCAGCGCGCAGCTGCCCGGCATCTCGGTGCCGTGCTGGCGCATGATGGCGTATTGCTCGGGCGTGAGAATCTTACGCCATTCGGCGTCGCTATGGGTGACGGGATATTGCTTGGGCATGACAACTACTCCTTACTCAATCCGCCCTCATCCTGAGGAGCCCGAGCTCGCGAGGGCGTCTCAAAGGACGAAGGCGGCCCCATCCTTCGAGACGCGCCCTTCGGGCGCTACTCAGGATGAGGCCGAGAGAGGTCACTTAATCGCCAGCGGATTGACCGGCGAGCCGACCGCACCGGTGATCGGAATGGCCGGCGCCACGAACAGGAATTCGTAGACGCCATCTGCGGCGCAGTCGGCGGCGAGTTCCTTCAACTGGAAGATCTCGCCCATGGTCATGCCCATGATCGGGATGGTGATCCAATGCCAGGGCTGATTGATATTCTCGCCCTCGGCCACTTGGTTCGGCCGCACCTCGCAGCCCCAAGTGTCGGAAGCAAGCGCGGCAAGCTCGGTGTCCTTGACGAAGTCGAGCGTCTCGAAAGCAAAGCCCGGCGCGTCGCCGCCCGGATAGCCGTCCCAGCTTCCCGCCTTCTGGCAGCGTTCCATCATGCCGGTGCGCACGATGACGTAGTCGCCGCGCTTCAAGGCGACGTTCTGCTTCTTCGCCGTCGCGTAAAGATCGTCGTTGCTGATGCCGTAGCCGTCATCGAGCGACTCGACGCCCTTGTAGCGCGCCACGTCGAGCAGCACGCCGCGGCCAACCATCTTGTTCTTGGTCTTCTCGATGCCGCATTTCTGCGCGCCGGCGCTCGTTACCTCGCGGCAGTCGTAGCCGTTCCACATGGAGTTCTCGTAGAACACGTGGCCGAGCCCGTCCCACTGCGTGCCGCATTGCAGCGGCATGGTGACGATGTCGTCGGCGGCGCGGATGCCGCGCTTGTCGAGCACGCCGGAATAGGCGTCGGTGCCGGTGCGGATCATGGTGTGGATGGGATTGGTGCGGCCCATCGCCGGATATTTGCTCTTAGCGCCCTGCGGGCCGGTGTAATCGAAATTGAGCGCGAGCGAGATTACCTTGCCCTTCTTCACCAGTCGCGTGGCGGCGACGATGTCCTCTCCGCTTGTGTAATTAAGCGTGCCGATCTCGTCGTTCGGCCCCCACTTGCCCCAGTTCTTGTACTTCTCTGCCGCGTCGGCGAGGTCTTTGCGGGTGAGCTTGCGGGCCGTCATCGTCGTTCCTCTTCAGTTGCTGTTCTCGGATTTCGAACCGGCGCGACGGTCGCGCGCGGTCTCGAGAATTGCGGGTGCGAGCTTGTCGTCGCCAGGATTGCAACGGGCGTAGAACATCCTGCCGAGTTTGTTTAATGTCAATCAGCACTGACAAGAACAGGAAACGCACATGGCGGCTCGAGCCAAGAAGACGATCCTCACAGTCGCAGTGACCGGCAACCTCACCACCGTGCAGCAGAATCCCGCGCTGCCCTGCACGCCGGAGCAGATCGCCAATGCCGCGCTGGAATCGGCCAAGATCGGCGCTGCGGTCGCGCACATCCATGTCCGCCATGCGGAGGGACGGCCGAGCATGGAGCTGGCGCATTACCGCGAGGTGGTGGAGCGCATCCGCGACAAGAATGCCGAGTTGATCATCAACCTCACCACTGGCCCGGGCGGCCGCTTCGTGCCGGGCAAGGACGATCCGCGCGTCGCCGGGCCGGGCTCTACCCTGATCCACCCACTCAAGCGCGTCGAGCACATCGTCGAGCTCAAGCCCGACATCGCCACGCTCGACCTCAACACCATGTGGTCGGGCAGCGCCGCGGTGATCAATCCGCCGGAGAACGTGACGATCATGGCGAAGGCGATCCAGGAGGCCGGCTCGAAGCCGGAGCTGGAAGTGTTCGACTCCGGCGACATCCAGCTCGCGCATGTGCTGCTGGAGCAGGGCGTGCTCAAGCGCCCGCCGCTGTTCCAGATCGTGATGGGCGTGCGCTACGGCTTCATCTCGACGCCGCAGACCCTGGTCTACGCGCAGTCGCTGCTGCCGGCGGACGCCGACTGGGCGGCCTTCGCCATCGGCCGCTGGGAATTTCCCATGCTGGCGATGGCCTGGTTCCTCGGCGGCCATGTGCGCGTCGGCATGGAAGACAATGTCTACATCAGCAAAGGCAAGCTGACGCCGAGCAACGCGGCGCTGTGCGAGAAGGCGGTGCGCATCCTCGACGACATGGGCGCCGAGCTCGCCACCGCGAAGGAGGCGCGCGCGATCCTCGGCCTGCGGCCGTGACGATGGCTACCCGCGTCGCTTAGACTAGCGGTGACGGCGAAATAAAAAGCAACGTAAGGGAGGACTACAAAATGACGCTATCGCGCCGCGCTGCCATGTTGCTGACGGCCGCCCTGGCCGGCGCTTGCCTGATGCAGGCGATCCCGCAAGCACGCGCGCAAGCCTGGCCGAGCCGGCCGGTAAAAGTGATCGTGCCCTTCGCGGCCGGCGGACCGACCGACGTGATGGCGCGGCTGATCGTGCAGAAGCTGTCGGAGAGCCTAAAGCAGCAGTTCTATGTCGAGAACCACGGCGGCGCCGGCGGCAATATCGGCATGACCATGGTGGCGCGAGCGAACCCGGACGGGTATACGATCCTGGTGGCGAGCTCGAGCTTCGTCGTCAATCCGAGCCTTTATGCCAACAACCCCTACGACGCCTTCAAGGATTTCGAGCCGGTGACGCTCGCCGCCGCCTCGCCCAACATCCTGGTGGTGAATCCCGAGCTGCCGGTGAAGACGGTGAAGGAGCTGGTCGATCTGTTGAGGGCCAATCCGTTCAAATACGCCATCGCCAATCCCGGCATCGGCACCACGCCGCAGCTTGCCGCCGAGCTGTTCAAGCTGTCGCTCAAGCTCGATGCCACCAGCGTTCCGTTCGGCGGCGCGGCGCCCGCCATCGAGTCGACGGTCGCCAACCAGACGCCGATCGCCTTTGCCGCCATGCCCCCCGCCGCGCCGCAGGTGACTGCCGGCAAGCTGCGCGCGCTCGCCGTCACCTCGGCCAAGCGCTCGCCGGCGCTGCCCGACGTGCCGACGCTGGCGGAAGCCGGCATCCCCGAGCAGGAATCGGAAACCATGCAGGGGGTGCTGGTGCCAGCGAAGACGCCGAAAGAAATTGTCGACCAGCTCAACACCGAGATCGCCAAGGCGATGGCCATGCCGGACGTGAAGGCGAAATGCGCACAGCTCGGCTTCGATCCGGTGGCGGACACGCCGACGGAATTCTCCGCCTACATCAAGAAAGAAGTCGACAAGTGGGGCAAGGTGATCCGGGAAGCGAAGATCCCGCAGATTAAGTAAGCAGGCACGGCCTTGCCTTCCCTCCCCCTGAAAGGGGGGGGTCGGGTAGGCGTCGCTGCGTCTGGCGCTCGAATAGATTGACCCCCACCCGACCGCCTCCTCTACGCTGCGGCGGTGGACCTCCCCTTTCAGGGGGAGTAAAGGAAAGACCCCCATGCGCATCATCGATATCCGCGAGACGGCGATCCCGCTCAACTCGACGCTCGCCAATTCGAGCTTCAATTTCAGCGAAATGATCACCTCGGTGGTCGCCGTGATCACCGACGTGCAACGCAACGGCAAGCCTGTCTGCGGCTTCGCCTTCAATTCCACCGGCCGTTACGCCTGTGGCGCGCAAATGCGCGCACGCTTCATCCCGCGCATTCTGAAGGCGAAGCCTGAGACCCTGCTCGACGAGGCCGGCTTGATCGCGCCGGAGAAATGTCTCTCGGTCATGATGCAGAACGAGAAATCCGGCGGGCATTCCGAGCGCTCGGTCGGCATCGGCACCGTCGAGGTGGCGATCTGGGACGCCCTCGCCAAGATCCTCGACAAGCCGCTGCACGTGCTGCTTGCCGAACGCTTCAACAACGGCAAGCTCGCCCACAAAGTGTTCTGCTATGTCGGCGGCGGCTGGTACGCGCCGGGCAAGAGCACGCGCGACCTGCAGAACGAGATGCGCCGGCATCTCGACGCCGGCTACACCATGGTGAAGATGAAGGTCGGCGGCATGGCGCTGGCCGACGATCTCGCCCGCGTCGCGGCGGTGAGATCGATCCTGCCCAAAGGCGCGCAGCTTGCTGTCGACGCCAATTCCAAATTCGACCGCGCCGAGGCGCTCGCCTATGCGCGCGGGCTGGCACCGTTCGGCTTGCGCTGGTTCGAGGAGCCGTGCGACCCGCTCGATTTCGCCCTACTTGCCGAGATCGCCGCAGCTTACGCGCCGCCGCTGTCGACCGGCGAGAACCTGTTCTCGACGCAGGACGTGGAAAACCTGGTGCGCTTCGGCGGCCTCAAGCCCGAGCGCAACGACGTGATTCAGATCGACCCGCCGCAGGCCTACGGCATCACGCAATATGCGCGCACGCTAGCTATGCTGGCGCGCCATGGCTGGCCGCGCAGCGCGATGTTCCCGCACGGCGGCAACCAGATGTCTCTGGCGATTGCCGCCGGCTTCGGCCTCGGTGGCGCTGAATCCTATCCTGGCGTGTTCGGCGATTTCGGCGGCTTCGCGGACGATGCGGTGATCGCCGACGGCTACATCTCGCTGTCGGACCGCCCCGGCATCGGCTTCGAGAGCCAGGCGAGGCTCTATAAGATCATGCGCGAGCTTACGGCGCATTGAGCGCGGCAGCCGCGCGTTTCGGCCGCGTTTCGCGCAGCGCGCCGCTTCGGCTATGGTGACAGCGCGGCGCCCGCCGCCCGCGCGATTCGTGGACCGAAGCATGGACGCCGATACCCTGCGCCGCCTGCACTATGCCGCCGCCATCGCCTGCGGCGTGTTCGCGGCGCTGGTGACGCACATTCTGCTCACCGTGTTCGGCGTCGGGCTCGACGCGGTGCTGCGCGAGGGCGCCGCCGGTAACAGGCCGCAGCTCGCCTCGGCGCTCGCCTGGTGGGCGATCGCCGCGGCCGGCTTCATCGGCGGCTGGGCGACCGGCGCATATCTGATCGCGGCGGCGCGCGAGCGCGAGTTTGTCTACCGGCTGGCGCGCGGCTTTCTCATCGCCGTGGTGTTCGTCGCCGCCACCGCTGGCGGCATGCTGAGCAAGACCGGCAATCTCGGTGGCACGGTCGACGTGATTGCCGGGCTCACTGCGCTCGCGCTCGGCGTCATCTGCGCTTTCTGCGGCGCGCGGCTCGCCTATCTCAACGCCGAACAAGTGTAGCGGAGCTTGTCATCCGCGCGTCGGCGCGGATCATGGCGGCCGCCTTCTCGCCGATCATGATGGTCGGCGCATTGGTGTTGCCGCCGATCAGCGTCGGCATGATCGAGGCATCGGCCACGCGCAGGCCGGAAAGGCCGCGCAGCTTCAGCATCGGATCGACGACTGCCTGCGCGTCGACGCCCATGCGGCAGGTGCCCACCGGATGATAGACGGTGTCGACGCGGCGGCGCAGGACAGCAGGGATGTCGTCATCATTGTGCACATCGGCGGTGAACAGATCGCGGCTGCGCAGCGCCGCAAGCGCGGGAGCGTCGAGCAGGCGGCGCGTCAGCTTGAAGCCGGCGACCATGTCCTCGACGTCATCGGGATGGCCGAGGAAGTTCGGATCGATCAGCGGCGCGGCAAGCGGATCGTTGCCGGCGAGCATCACCACGCCCCGGCTCTTCGGCCGCAGCAGGCAGACGTGGCAGGAGAAGCCGTGCGCCGCGCGCAGGCGCCGCGCGTGGTCCTCCACAATGGCGACGACGACATGCAGCTGGATGTCAGGGATAGCCAGGTCCGGCCGCGTCTTCAGGAAGCCGCCGGCCTCGGCGAAATTGGTCGTCAGCATGCCACGACGCGCGCGGCGGTAGCGCCAAAACTCGCGCAGCAAACGCAACAAGCCGGCGGGCGTGAGCCCGAGCAGGTCGCGGCTCATCGACTGGAAGCCAAAGACGAAATCTGGATGGTCCTGCAGATTGCGGCCGACCTCGGGCAGATGGCGCACCACCGCGATGCCGAATTTGCGCAATTCGTTGCCGTCGCCGATGCCGGACAGCATCAGGAGCTGCGGCGATTGCAGCGCGCCGGCGCTGAGGATGACCTCGCGGCGGGCGCGCAGCAGCTTGCGCTCGCCGTTTTGCTGATACTCGACCCCGACGGCGCGACTGCCCTCGACCGGGATGCGCAGCACGCGCGCGCGGCACTCGACGCGGAGATTGCGCCGTTTGCCCAGGTGCGGATGGATATAGGCGCGCGCGGCGCTGCAGCGTTCGCCGTTCTTTTGCGTCACCTGATAGAGGCCCGCGCCCTCCTGCGCGGGCCCATTGAAATCGTCGCACAGCGGGAAGCCGGCTTCGCGCGCCGCCTGCAGAAAAACGCGGTGGAACGGGTTGTCGGTGCGCAGGCGGGCGACGTTGAGCGGGCCGGTGCGCCCGTGCCATTCATTGGCGAAGTCCTCGTTGCACTCGGACATCTTGAAATAGGGAAGCACGTCGGCGAACGACCAGCCTTGATTGCCGAGCGCGGCCCAATGGTCGTAGTCGGCAGGATGGCCGCGGGTGTAGACCATGGCGTTGATCGCCGACGATCCGCCGAGCGCGCGGCCGCGCGGCTGGTAGCCGCGCCGCCCGTCGAGACCGCGCTGCGGCACCGTGGCGAAGGCCCAATTGTTGATGTGCGTCGGCACCATCAGGACGCCGGCGAGCGGCGTCTTGACGATCCAGCTATCGCCCGCGCCGCCTGCCTCGAGCAGACCGACGGTGACGTCGGCGTCCTCGCTCAGGCGGCTCGCGACCACGCAACCGGCAGAGCCGGCCCCGACGACGAGATAATCGAGCTCATCCATGGCGCGCGCTCAAATGATCCAGCGCAGCAGCCGGATGGCGCGATCGAACATCGCCCCATAGGGCGGCAACAGATAGTCGAGCGCGCTCAGCCGCGACTGGTAGAAGATCGGCTTCTCCTTGCTGAAGGTGCGAAAGCCCCATTCGCCGTGGTAGTTGCTCCAGCCGGACTCCCCCACTCCGCCGAACGGCTGGTGCTCCTGCGCGATATGGGTGAGACAATCGTTGACGCTGACGCCGCCCGATATGGTGTGGCGCAGCACCCGTTCGCGCGCGGCGCGATCGCTGCCGAACCAATAGAGCGCGAGCGGGCGGTCATGGCCGTTCACGTAGGCGATCGCCTCGTCGGCTTGCTCATAGGGAACCACCGGAAGGATCGGTCCGAAGATTTCCTCGTGGCGCACCAGCATGTCCTCGCTGGTCGACAGCACGACGCAGGGAGGAACCTTGCGCGCCGCTTGCCACATCTCCGGCCGGTCAACTCGACGTTCGATGCGCGCGCCCATGTCGGCGGCGTCGGCAATGAACCGCTGCAGGCGTTCGTAATGCGCGCCATCAACGATCGCGCTGTAATCGGGGTTGTCGGGATTGGCGCCGTACATGCTGGCAGCCGCCGTGAAAAAAAGCGCGACAAACTGCTCCTGCAGCTCCGCCGGGCAAAGCACGTAGTCGGGCGCGATGCAGGTCTGCCCGGCATTGAGCAATTTGCCAAAGGCGATGCGCCGCGCGGCGAGCGGAAGATCGGCCGAGCGGTCGATGATCGCCGGCGACTTGCCGCCGAGCTCGAGCGTGACCGGAGTCAGATTCTTCGCCGCGCTTGCCGCGACCAGCCGGCCGACCGCCGCCGATCCAGTGAACAGCAGATGATCGAAGGGCAGACTTGCGAAACGCTCGGAAACCGCCGGGCCGCCCTCCACCACCGCCATTTCCGTTTCGGCAAAAAATTCGCACACCGCCTTGTTCAGGCAGGCGGCGAAACGCGGCGCGCGCTCGCTCGGCTTGAGCATCACCAGGTTGCCGGCCGCCAGCGCCGAGACGGCGGGGCTCAAGCTCAGCATCAGCGGGTAATTCCACGGCGCGATGACGCCGACCACACCGAGCGGCTGCGGCAGAATGCGATTGCATCCCGGCCGGAAACGCAGAGCGGTCGGCACGCGCTTGGGCGCCATCCAGCGCCCGACATGACGGTGCGCATGCTTGATGGCGGCTTCGACGATCACCGCTTCGGCAAAGCGCGTCTCGTGCAGCGAACGATGGCCGAAATCTTCGGAGATGGTGGCCTCGAAATTCGCGCCATGCCGCGCGAGCAAAGCGCCGAGCCGATCGAGGCGATCACGCCGCAGCGCGAGCGGTACGTCGATCTCGCGGCGCGATGCCGCGCGCAGCGCCTGGAACGAGGATTCCATGCGCCGCACGGCGTCGGATTCGCTGCCGGCCGGCCAGTCCATTGCCTCCGTGTCTCCTCGGCGGTCGGGCGGCTGTGCCAGGGAGATCGCACGGCGCGCGCTTGCGCCTGTTCCGCAAGGCAGCTCAGTCTGTTGCGGAGCCGCGCCAAAGCAATGATCTAGATCAAGCGTGCTGCGTGTGTATGCGCCACGATGCAGCCTGGAAACAGGCGTGCCGATTCATTGGTCGAGCAGGCTGTCGTCGCCGGCGAAGAGCGCCTTCGACAGCTTTCGCTCGCGGCTGACGATCAGGTCGAGAAACGTCTTGGTATCGTCAATCTTGCGGAAGGCGTCATGGCCGCGCTCGAGAAAAGCGTGCAGCTCGCTCAACCCGGCCAAGCGCGCCGGCGTGCGCATGAGGCTGAGCCCGCTCGAGACGAACGGCTGATGGATGAGCCGGCTGAGCGCCTGGCCGAGGTCGTCGATCAGGGCGATCTGCAGTTCGCGATCGCGCTGGCGCCCGACCTTGCGATAGGCGTTGGCATAGGCGGCGGCGTCGAGCTTGCGGATCTTGCCGCCGAGCGCCTTCACCATGGCGATGTCGAGATCCTCCGACAGCGCGTGCAATTCGATGGCGTCGGCGACCGTCTCCAGCGCGGCGAGCGGCAGGAGCTTGGTCATCACCGGAACGATGCGCTTCACGTCGGCCGCGAGTTTGCTCAGATCGTTGGCGCCGTAGATGTCGGTGAGGAAGAAGGTCGCGGCTGGCCCCATGTTCGGGCTCGCCAGCAGATCGGCGTGCGTGCGGGCAAGGCGGACCGCCTGCCAGCCGCGCAGGCGCTCGCGCGCCGCCTCCACCTCCGGGTCGGCCTTGGCCGAGCCGCGCAGCTCGGCCGCCAAGTCAAGCTGTTGATGCAGCCGCTCAACAACGTCTTCAGTCTCGCTCAAGTCTCGGCATCCGCGTCGTTTGGGGGATCGCCGCGCGATTTCGGCGGCTGTGGCTTGGCCCGCCATCCTCTATCATAGCCGGAGCCTCAGGTCCCACCGGCTTGCGAGGGAATGCATGACGGTCCCCAGCGAACGAATGGACCCGGTCGACGTCACCTGGTGGCGCCTGGACCGCCCGGCCAACCTGATGGTCATTATCGGGGTGCTGATGCTGGGCGGCTCGGTCGACGTCGCGCGGCTCGAACGCACGCTGGCGAAACGCATCCTCGCCTTCCCGCGCTTTCGCCAGCGCGTCGAGGCGACGGGCGCGGACGTGTGGTGGTACGAGGACCCGCATTTTGACATCGCGCACCATATCAAGCGCATCCGCCTGCCCGGGCGCGGCCATAAACCGGAGCTGGAACGCTTCGTCGCCGATCTCGCCGCGCAGCCGCTCGATCCGTCGCATCCGCTCTGGCAATTCCATATCGTCGAGGATTATGCCGGGGGCGCCGTCGTGATCGCGCGTATTCATCACGCCATCGCGGATGGCATCGCGCTTATTGGCGTCGCGCTGTCGCTGACCGACGAGCGGCCCGATGCCCCGCAACTGCCGCGCAAGCGCGTGACGCAGAGCCACGATTCCAGCCTTGGCTTTCCGTTGCAGACGATCGTCGGCCTTGCCAGCGGAATTGCCGATATGGTCGGCACGGGATTGAACCTTTACACCGAAGCATTGCAAACGGCGTTCGGACTTGCCACGCACCCCGCCCGGGCGGCGGAAACCTTGCGCGAGGGCACCGGCATCGCCGCCGAGCTCGCCTATCTTCTGTTAATGCCGAGCGACAGCCCGACGCGGTTCAAGGGCAAAGTATCGGGCGACAAGCGGGTGGCTTGGACCGATCCCATTCCGTTGCCCGAGGTCAAGGCGGTCAGTCACGCGCTCGGCTGCTCGGTCAACGACATGCTGCTCGCCGCCGTGACCGGCGCGCTCCACGACTATCTGCGCGACCATGGCGATACGACCGAGGGTGTCGAGGTGCGCGCGCTGGTGCCGATCGATCTGCGCGAGCCTGGCCACGCGGCCGAGCTCGGAAACCGCTTCGGCGTGCTGGCGCTCGAGCTGCCGGTCGGCCTCGAGTCGCCGCTGGCGCGCCTGCAGGAGGTGCATCGGCGCATGGAGGCGCTCAAGCACTCCAAGGAGCCGGCGGTCACGCTCGGGCTATTGGCGGCGCTCGGCAATGCGCCGCAGGCGGTGCAGGACCGCGCCTTCGATCTGCTCTTAAGCCGCGCCAGCGCAGTGATCACCAATGTACCGGGCCCGCAAAAGCCGCTTTATCTCGCCGGCTCCGAATTGAAGCAGATGATGTTCTGGGTGCCGCGGCCGCACGACATCGGCATGGGCGTGTCGATCCTCTCCTTCAACGGCCAAGTTCAGTTCGGCTTGATCACCGACGCGGCGATGGTGCCCGATCCGCACGCGATCGTCGCGCGCTTCAAGCCGGAGTTCGAGCAATTGCTCTATTACGCGCTGCTGGAGCCTTGGGAGGCGACCGCCGAGCCTGATGAAGCGGGCGCGATCCACGCGCGAAAGAGCGGCGGCGCCAAGCGAAAACGCGGCCGCAGAGCGCCCTAGCCGCGGTTAGCACTTCAATCCGGCTTTCGCCCGCTCCACATCCAACCCCTCCATGGCGTCGGCCGCTTCGCATGCGGCGGCTTCCGCATAGAGCACGGCCGCCTGCCGCCGTTTTGCCTCGCCGAACATCAGGATGAGGCCGTTGGCATATTCGATGCGCGCGATCGCCGAGTGCGGATTGAGCTTGAGCGCGGTCTCGAAATGCCTGACGCCAACGTCGCTGCTCGCCCCGTAGGTGAGGCCGCCAATGAAGGCGCCGATCTTGTTAATGACCTCGGCGTGGTAGGTACCGAGCGCGATGTGGGCATCGGCATGATGGCGCTCCAGCGCGATCGCCCGCTCCAGGCTCGCCTTGATCTTGCCGCCGAGGCCCTGCGCCAGCGCTTGCGTCACCGAGAGCCCTTGCGCATAGCGGCCGAGCGCCTGGGCGCGCAGATACCAGGCATTGGCAAGGTTGTCGGCGGCGCCGAGCAGCTCCTCGGCGCGGTGCGCCGCATCCTCGAACAGCACGAGCTTCGCTTTGGCTCCGGTTTCAAGATAGGTGGCGTAGATGTTCGTCGCCTTGTTGGCGACGTTGTAACCGATGAGCCCGAGGCCGAGACCAAGCTGCACGGCTTGGCCGAAGTCGCCGCGGTGATAGGCGCGCCAGGCGTCGGCGAGAGTCTCGGCCGCCCTGTCCCATGCGACCGACGGCTGCAACTCCGGATGCGCCGCGGCGAGCTTACGCAACAAGGCCGCATCGGGAAATGGCTCGCAGTCGCCGCGATGCAGGCGGGCCCAGGACTTTGCCAGCTTTGCGCCGGAATAGTCATAGGCGGCATCGGCGTAGGGAAAGGCATTCCAGCGCGGCTTCGGCATCCGGGCTCCGCATTTCCCCGCCGCTTCAGCGGGAGGCGGGCTCCGCCTGCCTGCATAACACTGCTTCCAGCCGATCGAGGGTCTGATCGAGCCGGCGCGTGGCGCCCGCTCGCCGCTTGTCGCTATCGGGACGCGCCAGCGTGCGGCTGCGGTCGGCGAGCGCCGCCTTGTCGATTGTCACGCGATGGCGGGCGAAGATCGGCGCAAGCTCGGCGTAGCGGCGGCGCAGTTCGACGCGCGTGCGCTGATAGGCGTGCTCGGAGAGATGCTTGCGCTCCGAATAGTTGAACACATTGGCGAAGAACATCTCGGCGTCGTCGGAGCGCGGCTCGAACAGCACTACATCGGCGTCGGGGAACTCGTGGCTGTAGCGGGCGATGCCGGTCTGCATGCGCGAATGGATGATGGCGCGGAACGTCTGCGACAGCACGGTCGGCAGCCCGCCGTCGACCAGCGAGATACGGCGGCCATGCGTATGCCGCGCTGCCGCCTCGGCGTCGAACGGCACCAGCGGATTGATGCACACGAGCAGCTTGGCGCCCTCGCGCAGGGCGACCGAGGCGTGCAGCGTCTTCACCAATGCACCGTCGACGTAATGACGCCCGCCGATCTCAACGGGAGGAAACAGGCCGGGCAGCGCCGCGCTCGCCAGCACGGCCTGCGCGATCGGCACGTCGTACCAGCCGGGCGCGCCGAACGGCACGGCCTGCGCGGAATCGAGATCGGTCGCCACCAGGAACAGCTTGTGACGCAATTTGCGGAAGTCGTTGGTCCGCCCGGGCGCCGAGAACAATTCGGTGAGATAGTCAGCAATGCCAGAATTGTCGAACACCCCGGTCGGCAGCGCATGCGCAAGCTGCAAATAAGCATCGATCAAGCCGCGCGCGCGCGGCGACAGCAGGTAATCCCGGGCGGACGACTTGAGCAGCTGCGGCAACAGGGCGAGCCGGCGCGCATATTCCATCAGCGCCGGACGCATCAGGAGGTCGGGCTCGAACGGATCGTCGGCCGCCTCGCTTTCGATGAACATTTGATACATCGCCCGCGGCGTCAGGCCGTTGGCGAGCCCGGCAGCGAGGAAGCTGCCGGAACTCACGCCGACATAGACGCCGCAGTTGACGAAATCGAAGCCGCACAGGACCTCGTCGAGCGCCACCAGCGTGCCTATTTCATAGATTGCCCCCAAAGGGCCGCCACCCGCCAGGGCGACGCCTCTTGTTCGATGCGTCACGCTGCTCCCCACGTGTGTCGGGCGGGAATGACGTTTTCCGGCTCGCTGCATCGCGTTTCGCCGCGATTCGCCGCTCTTCACTAGAGACGCACTAAGCTCGCGCTTAATGACGTTTCTCGTGGCCCATCGTGTGGGTGAGCTTGTTGGCCACCGCCGTCAGCTCTGCCACGCGCCGGGACAAATGGTCGATGTCCTTTTTGGTCGGCACGTTGAGGCTATGCAGCGCACGGGCAACGCGTTGCTCGAATACGTGCTCGAGCTTGTCCCAGGCTCCGGTCGCGCTCTCTTGCATCTCCGTGACGCGGCCGCGCAACTGGGCCACTGTTTCGCCGGCCGCCTGCTTGGTACGCTTCTGGACCGCTTCGCCTTCCTTGACCAGCGAGTTGAACAAGCCCGCGCCTTCCTGCTGCGCCTTGGAGAAGGCGCCCAACCCCGCGAGCCAGATTTGATTGGCCGAGTCGCGGATCTTCGCCACCAGCTGTTCGCCAGTTGCGACGGCCGCTTTCTTCACCTTCTTCGCCATTTGACTCTCCTGCCGCCGATTAGCCCTTTGCCTGCTATCCGGCGCACTATGGCTATGTTTCCCAACTTTGCTTTGAGAAATATCAAAGCTGCACCCCTTGCGCAGGTGAACCCTGTGCCGTGCGGCATGGCGGATTCCAAAGGCGTATCATGCCTTAGCAGCCGGGCGGTGCTCGGGTCGGGATGCAGCGCATGAACTATTTCATAACCGGTGCCAGCGGATTTATTGGCAAGCGGCTTGTGCGCGCGCTGCTCGCGCGCCCCGACGCGACCGTCTATTTCTTGCTGCGTAATCCGACACCCGAGCGCGTGGCGAAGCTGCGCGAGGCCTGGGGTGCAAACGCCAACCGCGCCATTCCGATTGCCGGCGATCTCACCAAACCGGGCTTGGCCATTAGCGCCGACGATCTGGCGCTGCTGAAGAACGGGATCGACCACGTCTTTCATTTGGGCGCGGTCTATTCGCTCGAGGCCGATCCCGCGATCGAAATGACTACCAATGTCGAGGGCACGCGCAATGTTGTGCGCTTGGCCGAGGCGATCGGCGCCAAACGCTTCCACCACATGAGCTCTATCGCGGCCGCCGGGCTTTATCCCGGCGTATTCCGCGAGGACATGTTCGAGGAAGCGGAGAACCTCGAGCATCCCTATTTCGCCAGCAAGTTTGAGGCGGAGAAGGTGGTGCGCAGCGAGTGCAGGGTGCCGTGGCGCATCTACCGGCCGGGCATTGTCGTCGGCGATTCCAAGACCGGCGAGATGGATAAGATCGACGGCCCCTATTACTTCTTCAAGCCGATCCAGAAGCTGCGCAGACTATTGCCGCCCTGGCTGCCGGGCATCGGCCTGGAGGGCGGACGCATCAATATGGTGCCGGTCGACTTCGTCGTCGCCGCGCTCGATTACCTCGCCCGTCTCGACGGACAGGACGGCGGCTGCTTCCACCTGACCGATCCCGACCCGCATCGCGTCGGCGACATCCTGGCGATCCTCGCGCAGGCGGCGCACGCGCCGGACATGGGCATCCGCTTTAATACCGCGCTGCTCGGTCTCCTCCCGCGCACCATTCTCGACGGCGTGGCGGCACTAACGCCAGCGCGCCGCATCCGCGAAGCCGTAATGAAGGAGCTCGGGCTGCCGGACGGCATCTTGCAATTCTTGAACTATCCGACGCGCTTCGATTGCCGCGAGGCGCAGCGGCTGTTGCAGCCGGCCGGCATCCGCGTGCCGCGGTTCGAGGATTATGCCTGGCGGCTGTGGGACTATTGGGAGCGCCATCTCGATCCCGACCTGCACATCGACCGCTCGCTGCGCGCGCGCGTCAACGACCACACCGTACTGATCACCGGCGGCTCTTCCGGCATCGGCAAGGCCGCCGCCTTCAAGATCGCGGGCGCCGGCGCCACCACCATCATCGTCGCGCGCGACGCGGAGAAGCTGGCAGCGACGCAGAAAGAGGCCGCCGCGCGCGGCTTGTCGCTGATCGCCTACAGGGCGGATATCGCCGACCCGACGCAGTGCGAGATGCTGATCAAAAAAGTCATCGCCGAGCACGGCGGCGTCGACATTCTCATCAACAACGCCGGCCGCTCGATCCGGCGCGGCATCGAGCATTCCTATGATCGCCTGCACGATTTCGAACGCACAATGCGGGTCAACTATTTCGGCTGCATCCAGCTCACCATGGGCCTGCTGCCGGAGATGGTGAAACGGCAGAACGGGCACGTCATCAACATTTCCTCGATCGGTGTGCTCGCCGGCTCACCGCGCTTCTCCGCCTATGTGGCGTCGAAGGCCGCGCTGGAAGCCTGGACGCAATGCGCCGCCAGCGAGTTCTTCGACCGCGGCGTCGATTTCACCATCATCAATTTCGGGCTGGTGCGCACTCCGATGATCGCGCCGACCAAATTCTACGACCACGTGCCGGCCATGACGCCGGAAGAAGCCGCCGGCTTCATCGCCGATGCGATCATCCGCCGGCCAGTGCGCCTGACCACGCGGCTTGGCGTGTTCAGCCAGATCGTACAGGCGCTGGCGCCGCGGCTTGGCCGCACCATCCTCAACACGTCGTTCCGCATGTTCCCGGATTCGGCGGCGGCCGCAGGCGAAAAGACCGGCAGCGAAATGCCGACGGCCGACCAGATCGCGTTCACGCAATTGCTGCGCGGCCTGCACTATTGAGCCCGCTCCAGCTCGGCCAGCAGGCTTTGCAGCACGGCGGGCGACAACAACAGAGCGAGATGACCGAGGTCGGTCAACACGCGGTCGCGCGCGCCGGGCAAGCGGCTCGCATCCTGCGGCACCACGATCGCGTCGAGGCCGCCCCACAGGCTGAGCACCGGGATGGCGAAGGTTTCGTTTTCACTGAGCCGGCGCATCCAAGCGCTGCCCAGCTGCATCTCGCGCGCGTCACGGCCGAGACCCAAGTGAGCGATCATGGTGCCGCGATGCGGTGAGCCGAGCGTGATCAGCCTGCTCACGCGGGCGCTGCCATAGCGCTTGAGATAGGCGCGCGCGATCAGACCGCCCATGCTGTGCGCAATCAGCGTCACGCGGTCGGCGCCGGTTTCGGCAAGCAATGCCTCGATGCAGCTGCGAAGCTGCTCGGCGAAGGCATCGATGCCGCCGAACGGCGGCTCCAGATTGACCGTCGCCACGGCGAAACCGCGCGCACGCAAATGGCGGCATAGCCACCACCACTGGCCTCGATTGCAAACATAGCCATGCACCAGCAAGAGCAGGGGCCGCTGGCCATCGGTGCGCCCCACGTCGTCGTCGCCCATCCACCAGCGCTCGAACGGCTGAAACACCCCGAATACCGCCAGAAAAGCGAGCCACTCGCGAATAATTCCGCGCAAGACGCGCAACAGGCCAAGGCGCGGAGTGCCAGCGATCCGCCAGCGAAAATACAGCGCGATTGGATACAAGATGAAAAAGGAAACGGAATTTGCGGCCAAAAACGCGGCGAAAGCAGCGAGTGCGGCCGCGCTCGGGCTCCATCCGAACAAGCGCACCAGCAAAATCGATGCGATGAGCAAGGCCGCCACCTCAAGGGCGAGACCAAGCCGTAGCCACCGCGCCACCATGCTTGCTCCCTCGCGGCCGCTTTGCTGTAAAAATATTGCACACGGCCGTCACGCCGCTGACATAGATCAATAACTCACCCGGAAATTCACTATTCATTAACGTCAAAGTGGAGGGGCGGGCGATGGAGCCGGTTTGGCTCAAGAGCTATCCGCCGGGTGTGCCCGCCACAGTCGATGTCGGCGCGTACCGCTCGATCGGAGAAGTGTTCGACGCCAGCGTGGGCGCGTACCCGGAGCGCGCCGCTTATGTCAATATGGGGACGGCGATCACCTACCGGCAGCTCGATCGGCTGACCCTGCGTTTCGCCGCCTATCTGCATCGCACATTGCAACTCCCGCGCGGCGCACGCATCGCGCTGATGATGCCGAACGTGCTGCAATATCCAGTGGCCATGTTCGGCGCGCTGCGCGCCGGCTACGCGGTCGTCAACTGCAACCCGCTGTTTACGCCGCGCGAGCTGGAACATCAGCTGAAGGATTCCGGCGCGGAGGCGATCGTCATCCTGGAGAACTTCGCCGCGACGCTGGCGCAGGTCATGGCCGGCACGGCGGTCAAGCACGTCATCGTCACGCAGCTCGGCGACCTGCTCGGCTTCCCCAAGCGTCCGGCGGTCAACTTCATCGTCCGCCACGTCAAGCGCATGATTCCGGCCTGGCATATTCCCGGCGCGGTGCCGTTCCGATCGGCCCTCCGGCAAGACGCCGGGTACGACTGGCAGCCCGCCGAGGTGCGGGCGGACGACCTCGCCTTCCTGCAATATACCGGCGGCACCACCGGCGTGCCCAAAGGCGCCATGCTCAGTCACGGCAATATGGTCGCCAACCTGCAGCAGGTGCACGCGTGGCTGAAATCGTTTTTGGAAGAAGGGCGCGAAACCATCGTCACACCGCTGCCGCTCTATCATATCTTCGCGCTGACCGCGAATTGCCTATTGTTCCTCAAGATCGGCGCGACCAATGTCCTTATCACCAATCCACGCGACATCCCCGCCTTCATCAAGGAGCTGGCGCGCCACCCCTTCACCGCCATCACCGGCGTCAACACGCTCTACAATGCGCTGCTCGACCACCCGCACTTCGCCAAGCTCGATTTCTCGCGGGTGAAGTTCTGCATTGGCGGCGGCATGGCGATTCATGAACTGGTGGCAAAACGCTGGAAGCAGGTCACCGGTAAGCCGCTGATCGAAGGTTATGGGCTCACCGAAACCTCGCCGGTCGTGGCGGTCAATCCGCTGAGTCTGGTCGAGTACAACGGCGCGGTCGGCCTGCCGCTGCCGTCGACCGAGATCGCCATCCGCGACGACGAGGGACGCGACCTACCGCTTGGTGAGGCCGGCGAGCTTTGCGTGCGCGGCCCGCAGGTGATGAAGGGCTATTGGCGGCAGCCCGACGAAACTGCCGCGGTGATGATGGCGGACGGTTTCCTGCGCACCGGCGACATCGCGGCGGTCGACCAGAACGGCTACGTGCGCATCGTCGATCGCAAGAAAGACCTGATCACGGTGTCCGGCTTCAAGGTGTTCCCCAACGAGCTCGAGGAAGTCGCCGACATGCACCCGGGCGTGCTCGAGGCGGGCGCGGTCGGCGTGCCCGACGCGCGCTCGGGCGAAGCGGTGAAGCTGGTGGTGGTGCGGCGCGATCCCGCGCTCACCAGCGACGAAGTGCTGGCGTTCTGCCGTAGGAACCTGACCGCCTATAAGGTTCCCCGCTACATCGAGTTCCGCGGCGCTTTGCCGAAGACGCCGATCGGCAAGATTCTGCGGCGGGCGCTGCGCGAGCCGCACGAGAGCGCGCCGCGCGATCTGCCGCCGCCCGAGAGCGTCTCAGCGGCGCGCGAACAGTTCGCTTCGGTAGAATGACCGTACCCTGGAAGTAACGCTGCGGGGCGAGGTCGACCTAGGTGCCGGTAGCGGCATCTACGCCTTCGCACACTCGCTCAATCGGGCATCTTGCGAAAAGGTGAAGAGGCAACTGGCCAGAGTTCCGGCACGATCGCGGAGGCGCCTGCCTTGCTGATGGCCGCAATGTCCTTCGATCTGTTCATGACCGAGAAGTTGGACGCCTAAGCGGGAATGAAGCTAATCCCGTTATCAGTATGAAAGCGCTGCGGGCCTGCGCATGTAAGAGTAACGCTTCATGACAATCGAGCACCGATGGACACGCCGACAGCGCGTTCGACGGGCGCCGCCCACCTGGGCGTTCATTGGGAAATAGAATTGTCACGGTTCGTAACGGGCGCGCTTGAACAGGCCGATCAACGCGATTGGATATACTTCGTGATCTGATATCCGGCAATGACTGCTGGAAGCATCCGTGTACCACCAGCAATCCAAATGGCCGCGGAAACTGCTGCGCGCAGGGTTGGCTTCTCGCTGAGGGGCAGCGCTACCCCAAGCGAATCCGTCGAATTCGGACGGGCCAATTCACACGCCAAACAACACACTACCAATTAGAACAATGTTGACCAAATTCGCTATGCAACGATTCAAACATCAAACGGGGCATTTTCGAGTCGATCTTAATCGCACTGCAACGATTGAGGGCGCACATTTTTTTGGGTAGTCCGCCACGTCAGCTACACGTTGCTCTTGTAGCAGGTCGCGGCCGCGCACGCCCCAAAGGATTTTTTGGAGCTGAAGCTTGTTGTTTCCCCATCGCGGACAACCCGACCTTAGATCGGCAGCTGCGGATCCTGTCGTCCACGTGGTCGACGATGACGAGGCCACCCTCGATTTGTTGCAATTGCTACTCAAGACAGTCGGTTTGGCGGCGGCTGCCTACTCAACACCTTCCGCGTTCATCGAAGCGTTCGATCCAAATCGACCCTGCTGCGTGATTCTCGACCTGCGCATGCCAGAATTGAACGGCGTGGAAACGCTAACCTGGTTGCGCCGGCGCGCGAGGTTGGTGCCGGTGATCTTCGTATCCGGCTACTCCGATCTCGCCACGGTCGTCCGTGTCATGAAACTGGGCACGGTCGAGTATTTCGAAAAGCCGTTCAACAAGGAGCGGCTCATCGAAGCGATTCAGCTATGGGTGCGCAATGACATCGCGGCGCATCGGGTCTGGGTCCAGCACAAGGCCGGCCTGGACCGGTTGGCGACATTGTCTGTCCGGGAACGGCAGGTGCTCGACTGCGTGCTCGACGGCATGTCGAACAAGCAGACGGCGCGCCGTCTCGGCGTCAGCCCAAAGGCGATCGAGGTCTATCGCGGACATCTCATGCAAAAGATGAACGCCGGCAATGTCGTCGAGTTGGTGACGCAGATTGCCGGCTGCTTGCGGTGTTCCGGTCACGCCGTGATCCAGCCTCCGTGCCTTAGGCGAATGGCACCGGAAGATATCGCGTCCCCAAGCTGACGGCGTTTGTGACAGCTTGCTGCCGTGATGCGGCTTTGACACCGGTATTTTGCTGCGTCGACTGCATCCGGCATAGCCACCCATCAGGCTTCCGAAATCAAACGCGGCGCGCAAGCTCGCGCGGCCGCCGTATCACTTTACCCCGTGCGCCGCGCGCCGCATAGGGAAAACCCGTCGCGCGGCTGATGTTCGACCCAACTTATGCGGCGGCCGTGAAAGTGCTTTGGTCGTTTCGTCACCGCACTGGATACAACGTACCTACAGGCCTTTGCCTCGTATGGAGATCGCAGCGTTTGATCCTTCTACCTATTTGCCGACTAGCAGCACATGCATGGTGGCTACAAGGAGCAAGTTCGAGGTTACTGCCGCGTTCCGTTGGCCGCCTAGATCAGAAACGATGCAGGCCACGACGCCTTGGAAGAAATTACCATGCATGCAAAATAGTTAGATCAATCGCTTCGCTCCTCGCGGAGATGCTGACCATTTTGGACACCGATGACGGGACCATTGATGTCGTCAAGCCGTAACAGATGCTGACTTGGCTAAACCAGGTAAAACGGTAACAGGCTTACCCACCGCTCAGCGTGCCTTGTCATATCAAAGCGCCTGCTTGTGCGGGCTGAGACAATGCCCCATAACATCGTTTTCGTGTGCCGCGTTGTTCTCTACGTAATCAAACAATTTTCGCGCTTCCGTGCTGTCTGCGTTTTACCGTGCCACGTTCGCGGCGTTGCAATATTATGTCGGCAATGGGGGAAGAGCGGCGTAGTCGCGGACATCAGGAAAGTGACGTGATTGACCCGCATGTATGGTCCGGCCGTGCGTGGCAAGAAGATTTTGACGAGCTGGCGGTGAGCGGTCTTGCATCAATGTATCCGGCCTCTGATTGGAGCGTTGCTCCGGGCCATCATGGATATCAGCGCGTCTGCGACCTTATTAGCGGACAGACCTCAAGTGGGCCATTCGGGTCACCAGTATTCGCAGGCGCCGGGAAGACCGAACCTCCATCTCATCTCATCTTCTCGCAGACCTCGGCGGGTAGCTCGGTTATTTGCGGTTGATTAGGCCGTTTGAAGTTTGCTCGTCTCGAAGCTGCGACCACGAGCAAGGACGCTCCAGGCAATGCGCGCGAGCTTGTTGGCAAGCGCGACCGCTAGAACATTGTGATGCAGCCGTTTTTTGGCACCTTCGATCCAGTCCCTAAGCGCGTGAGTGCCCCATCTCGTCGATTTTATCTTCACAAGCACGACCCATGCTGCCTGCACAAACAGCGTGCGTAAGTAGCGATTGCCGCGTTTTGATATCTTGCCGAGAATCGTGCGGTCGCCGGTCGATATCTGTTTGGGAACGAGCCCGAGCCAGGCAGCGAAGTCACGCCCCTTCGAGAAGGCCTCGCCCGTGCCAATGGCGGCGACGACGGCACTGGAGATAATCGGTCCGATGCCTGGGACGCTCATCAGCCGTTCGCAGCCGGCATCTTGTTTAGCGAGCGCTTCGATCTCGCTCGATACCTCATCAATGCGTTCGTCAAGCCGGCGCCAATCGGCACCAAGACCTTCAATCAGGCGTACCATGCGCGGTGAGAGGACATCGCTTGGTGCTGCCAGGATACGCGGCAGCTCCGCCCGCAAGAACCGCAGTCCCTGACGCACTGCAATGCCGCGCTCCAGCAGGAAAGCGCGGATCTGATTGATGATGCCGGTGCGCTGGTGGACTAGCCGCTCTCGTACCCGGTGCAGCGCCTGCAGATCGAGTTGCTCGGCGGTCTTTGTCGCCACAAACTTCATCGTAGGACGCTGCACCGCCTCGGCAATTGCCTCCGCATCGCGGAAGTCATTCTTCTGGCCTTTCGAATAGGGCCGCACGTACTTTGCCGGCATTAGCCGTGCCTCATGGCCGAGGGCTTTGAGCTTGCGGCTGAGATGATGCGCCCCGACACAAGCCTCCATCCCGATCAGGCAGGGCGGCAGATTGGCAAACCGTGCCTCAACCTGGCCCCGCGACCACTTCTGCCGCAACACAATCGCCCCGCGGTCATCGAGACCGACGATGTGAAACGAGTTCTTCCCGATATCGATGCCGACTACGCTGATCGTCTGTACTGTTGCTGGAGGCATGGCGTGCTCCTTGTCTGGCTGCCTCTGGCCAGCTTAGCGCTGGCCGGGTAGGAGCACGGCCGGACCATCCCATTAGCGGACATAAGCTGTCCCATCCCAAAATGCCTGCCTCGGACCCTTATGGGGCGATGCCGCGCACGGCCCAAGCGCTCGCGGCGAACGATCGCATACCGTCGGCCTCGCCGCCGCAATAGGCAGCGTTGAGCGCGGCTTTGAATCGCTCGCGCGCGTCGGCGTCAAGCGAATTCACATAAGCCGCCAGCGGTCCGTCCTTGCCCGTCACCGGCCTCCAATAGTCGGCGAAATCTTTGAACTCCATGCGGATGGTCAGGTAGCTCTCGCAAACGTCGCTGAAGCCCGCGTCGCGCCACGCCCCGGCCAACTCGCCGGGCCGCGTCATGGGGTGAGTATAATAGCGAGCGCGGTGCTTCTCCGCCGCCGGATCGAGGGCGGCCGCGGTGTCGAAGAAGATGCGGTTGCCGACGAAGCCCCCGCGGGCGTCCCAGACGGTTGCGGCAACGGTCGCGCCCGGACGCCCGACCCGGCGCATCTCGGCGATCGCCTTGTTCGGTTCGCGGACGTAATGCAGGACAATGAGCGATAGCACACGGTCAAATGATTTATCCGTATAAGGCATGGCGCAGGCATCGCCAGTCTCGAAGGAAAGTCGCGTCTCCCGGGATTTGCGCTTGGCGTAGGCAATGTAGGCCTGCGAAAAGTCGATGCCCGTGATCGCGCTGTTCGGGGCACGCGCGGCGAGCGCAAAGCTGAGGCTGCCGGTGCCGCAGCCGACGTCCAGCACTTTTTCCCCGTCAGCCACGCCTACGAAATCAATGAAATGCTCCGCCAGCCGCCGGCTCCATCGGCCCATCGTCAATTCGTAGCCATCGCCATCGGCCGCGATGAACGTGGACGATGGCGCTGCGATCGATTCCTGCATAATTATTCCCTTGTTAATGCTGTGACGCGCTCACGCGCGAGCCAAGTTTCATTCGAAAACACCTCGGGAGGAAGGGATTAAGGCGTATTCGATAGTGGAATTCTGTTGATACTTGTTACCGCAAAGGCTCATTAGTTCTGTTTATGGCCGATTGTGTTGCAAAACTATTTTCGTACTCAAAACACGAAATATTGATTCGCGAACGAACACAGATGCGCATCATTGATTAAAAACAATGACCAGCCGGATTCGATTATTGCGCGTTCGCAATGCAGCAAAGAGTTTTGCAACACAATCGGCCCAAAGCAGACATGCTCATTGCACTGCCGAATGTCCGCTATTGAGGTAACAGCGAATTTGCGCTGAGGCGGGAAATCAGTGGGACAAATCTGAAAATACGCTATGGGATTCAATGGGACGTTTGAAAAAAGTGGGACACGATAAACTATTGAGAAATCTCTATTGCCCGACCTCGCCCCTGGGCACCAACACGTAAATTCGATTTTGATTCTGCTAGGTTTTTTCTCGCAAAGTCCCACTCTGAGAAAACGGAATCGCACTCCATCACTTCCGCCGCGTGGCACTGTACTTGTCTGCTTTCGGAGGAAGACCGGACATAACGCACTGATCACGCAATGTCCGCTTTTGACCCAGGCTGCGTGAAAACTCATACATCTGCGAACTGTAGAAAATGCAATTCTCCAATCCGGCGTGCTGACGCAAGCGCGC
>Ga0187771_10000390_pt1 | contig 26651 bp, 23 predicted proteins | sample 0116_SJ02_MP15_1_FD_133139 | JGI IMG/M metagenome (GOLD analysis project Ga0187771, IMG submission 133139) | Tropical peat soil microbial communities from peatlands in Department of Meta, Colombia - 0116_SJ02_MP15_10_MG | ecosystem: Environmental > Terrestrial > Soil > Wetlands > Peat | place... | reverse complement strand
AGCTACGTCATTACCGCCGAGATGCCCGGTGTGCAGGCCAACGATATCGAGGTCCAATTGTCGAATGGACGCTTGATCGTCAAAGGCGAAAAGAAAATGAAGATGGAGGAGGAGCGCAAAGGCGTCTTCGTCTCCGAACGCCGCTTCGGCTCCTTCCAGCGCACGTTCCGCGTTCCGGACAGCGTCGATACCGCCAATATCAAAGCGAATTTCGCCAACGGCGTCCTCACCATCACCTTGCCAAGGACGGCCGAGGCGAAAAAGAACGAGCGCAAGATCGAGGTGCAGGCGGCGTGACGGTCGTCGGCCCGAGCAAGTGACCGGGCATCGGGAACCCGATGCCCGGCAGAGATTTTTCTTTGCATAGATTTTATTCTAAATAGCAGCGCTTTTTCGATCGCCGCGCGCGATAACGCGCGCGCCAACGGAACTCGCCTCGGCGGCGGCTTTCCATCCACTCCAATATTTTTTGTACAAACGAGGGCTCTTGTCGCGACTATAGGGACACCGGTCTTGCGCCGGATAGTCCTGTTGCCCCAACTGCCAAGCATATTGGCCTGCGGCCTCTTTGAGCGTGAGCTGCGACATTCGCGACCCTCTGCTGATGCTGAGACACAGCGCCCAAGTAAACCGACGCGTGGGCCAAAATGTGACGCCCGCCGAAGCGCAGTGAATCAAAAAGAATTTACTTATAGTGCGCACGATGACATCAAAACGTCATCCGCTGACAATGCCTTTGATGATGATTCGGCCGGCATGACCGAGTTGGCTCGCTAGCTCGCGCAAGCTCAGCACCGGTCCGCCGAGACGAAGCCGATCGAGCTGCACGAGTTTCGCCTCGTCAAGATCGAGCGCAATGCGTGCCCAGAGCGCATCGAGATTGTAGGCAGGCCGCCCGGGAGGCATCGCCACCGGCACGATCGCATCGATGGGCAGCGCAAGCGCGTGAGCAACTGCCTCCGCCGCGTCACGAATGGCGCGCGCCTTCGGCGCGGCTGCCGCGACGATGTCGTAAGGCGGCTTCCATTCTTGCGCCGGCCGCAACTCATCGATGTGGGTGAGCGCGAGAACGATCGACGGCGGACGCCGGACAAGCTGCTGGCCGGCCCAGGCGCGGAAGGCATCGAGGCTTTGCCGGTCCGGCGCGCGCGCGGGCTGCGTGGCGGAAGCAACCCACAGGACGAGATCGGCACGTTGCGCCTGCATCAACAGTTCCGATTCCGCGCCTTCGGCAAGACCCGGCAAATCGACGATCGATATCGCGGGCTGGCCTTCCTGCTCGATCAAATATTCGGCCGCCCGCGCCGTGGTCGGCACCGGCCCGATCGCCGAACGCGATTCCTGCGCCAGCGCATTCAACAGGCTCGACTTGCCGGCATTGACCTGCCCGGCGAGAACGATGCGGACCGGCGCCGGCGCCGCTTCGATCTCGGCCGCGTCGCGCGCTTGCGCGTCACGCACTTCTGCGGCCGATAATGCCAGCCGGCCGGAGTATAGATCGATGGCCGCGCGGCCGACCTCAAGCACCAACAAGCGTGTGGCGTAGGCGCGCAGCCGGTAAGAGAGCACAGTGGCCGCACGGTCAACGAACAGGTTGCTGGCCTCCTGGCCGGCCGCCTGCAGTGGGTTGAGGAAGGCGCGGACGATGCGCCATACCGAGAAACCTACTTCCCAGCCGGCGCGCGCCGTCTTGCCGTAACGTTCTTCGTGCCGCTTCACCCAAAGGACGTGGCTGACCCGCAACATGCGAATGCCGGGAATATGCCGCAGCGCCTCGCGGCGTACGTCATGCGACAGACGCTCGGCCAGCAGGAGCACCTCGGGCAGAGTGAATTGCGCCCAGGCGCTGTGCGCCTCCGGGTGGAAGCGGTGTGCTACCGCCTCGATCGTCTCCTGCGCGCGGAGAAGGAGCGGATCGATGTCGAGGAAGGAAAATGGCGGCGTTGCATCCGCCATTGCGACCACATCGTCCCAGGCGTCGCGCTCGGCGACGTGCCAGCTCGGCGAGGGCTCGGCCACTTCGCCCAAAGCGAGGCGCGCTTCCGCATCGGCCCGCCGTCGCACGAAGATGGAAAGCGGCCAGCTCAACAGGCCGAGCACGGCGCTGGCGAGCGCCCACACCCAGAAGCGCCCGCCCTCCCAAAGCCACAGACTGCCGAGCGCCAGCAGCGCGGCCCACGGCAGCGCCAGTGTCAAAGCCAGAAGGAATTCCGGCCAATAGCGTCGCAGCCCTCGGATCGGCCTCATGCGCGGCGTTCCGGCTCGGTGACGCGACTCTTCGCTTGCCGCAGCCCGGATGCAAGTCCATCGGCGAAAGCGCGGCGCACTTCCTCCTTCGGCGCGGTCATGCCGCGGCGGCGATAGGCGAGCCAGACGCAGGCCGCTTCGCCGGCGGCAACCGTTATGCCGAAGGCGGCCGCCGCATTCAGCGCGCCCGCAGCCACCTCACCGACAACCGGTATAAACTTGAGCATCTCACGCAATCCGTAACGCAACATCCACCAGGTCAGAGCGCCGCCGCCGACGGCGCCGCTGAACTGGCCGAAGGTGCCCGGCGTCCAGGTGACGTCGTAACGGCTCGCGAGCATGCGCAGCAGGATGGCGATAACGCCGGCGAGACCGCCGACCCCGATGAGCGGCACCGGGACAGCCCCGGCGCCGGCCGCGGCGGCGGCATAACCGTAGATCAGCGGGCGCACCTTCGCACGAATTCGGTCGCTTTCCGCCGCGGCAATGGCGAGGTGCAGTGTCTCGAGCGCGCTGCAGCCAGCCTCCTCCAGTGCGCGCGTGAGCATATCCGATCCGAAGTCGTGCGGCGGGAATCCATCCTCGGGCAAGGTGAGATCAATCGGCGCGAAGCGCGGCGACGGCCCGCGCAAGTCTTTGAATTGTTCGCGTTGATAGGCCATCGCTTGGCGGAGGGCATGCGGCACCGCCAAGTTCGTTTCATCCTCCGCGCCACCGGTATAGGGATAGTCAGCTGGATGCGCGGCGCCCGCGGGATACAGGCGATGCAGACCGGTCTGCGCGACAATGACCGGCCAGTCGGGGTGGCGGCGTCGCGCCGCTTGCAACGCGCGCAACACCGGCTCTTGCGCCTGATCCGCCACCTGCATCACGACCAGCAACACATGCGACTGCTCCTCGCACCAAGCAATGTCGGCGGCAGGATCGTAGTTCACTTCGCCGAGCCCGCGCGTATCTAGAAAGCGCAGCAGCGGCGCCTCGGGCGGCACATCGTAGAACACTGCGGTTCGCGTGCAGGGGGCGAAGCCCTCCCCGACCACGGCGCGCGGATCGCCGGCGAGCGCGGCGATGATCGCAGTCTTGCCGGCGCCGGTCTTCCCCAACAACCAGACGACCAGTGCGCTGGCTTGCGCTCGCCCGCGGGCCTCATCGACTTCCGCCGCGCGCGATTCGTCTGGCGCGGCGAACAGCGCCTCGCTGATCGATTTCCACAAGCGGTCGAGCAGTGCCAAGAGCCCCTCGCGCCGGATCATTCACGTCGCGGCAAGTCTCGCTTAAGCGATCATGCCGCTATGCACAAGCGTTGGTCCAAGCAGGGCATCTGGTCGGCCTTCGACCTCTAAGGCCAATTGTGACGTCTCTATTCATGCGCGCATCCCTGGCATCAGCCGGCTGTAATGTTCGTAGATCGCCATCGCGATCAAAGCTGATCCGCCAAAGACCATATTAATTCCTACCAAAAGGGCGATAGCCCAATCCCGGCCTTCAGGCAGCACCATATAGACGAGACCCGCCAGGGCTACGTCGACACAGCCGCTCGCCACCAGCCATTCCCACCGTCCTGTCAACCGACGTCTGTGCTCGATCGCGAACAGAATGGTTGCGATACCCTCAACTAGGAAGAATCCTGCTAATACCGCGGCCAAATACGCTGATCTATCGGCCTCCCATTCCATCAGAACAATGCCAACGCCGACCGCGACTAGGGCGGAGAGCAGCGACCACCAAAATCCCGCCCGCCGACGTCCCGCTGCTGTTGTGACTAGTCCGACAAGGCCACTGACAAGGATGAGCCAACCAAGAATGCGTGTCAGCGCAATGTCGACATATGGCAGAATGAGCGTTGCAATAAGTCCCAGGACAACGAGCACGGCTCCCTCCAAAATAATTAGGCGCCAATAACGGCGAACCGATTTATCGAAAGAGGAGAGATGAAGCTTCTTTGCCATTGCGAACAGTCCTCCAATATCCATACGAAATATATTTTTCCTGATGTTCCGCGAGATTGATTAACGTCAAAGAATAATTCAACAAACTCATGCACAATTACGGGCCGAAAGGATGGTTGGCCACGCGAAGTAAAATAATCCAATCTCCGATCAGGTCTCTGCGGAGCTTCGATGGATCAGCCGCTCACTCACGAGAACATGTCCACAGCGGCAGCTCGTCGCGACTCAAACGTCTCGATGGACATCGCTGGAGAGACCGCGGTCGATCGGCTCTTAAAACATTTTGAAACTAGCCTCTCCGGGCTGGACACAGAGGAAGCAAAGCGCCGCCTACGACACTACGGCCCGAACCAGCCCGTCGTCTCTCGCCAACCAACATTGGTCGCGCAAGTCCTCAATCGCATAGCCAACCCTTTGGTCATCGTCTTGTTGATCGCAAGCGCGCTGTCTGCGCTCGCCGGAGACGCCGCCAGTTTCATCATAGTCGCCATCATCGTCACAATCAGTGTGTCGATGGACTACCTGCAGGAACGGCGCGCCCAGAACACAATTGAGGCCTTGCGTGAAACAGTTGCCCTGCGGGCGCGCACCATCCGCGACGGCAAAGAGACGCTTATCAGCACTCCCGAACTTGTCCCGGGCGACATCATCAATCTTGCCGCTGGTGACCTAGTCCCGGCCGATGGACGGATCATTAGAGCGCGCGACTGCTTTGTCAGTGAGGCGCTGTTGACCGGGGAGCCATACCCGGTTGAGAAGGTCGATTTTGCATCCAAGCAGCGCCGGGTTGATTTGCCATCCTCTGCTGACGCGGTGCTTGCCGGCACCTCGATCATGAGCGGCATGGCATCAATCTTAGTTTGTGTCACGGGTCCGCAAACCCAACTTGGGCAGCTTGCCTACGCGTTGGTTTCAAAGCCGCCCCCAACTGCTTTCGAAGTAGGCCTTCAACGATTTAGCGCGCTTATTCTTCGCATTACTGGGCTCTTGGTGATCTTCGTCCTTGCGGAAAGCATGGCTTTCCAGCGGCCTTGGCTGGAGTCTTTGATGTTTGCCCTGGCGCTCGCCGTTGGCCTTACGCCGGAACTCCTGCCTATGATCGTGACCGTTACCTTGGCGCGAGGCGCCTTACGCCTTGCACATGATCGCGTCGTGGTAAAGCGCCTTGCTGCAATCCATAACCTGGGTGCAATGGACGTCTTGTGCACGGACAAGACAGGAACGCTCATCGAGTCGAAAATCGCGCTGATCAACCATGTCGATGCCAGTGGCAAGGATAGCCAACGCGTGTTCGAACTAGCTTATCTGAACAGCTTCTTCGAGACTGGCCTGAAAAATCCCCTCGACGAAGCGATTTTGGCGCACGACGATGGTGATGTCGCCGGATGGCGCAAGCTTGACGAGGCGCCATTTGATTTTCAGAGACGTCGATCTTCGGTTTTATTGGAACAAGACCATTCACGGCTATTGATTGTAAAAGGCGCACCCGAAGCTGTTCTTTGTCTTTGCGCAAGCTTTGAGAAACCAAATGGAACGGCCGAGCCCCTTACAGATGCGGCACGACAGTCTCTCGCATCCCGTTTTGAGCACTACGGCAATCTCGGTCTCAGGGTTCTCGCTGTCGCAATCCGCGAAATGCCGGCCGACAAAGATCAAATATTAGAAGACGATGAATCCGGCCTGGCTTTTTCTGGCTTTACCATTTTCTTGGATCCCCCAAAGGCGTCAGCCCGGCAAGCTGTAGAAAAGCTTTCAACATGCGGCGTCGAAATCAAAGTACTTACAGGCGACAATGAGAGAGTTGCATCACATCTTTTGGCAAGTCTGGAGCTTCCGCATCGAAACGTCATAACAGGGGAACAGCTCTCCGCGATGAGTGAGGACGCCCTCGTTCGCCGCCTGCCCGAGGTAAATCTTTTTTCCCGCATTACGCCTGAACAAAAGCTCAGGGTCATTCTAGCCTTGAAGCGAACCGGCAAGACCGTCGGCTACCTCGGCGACGGCATCAATGATGCGCCTGCGCTCCACTCGGCGGACGTCAGTATTTCGGTTGATAGCGCGACGGATGTGGCAAAAGCAGCGGCCGATATCATCCTTCTCGATAAAGATCTCTCGGTTCTTTATGATGGCGTCATCGAAGGCCGCCGCACCGTGATCAATGTCGACAAGTACATACGGATGGCGATCAGCGCCAATTTCGGAAACATCCTCAGTATGGCGATCGCCGGGCTTTTATTGCCATTCCTCCCTTTGCTCCCCGTTCAGGTGCTTCTGACAAATCTATTGTACGACTTTGCGCAGCTAGGCTTGCCATTCGATAATGTCGACCCGGAAAGTACGTTGAAACCAATACGTTGGAATCTTCATGTCATTCAGCGCTTCATGCTAATTCAGCACAGTCTTTGACCTTATTACCTTCGCCGCTCTTATTTTTGTCTTTCACGCCCCGGAGGAGGCGTTCCGTACGGGCTGGTTCATTGAATCGCTGGTCACGCAGGTGTTAATGATCTTTGCCGTGCGGACGCATCGCAGTCTGTTCAGAAGCTCGCCGCATCCTCTTGTGGTCGCACTAGCACTCTGCATTTCGGTGCTTACAGTTGCTATGCCGGTTCTTCCGATGGCATCCTTGTTCAATTTTGTTTTGCTGCCAGTCTCTTATTTCATATTTCTGATGATCGCGGTAATTGGATTTCTAATCTGCGTAGAGGCAATCAAACGTCCATTCGACGCTCGCAACACCTACTAGAGTCATTTATTTTTTGAATCGTCGGACTTTTTAAAAGCTAGCAAAATAGCGCTGGAGACGACCGTATGGATATCGGCGACGCGCGACCCGGCGATCCAGACCGCAATCGAGGCAGCCGCAAAGAATCCGAGATTCAATGCGATCGACTGGCTAATGAGACTTGGCATTGAACACGCTGACGCGGCCTTCGGCGGCACTTATTGCACGCAAGCCACGCACGGCACAGACGTAAGCAAAGGCGGTGTCATATAACCTTCATGCGGATGTCATCATCCCTTGGGGCCAAGCACACGTGCGTTGAAAGGGTAAGTTCTTGAGCCCAATGCTCACTACAACCTCCTGAAAGATCATCACGGATTGAGCGAGATCAAATATTGGGGTCAGGCTTTGCGCGAAGAATATTGCCATTCCGCAATGCCTCGGGCCCGTCTCCCGATCTGATGGCGATTCATGGAACCGGAAGGCCGCAAACGCCAGATTATGATCTGGTACACGGTTGCAGCCGTGATCGGTCTGCTGCTGTTTCAGTATTTTTGGATGAGTTATTCGCAGATCGAGACCATCCCTTACAGCCAATTCGAGCAACTGCTGAGCGAGGGCAAGGTTTCCGAGGTCACGGTCGGCGCGGACTCGATTGAAGGAACGCTAAAAGAGCCTTTGCCGAATGGCAAACGTGTCTTTTACGCGGTCCGGGTCGATCCTCAACTCGCCGATAAGCTCGCAGCGCAGAACGTCGTCGTCAGAGGCGCTCCCTCGGGCGGGGTCATCCAGACGATCCTTTCGTGGATCCTGCCAGCGATCATTTTCTATTTAATGTGGATGCTGTTCTTCCGGCGCGTCGCCGAAAGGCAAGGCGTGGGCGGCCTGATGACGATCGGAAAATCACGCGCCAAGGTCTATGTAGAAACGGACACCAAAGTCACGTTCAAGGATGTCGCCGGGGCCGACGAGGCCAAGTTTGAACTTGAAGAAGTGGTGGCGTTCCTGCGTAATCCGAGGGCTTATGGCCGACTTGGCGCGCGCATACCCAAGGGAATTCTGCTGGTCGGCCCGCCGGGTACTGGAAAGACGCTTCTCGCGCGGGCGGTCGCCGGGGAAGCCAGCGTTCCGTTTTTTTCGATCACCGGATCAGAGTTCGTTGAGATGTTCGTTGGTGTCGGCGCAGCTCGTGTGCGCGACCTCTTCGATCAGGCCCGCAAAGCCGCGCCTTGCATCATCTTTATCGACGAGCTCGACGCACTCGGGCGCACTCGCGTCCCCGGCGCATATGGCGGCATCGATGAAAAGGAGCAGACGCTCAATCAGCTTCTGGCGGAGATCGATGGATTTGATCCCAGCGTCGGCGTCATCTTATTGGCGGCAACCAATCGGCCTGAGATTCTCGATCCGGCGCTGTTGCGTGCTGGACGCTTCGACCGTCAGGTTTTGGTCGATCGCCCAGACCGCAAGGGCCGCCTCGAAATACTCAAGGTGCATGCACGCAAGGTGCGGCTTGCGACCGATTTGAATCTCGACGGTGTCGCCGGAATGACAACGGGCTTCACTGGGGCAGATATCGCCAATCTGGTCAACGAAGCTGCGATCATCGCCACGCGCCGCAACGGCGTCGCAGTCACGTTAGAAGACTTTACGGCAGCAATCGAACGCATCGTGGCCGGCCTTGAAAAGAAGAGCCGCGTGCTGAGCGCGGAGGAACGACGCCGCGTCGCCTACCACGAGATGGGTCATGCGCTCGTTGCATCAAGCCTCCCAGGCGTAGACCCGATCTTGAAGGTCTCGATTATCCCGCGCGGCGTTGGCGCTCTCGGCTACACCATTCAGCGACCAACGGAGGACCGGTTTCTGCTCGCCGAGAGCGACCTTAAGAACCGCATTGCCGTGCTTATGGGGGGGCGCGCCGCCGAACGGCTCATCTTCTCCGGCGATATTTCCACCGGGGCCGCTGATGATCTGCAGCGGGCCACCGAGATCGCGCTTGAAATGGTCACGCGCCATGGCATGGCCGAGAAGGTTGGCCAGCGGACCTACGCCGCACCCCCGCAATCCTTCATGCCGGGAATTCCTGCCAATCGTATTGAGGCCGCCGAAGCGAGCGCACGAGAAATCGATGTCGCTGTGCGCGACATCATCGCGGAAGGGCTAGGCCGTGCGACGGAGATCTTGCAGGCTCGACGCAGTGATCTCGAAAAGGGAGCCCAGATGCTGTTGACCCGGGAAACCATGACCGTGGACGATTTCCCCGCGATCCGGTCTAGCGTCGCCGACAAGGGCAGACGGATGGCGCCTCTGCATCCCGATCAGGCGCCGGCGCTCGCAGGATCGAATACGCCACGTTCAATACCGCCGCAATGACCTGTGCCGCCTTGGCCTGCCGGTGACGGATGCCCTCGTCGCATGCGCCGCCTACGCTGGGCGATCCGGCCGCGCACGCCGCTGAATCGGTCTCGCCGTGGCGTTCGAGAACGAGATAGGATGCTGCTTTGCTTTCGAAGAAGCGCACCTGCTCGGCATTTCGCCGAGACTGGCGATGCGGATACGGCGCGGCATTTGACGGAGGGCGTCATGATCCCGCTGCTGCAGTCCAGCATCGACAGCAACACCGAGGAGCGGCTGTTCACCGCTTACGTCTTGAACGAAGAGAGTTTCTAGCCGGCGCGCCGACTAAATGCGGCGTTGTTCTTTGTTGAGCAGGGCGGCGATGTCGTCCTTGAGCAACAGGCGCCGCTTCTTCAGCTTTTCCAGCACCTCATCGGCGGTCGGCTCGTCTTCCGACTCGATGCGCCAGATGTGCCGGTTGACCTCGTCATAGGCGGCCGCGAGCCGTTCGAAGTCGTAATTCGCTTTTGTCAGGCGCTCGATCAGCGCCGCTTGACCGGGAAACTCGTCGGGCAGTTCGTGCGGAATGTGCATGGCGCCATCCTATCTTTTACCGCACTTGAGCATGGGCGGCCGTCGGTCTGCCTTGCGTTAAATCAACCGCGCCGATCTGCGCTCTCCAAGCCTCAATGTAGACGATACCATCGGTCCTGTTGATTCACATCAATGACAGTTCAACGGTACGTTCGGATTATGATCAGCCGCACTGTGGCCGCCCACCGTCGAACAAGGGAGAGAGCCAACATGCTGAAGGATCTCAACGTCGACCAAGCCCGTTTCGTGGCGCTTCTTGCCAAGACCGCCCGCGCGCAACGTGACTCGTTGCTCGGCAACGTGGCGGAAGACGATCTCGCGAAGGAGCTGCAGCCCGCGCGCGGCGAGCACAACCCTACCGGCGTGCTGGGATATGATCCGCTTCCTGCATCGGCCCCGCAAATCACGGCCTTGCGGGAGGCGGTTGATTCGCTATCGCCGCTGGCGCGTTCCGAGCTCTATACCTTGATCCGCATCGGCCAGGGCGATCTCGCGGCCAAGAAATGGCATCGCGGCCTCACCGAAGCGAATTTGCTTGGCGACGAAAAGATCACCGCCGCAATCATCGAAGATGCGGACCTGCATGATCATATCATGAAGGCGCTTTACGAAGCCGAGCTCGCCTCATAGGCGCGGTGAGCCACGATCGGCGCCTAGCGCGCGGTGCGACTGGCGGCGGCGAAAATCACAATCCTCCGCCTTGGACCATGTCGTGACGGTGATGCCAGGTGTCGCGAATCTGGTTTTCGACGTTGGTCAGCGTCACCGGCGAGCATTCGGGATGTGACTGTCCGAGCCAGTCCAAGAGCTGCTGCGCAAATGCGTCGAGGGTTGCCGGCGCGTCTCCTGCCATGATCCGGCGATAGGCCTCCGCCTCGATGAGGCGCAGCGCTGTGCGGTGGCCTGCGGGGATCGACATCTGATCGATTTCCGGCGCTCAGCGCTTGGCCCTGGCGGCCGGCGCCGCATGCCGGTTGGTCTCGATCGCGCTGATCAGCTCGGTCAGGCGCGCTTTGGCTGCGTCATCCTGCACTTCCGCCACGACACTGGCCGTGCCGCGTCCGGAGCGGATGAACTCCTTGGCAAAGGTGCCGAGATCGATCGCATGTTCGCCGCTTTCGCTGCCGGTTTCGTCGGTCAGACGCGGACCAAGTTCGTCCTCCACCACGACGCTGAGCAGCCAGCCTTCGCTCGCGTGTGCCGGCGCGATATCCAGGGTCGCAACCGTCTCGACCTCGCTCAGGTCCTCGCGCTCGATGTCGCCGAGGTGGGTGTCGCTGCGCAGCGGAATGTCCTGCGGCACCGCAGCGCGCCGCGCCGAAATGCGGAAGGCCGAGGGCTTGGCGTCCATCTCGGCTTTCAGCCAACGCACGACTTGGCCGGGATCGATGTCGACTGGATAGGTTTCCATCGCTCACCTCCGCACGCTTCGCGGCTCGCCGCTACTAAAATAGTAGAGCCCGCACCTCCAGCCCGTCGGACCGGAGTCTCCTCCGGTGTGCTCGGACGCGAAGGCCACGGGCCCCGCCGCCGCGCTTCATCGGTAGGCCGGTTCATCGCCTAAGCAGGTCTCACGCCCGTAGACGCTTCGCTGCCGTACTTCGCCGACTTTACCTCTGCGCGACGGTCCGCATAGCTAATGGCAACGGCGGCCAAGGCGCATTGATCTCTGTCAAAACCTGTCGAGCAATGAAGTTCACTCTGCTCGGGGTTGACCGGCGCCGGCCCGCTTGTTCTATCTCAATGCCGGTCGTAGCCTACTTGCGTAGAAAGTCAGCAATGCTGTCATTGCTCAGGTGATCCCATGGCGAACGCAACAACCGAACGGCCCGTTGAGAGCGAAGGCGAACGAGTCGAGCTCAACATATCGCCGGAAAAGGTTTGCTTCCTCATCATCAAGGCGCGCGAATTCGACGCCAAGGAGGAAGCGAACGATACCGATCCCGGATCGAATCCGTCCGATGACAAGGATGCCGCCGTGCTGGAAGATTTGCCGGACGATCCGGTGGTCGAGGAAATCACCTCGCTGATCGAAGCTCTGTCGGAGGATGAGCAGGTCGACCTCGTCGCCTTGGCGTGGCTTGGCCGCGACGACAATACGGCCGAGGACTGGCCAAGCGTGCGCGAGGAAGCGGCGCGCGCTTACAACGGCCGCACCGCCGCCTATCTGCTCGGCATCCCGCAGCTCGGCGATTTTCTCGAGGAAGGCCTCGCGACGCTCGGCTACTCGTGCGAGGATTTTGAAATCGACCGGCTCTGAGTGGAACGCATCTTTCGTCGCCGCGGAAGCTACGTCCGCGCGTAGAGGGCATCGATTTCCTTAGCGAACTGGGGGATGACGAGTTCGCGCCTGACCTTGAGCGTCGGCGTCAATAGGCCGGCCTCGATAGTCCATGGCTGCATGGTGAAATGCGCGGCGCGCACTTGCGCATAGCGCGGCAGCCCGGCGAGCAAAGCGGTGATGCGCACAAGCAGCTCGATCTTGCTGACTGGACGATTGGGCTGCTCGGGATCAAGCCCATGCTCGGCGGCAAACTGATGCCACGTCTCCCTATCGATCACGACCACCGCCACGAGGAATGGCCGCCGGTCGCCGACCACCAAGGCCTGTTTGAACAAGGGGTCGCGGCAGAGCTCTGCCTCGACGGTGGTCGGGTTCACTTTTTCGCCGATCGATAGAGCAATCACATCGGCGAGCCGCCCGCGGATGAACAGGCGGCCGTCTTCGTTGACCTCGGCGATATCGCCGGTGGCCAACCAGCCGGCGGGATCGAGCGCCTGCCTGGTGCGTGCTTCGTCTTTCCAATAGCCGGCCATGACCGCGGGGGAACGCACCAACAACTCGCCTTGTGCGCTCAGTTTGACCTCGACACCCGCCAGCGGCCGCCCGACCGAGCCGGGCAGGTTGTCGTCGAGGCCATTGGCCGACACCACGGGCGCCGCTTCAGTCAGGCCGTAGCCTTCGACCAAGGGCAGCCCCAGCCCGATCAGCATCCTGCTGACGTTGTGTTCCAACGGCGCGCCGCCGCTGATGGCGACGCGCAGCCGGCCGCCGAAGGCCGCCCGCACGCGCCTTGCCACCAACGGCTCGAGAATGCCCCAGAGCCGCGACGTCATCCGTCCCGGCCTGCTGCGGCGCTGGGCGGCGGCGAAACGGCGATAGCCGACGGCGACGGTCGATCGCAGCAATTGCCGGAGAATCCAACTGCGCGAAACCTTCGTCCGGATTGCAGCGACCATGCGTTCGAAGAGAAGAGGGACGCCGAGCATCACCGTCGGGCGGATCGCCAGGAAATCTTCCGGCAAGTCCTGTGGCGATCGCGCGAAAGCGACCGTGCTGCCGCCCAGCATGGGAAGATAATAGCCGACAGTACGCTCGAAGGCGTGCGCCAGCGGCAGCACCGAGAGAAACACATCGTCCGGACGCGGCGGGATGACCGCCGCGGCGCCTTGCGCGTTCCATAACAAAGCGAAATGCGACAGCATCACCCCTTTCGGCCGGCCGGTCGTGCCAGAGGTATAGATCAAGGCCGCTATATCGCCCGGCGCCGCCGGATGCTGTGGCGGCAGAGGCGAGGTAGCCGCGAGGACGTCGGTGAGCCTGCGCACCTCAACTCCGCTCTCACTCTCACCGCCGTCGCCGATCCACACGCGCTGCAGCGACGGGATCTGCGCGCGGAAGGGCCGTAACGATGTCCAGCGCGCGGCGCTATCGAGCAGCACTAGCCGCGCCTCGGAATGACCGAGGATGCCGGCATTGGTGACGGCGGTCTCGTGCGGATAAAGGCCGACGACCACCAAGCCCATGGCATGCGCCGCCAGATCAAGGCAGACCCAATCGATCCCGTTCGGCAATAGAATCGCGACGCGCTCGCCGGCTTTCATATGCTCGCGCGCAAGCGCCACACCGAAGCGATCGACGCGGTCGGAGATCGTCGCCCAGGTGTGGTCGCGCCAATGGGCGGCCGCGCTGTCGTAATCCCGGTAGGCGACCGCGTGCGGGCTGCGTCGCACACGCTCGCGAAACAAGCCCCATAGCGTGCCGGCTTGAGCGGCGGCGATCCGATCGTCGCCGAGGCCGGCTGGTGAAGCCTGTGCGGTTAGGGTGTCCATTTTTAGTCACGTGCGGCCGAGCTAAACGGTGCAGCCATACTAATCGCAGTGGCCGCGACCTGTGGTTGACCGGCATCAATGCGCCGAATTTGCGTGCTTTCAAGATATTTGGATGTCGCCGAGACTCCCTCCGGCGCTACCGCCGGCCCAAGCGAGCGATGCAGCGCGCGACCGCGACCTGATCGCGGTCGTCGGGGAGCTTGTGCGCGAGCTGCATCCGCAGCGTTACCGCTTCATGGAAATCGCGCCTTCGAGCCGCATCGAACGTGATCTGGGCATCGACAGCCTCGGCCGCACCGAGCTGATCCTGCGCGTCGAACGCGCATTCCGCGTGCGGCTGCCGGCGCAAACCATCGGCGAGGCGGAGACCGTGCAAGATCTGCTGTACGCTTTGGAGCAGGCCGCCCCCGCGCGCGGCCGCATCGCCCTTGAAGCGCAGATGCCTGAGCTTCCGTCGGTGCCGCCGGCGCGCGAAGCTGCCACGCTGATCGAAGTCCTGGAATGGCACGCCGCGCAGCATCCCGAGCGGCTGCACCTGACCGTGCTACAGGATGAGGCGACCCTTCTCGGCAGTCTCACCTATGCCGAGCTTATGCATAAGGCGCGCGCCGTCGCCTACGGCTTGATCGCCCGCGACATTGTGCCGGGTGACCGCATCGCGCTGATGCTGCCGACCGGCATCGATTTCTTCGCGGCGTTTTTCGGCATTCTCTACGCCGGCGCGGTGCCGGTGCCGATCTACCCGCCGATGCGACTGTCGCAACTGGAAGATCATCTGCGCCGGCAGGTCGGCATTCTGCGCAACGCGGGGGCACGCCTGCTTGTTACCATGCCCGAGGGACGGCGGCTTGTCGGGCTGTTGCGCGGCCAGCTCGAAGATTTGAATGCAGTCGAGAGTGTCGAAGATCTGCAGGCGGCGCCGGCGGTGGCGCTGCCGGGGCCGCTCGGGGCGGATTCGATTGCCCTGATCCAATATACTTCGGGCAGCACTGGCGACCCGAAAGGCGTCGTGCTCAGCCACGCCAATCTCCTCGCCAATATCCGCGCCATGGGCGAGGTCATGCAGGCGAGCTCGGCCGATGTGTTCGTGAGCTGGCTGCCGCTTTATCACGACATGGGCCTGATCGGCGCCTGGCTCGGCTGCCTGCATTTCGCCGCGCCGCTCTACGTGATGTCGCCGTTGAGCTTTCTGGTCCGCCCGGAAAGCTGGCTGTGGGCCATGCATCGCTTCCGCGCGACCTACTCCGCCGCGCCCAATTTCGGTTTCGAATTGTGCATCAACAAGGTGGCCGACGCCGACTTGCAAGGTTTGGATCTGAGCTCACTGCGGCTAGTGGCCAATGGCGCGGAACCGGTCAGTCCGCAAACGATCCGGCGGTTCACCAGGCGCTTCGGCCGCTACGGCTTTCCGCCCGGCGCCATGGCGCCGGTCTACGGGCTCGCCGAATGCTCGGTCGGGCTTGCCTTTCCGCCGCTTGGGCGCCTCCCGGTGATCGACCGCGTCGATCGCGATCAGCTAAGCCGCCACGGCATTGCGGCGCCGGCGAGCGCCGGCGATCCGACGGCGCTGGAAATCGTCGCCTGCGGCCAGCCGCTGCCCGCTCACGAAATTCGCATAATTGACGAAGCCGGTCATGAATTGGGCGACCGCCGCGAAGGCCGGCTCGAGTTCCGCGGCCCGTCGACGACGCGCGGCTATTTCCGCAACGAGACGAAGACGCGCGAGCTGTTGCACGACGGCTGGCTCGACAGCGGCGACCGCGCGTATCTGGCAGGAGGCGACGTTTTCATCACCGGGCGCGTCAAGGACATCATCATCCGCGCTGGCCGGCATCTCTATCCGCAAGAGATCGAGGAGGCGGTGGCCGACATCCCAGGCATCCGCAAGGGCGGGGTCGCGGTGTTCAGCGTCACCGACGAACGCACGGGAACCGAGCGTGTCGTCGTGCTCGCCGAGACGCGTGCGGCAAATGCGGCTGAGCGCGCGCGCCTACAGGCGCGGGCGCACGAGGTGGTCACGGATGTTGCGGGGACGCCGCCGGACGAGGTCGTGCTGGCGCCGCCACGCACGGTGCCGAAGACCTCGAGCGGCAAGATTCGCCGCAGCGCCGCCAAGGAGCTCTATGTCAGCGGGCACGTCGCCCCGGCGCAGCGAGCGGTTTGGCTGCAGATCTTGCGGCTGTCGCTCAGCGGCGTCGGCGGCGAGCTCGCGCGCTTACGGTCGCGCATCGGCGAGGCGCTCTATGCGGCCTGGTGGTGGACCGTGATAGGCTTGGGCTTCTTCTTCGCTTGGCTTGCCTGCCTGCTTCTGCCGCGCCTCGATTGGCGCTGGGGCGCGGTTCGTACCTTCGCCCGCTGCGGTCTGGCGGCGATCGGCATCCGGCCCACGGTGTCCGGCCTCGAGCGCATTCCGCCCGGCAGGTCTATGCTGGTTTTCAACCATGCGAGTTACGCCGACATCGTCATACTCGCCGCGCTGCTTCCCGGCGAACCGTTATATGTGGCCAAGCGCGAGCTGGCCGGACAATTCTTTGCCGGCTCGCTGCTGCGCCGGCTGAGCGCGCTGTTCGTCGAGCGCTACGACTTGACCGGCCGGCTCACCGACACCGAGGCGGTGATCACTGGCGCGCAGCAGGGCCGCAATATCGTGTTCTTCCCGGAGGGCAGCTTCACGCGCCGGCCCGGCCTTTCCGGGTTTTATCTCGGCGCATTCAAGATCGCCGCCGAGGCGAACTTGCCGATTCTGCCCGGCATCATCCGCGGCACGCGCACCGTGCTGCGCAGCGACCAATGGTTTCCGCGCTGGGCGCCGGTGAGTGTTGAGATTGCAGAGCCGCTGCAACCGCTGGGAACGGATTTCTCCTCGGTCTTGCGGCTGCGCGATGCGGTGCGCGGCGTCATCCTCAGCCGTTGCGGCGAGCCCGACTTGGCGGAACTGGTCAAGCCGGAAGCAACTGGCGCGCCGACCTGAGCGAGCGGGGCAGGGACATGCAGGATTGGAACGTCGTCATCAGCGTTTATCAGGACGGGTTTCGCCGCGCTCTGCGCGGCTTGCGCGATCTCGGGCCGATCGCGCGCAGCGCGTACCACAACGTGCTGGTAATGAAAGCCGACGATCCGGTGGCCGCATTGGCCACGATCGAACAGCGGACGCTAGCGAACACGGCGCTCTACGACGCCCTTTCGCGCGTCGCGCCGGCTACGCGTTGCTTCGATTTTCAATCGAGCGACGAATTTATGCAGAACGCAAAGTCGCTAGTGCTGCAATGGGCCCCCGATCTGGCGGGGCGGTCGTTTCACGTACGGCTGCATCGGCGCGGCGGCAGACACGAGCCGCACGCGCAGGACGTGGAACGCGCGTTGGATGATGCAGTCCTCGAGGCGACGCAGCAGGCGGGGCAGCCGGGCAGGGTTTCGTTCACCGATCCGGACGCCGTCATTGCCATCGACACCGTCGATGGCCGGGCCGGGCTTGCCTTGTGGAAGCGCGAGGATCTTGCCCGCTATCACTTGTTGCGGCCGGACTAGCCGCGCCGCCGCGCCCGTTCTCTCTGCCACGAAGCGGCGAGACGTCCCGCGCTTGGCGTAACCGTGACGCCCACGGATTCGCGGGCGAGCATCTGCCGTAGGAATTCGATATCCGCGCCGGTCGGACGCACGAGCCGGAATCGCTTGACGCAAAGTGGCACCATTTCCAGTGCCGTCAGGCTGCCGCTCGCCGCCTCGACGTCGGCGAAATACATCAAGGCAAGGTCGCCGCGAAACTCCTCGTAGCCTTGAATGCCCTCGTAATCGTTCAAGAAATCGCCGCAGCCGTAAAGGATCAGCCGGTTGCCGTAGACTTCGATGCCCTTGGCATGATGCGAAGAATGGCCGTGCACGATCGAGACGCCGGCGTTGTCGATGAGCCTGCGAGCAAAGTGCCGCTGATGGTTGGGGATGGTATATCCCCAATTTGATCCCCAATGGATTGACACGATGACCACGTCGCCCGGCTTGCGGTCGTGCGCAATGCGCTCGCAGATCGCCGTGGCGCTTGCTTCGGAAAGATCGGTGAGCAGATTGACGCCTGCCCTCGTTGCCGTCGCGGCCCAGTCGAGGTCCACGCCGCTGGTCGTCGAGGCAAATGCATAGATCAGCGCGCGACCTTTGCCGGCGATGTCCAGCACCGCCGGCGCGCCGGCTTCGGCCAGTGTGCGGCCCGCGCCCGCGCTCTTGATGCGCAGGCGTTGCAGCGTCGCCAAGGTGTCGAGCAGACCGCTGGCGCCCCAGTCGAGCACGTGATTGTTAGCGAGCGTGCTGCAATCGATCGCCGCCGCCGTCAGGGTCTCCGCGTTTTCAGGGCTCATGCGGTAGTTGATGCCCTTGCCCGCATAATCCTCGCTGCGCGTGATGCTCGTCTCAAGATTGATGATGCGCGCGTCTGGCTGCACCCGCTTCAGTTCGTCCAGCGCCGCGCCCCAGATATAGGCCGGCGCGGCCCGCCGCGGAATCGGCCCGTTCGTCTGTTCCGCCAGTTCGACATATTCGCGCGCCGAATGGACGTAATTCTCGTGCAGGGTCGGATCGCACGGATGCGGCAGGATCTGGTCGATGCCGCGTCCGGTCATCACGTCGCCGCAGAGAAAGAACCGCATCGGGCGCGCTGGGGCTGAGCCGCTCATGGCGCCGGTGGCCCGCGTCAGCTTGGCCACAGGTTATGCAGGGCGTGCGGCATGGCGGCTTTGGCGCCCTCGATTTCGCTCGCAGGAAGCCGCGCCGCCAGCAGAGCGAGGGCCGCCCGCGCCACTTGTTCGGCGTCCACTCCGGGATCGCGGTGGACGCCATCATGAATACGCTCGATGAAGGCAGCCCGGCTTTTGGGCGGCAGATGCGCGCCGGGATGCCAGCCCTCGTAATAGAGACCGCGCAGCAAGGCCGGCAACTGTGCTGCGAGATAGATCGCTTCGTCGCGCGGCAGCCAGTCGCGCAAGGCATGCAGCGCCGCGAGCAGCGCCCGGTAAACGTGCTCGCGATCCTGCCAACTCAGCCGTCGCATCAGATCGTCGACCCAATCTTCGGTCGCAGTGACGGCGGCATTGAGCTCGCTGGTCATGGTCATGGGGGCGCCCCTCGATCAATCGCCGCCGTCGGGAAACATCGGCAGGATGTCGTCGAGGATGACGCCGATCGCGCCCTTGATCGGCGCGGTATAGTCGTGCGGCCCAAGATCGGCGGCGGCCTTGCTCAAGAGCGCACGCACGTCGCTATTCGACAGCAGGTCCTTGTCGATAAGGGTGCGCAGCAGCGAAATAAGCACGGCGCCAGTCGCGTTGCCGAGCTCCAGTTCGCGCCCTTTGCCATACATGGGGTTCCTCCCGGCGGGCAAAACTAAAAAACACTGCTGGGCTGCGCCTTGCTCGGCGCAACCCGGAATTTGCATAAGACGCCCGAAGCGTCGGCCTAGGCGGCCTTTACCTCGATCTTTTTCGCCGGCTTCTGCGCTTCCGGCTTCTTCGGCAGCGTCACCGTCAGCACGCCCTTCTTGAACGCGGCCTCGATCTTGTCGACATCGACGCCTTCAGGCAGCTCGAAGCTGCGTTCGAACGAGCCGAAGCGGCGCTCGTGCAGGTAATAGTCCTTCTTCTTCTCTTCCTTCTCTTCCAGCTTCTCGCCCTTGATGATCAGGTTGCCGTCGACCACCTTCACTTCGATGTTCTTCTCTTCCATGCCCGGCAGCTCGGCAGTCAGCTCAAAGGCCTTATCGCTTTCGGCGACGTCAACCGCCGGCATCCCGGCCAACCTCAGCTCGCGGCGCCAGAACGGCTCGACCGCGAATAGCGAGCGGCGGAACGGTTGCCAGAAACCCCTGCCGAAGTCGTCGAACAGACGATCGATTTCCTGACGCAGATTATCGAGCGGCTGCCACCCTTCCAGCACGGAGGTGGTATCGGAAGCCTTCTCTTGTTTCACCGGCAATTTGGTTACGGTTTCGGCCATGACAAAGTCCTCCTACAATGATTCAATTTTTACCCTACACGGATTGCGAGAAATTGCGTTGATTCAGGTCAAACGACGCGGCATGCACGATCGAAAAAATTCTTGCACTGCAAGCACTCAGCGCACATCGGCAAACGCGACAAGTTGATGCGAGAGCAAAGCCGCGGCTCGGCCGCTCAATCGGCTTCGCGCTCAATGGCGCAACAGTGCGGCGCCTCGATACCGGCGCCATCTTCGCTCAGCACGGTGCCGGTGACTGGATTGGGCCGGAACGTCGTGCATCCCTTGAGGCCTTTATTGTAAGCCAGATCGTAAATTTTCTTAAATTCGTCAAATGGGCAGTCCGCGGGAACGTTGATGGTCTTGGAGATCGAATTGTCGACGAACGGCTGCAGCGCGGCCTGCATGTCGAGATGCGCACGGACTGGAAGTTCACCGGCGGTGACGAACGCGCCCGGCGTTGCCGCCGGCTTTCCGCTCATTGCGCGCCAGCGCTCGAGCGCGTAGTCGGTCAGCGCGAACTCCTTGGGCGTGCCGTCTTCGGCCAACACCTTGCGCCGATAGGATGCGGCGAAGATCGGCTCCAATCCGCTCGATACGTTGCCAGCCAAGAGACTGATCGTGCCAGTCGGCGCGATCGCCAGCAGGTGGCTGTTGCGGATGCCGTGCTTGGCGATGCCGTCCTGGATATCGGCCGGCAGCGCGCGGATGAATGGGCCTTGCAGATATTTGTCGCGCTCGAAATAGGGGAAGCAGCCTTTCTCCTGCGCGAGCTCGATGGAGACGCGGTAGGCGGTGTGGCAGATCGGCCGCATGATGTCGGCGGCGGCGGTCAAGGATTGCTCGCTGCCGTAGGCGAGGCCGAGCATGACGAGCGCATCGGCAAGCCCGGTGATGCCGAGGCCGATGCGGCGCGAGCCACGCGCGTTTTCCGCCTGCTGCGCCAGGGGGAACCGCGACGCATCGATCACGTTGTCGAGAAAGCGTACAGCGACGCGCGCCGTATTGGTCAGACGCTCGTGGTCGACACGTGCCTCAGGCGTGAATGGCGATAGGATGAAGCGGGCGAGATTGAGCGAGCCGAGGTCGCACGCGCCGTAGGGCGGCAGCGGAATTTCACCGCAGGGATTGGTGGCGGAGATCCGCTCGCGGTACCACAGATTATTGAGACGGTTGATGCGGTCGATGAACAGCACGCCAGGCTCGGCATATTCGTAAGTGCCGCGCATGACCGAATCCCAGAGCGCGCGCGCCTGGATGGTGCGCACGATGCGACAGGGCTGGGCAATCGACGATCCCGACCATTGCCGCGCAATCGTGTCGCCTTTTCCTTCGAACGCCGCAGCGGGAAACACCAACGGCCAATCGACGTCGTTGCGCACCGCCGTCATGAACGCGTCGGTCAACTGGACCGAGAGGTTGAAGCGGCGCAATTGGCCGGCTTGCTGCTTGGCCGCGACAAACTCCTCGATGTCCGGATGATCGCAGCGCAGCGTCGCCATCATGGCGCCGCGGCGGGCTCCGGTCGACAGGATGGTACCGCACATCGCGTCCCACACCTGCATGAAGGAGATTGGACCGGAGGCGATATTGCCGGCGCCTTTCGTCGGCATGCCGCGCGGCCGCAGCGTCGAGAAATCGATGCCGATGCCGCCGCCTTGCTGCATGGTGACGGCGCTCTCTTGCAGTGCGCGGAAAATACCGGGGACGGAGTCCTCGACCGTTCCCAGCACGAAACAATTGAACAGGGTGACGTTGCGTCCCGTGCCGGCGCCCGCCTGGATGCGGCCGCCGGGCAGGAACTGGAAATCCTGCAAGATGCCGAAGAATTGCTCTTCCCACCGCGCGGCCTCTTTCGGCTCGACGGCGGCGAGGGTGCGTGCCACGCGCCGCCATGTCTGGGCGATGTCCCTTTCGGCGACGCCCTGATCGGCATAGCGGTATTTGGTCCGCCAGACGTGACGGGAGATATCGCTCGCGGACTCGTTCATCGCACTATCGTCCACCGTCCTCGCATTTGGCCGCCCACGCTCAGGCTTGCCGCGCCAATATGCAAGTATAGACGATCAGCGGCGTTTGCGGCGCGTCAGACTTCGGTGGTAGTCGCGGGTGGTTCGAACGCCTTCACCAGCGGCGCCACGCCGATGAACCGTTCGACCTGCACCAGGGCGCTCTGCGCCGAAGGACCTTGCGAGAGGCTCGAGCAGCCCTCGTCGCGCGTCAGCACATTGGGATTGCCGTGGCGGTCGAGCGCGCCGATCTTGGGCTCCACCGGGTCGAACCAGGCGCCGGTCGGCAGCACCACCACGCCCGGGCGCACAGCGTCAGTGACGATCGCGCCGGCAAGACAGGCGCCGCGCTCGTTGAAGACGCGGACAATGTCGCCATTGTTGATGCCGCGCGCCGCTGCGTCCTTGGCATGGATGCGGATGGGCTCGCGGCCGGCAATCTTGCTCTCGCGGCTCAAGGCGCCGTTGTCGAGCTGGCTGTGCAGCCGCGTGCTCGGCTGGTTCGAGATGAGGTGCAGCGGATAGTTGGATGCGAGCGGGGCGCCGAGCCATTCGCGCGGCTCCAGCCACACTGCATGGCCGGGGCAATTCGCATAGTCGAACGAGGCGATGCGCTCGGAAAAGATCTCGATGCGCCCGGACGGCGTCATCAGTCTGTGCGCCTCCGGATCGGCGCGGAATTCCGCCAGCATGATGTGCGGCGTCGCCGGCGCTTCCAGGACGACGCGGCCCCTTTGCCAGAACGTGTCGAAATCCGGCAGCTCAATGCCGGTGCTCGACGCCTGCTGGCGCGAGAGCTCGTAGAGATGGCGCAGCCACTCCATCTCGTCGCGCTCCTCAGTGAAGGCCTCGGCGAAGCCGAGCTTTCCGGCGAGTGCGGCGAAGATATCGAAATCGTTGCGCGCCTGGCCGTAAGGCTTAACCGCCTGCCGCATGGCGATCACCGAGTTGTCGGTGCGCGCGGCGCCGAGATCGTTGCGCTCGATCGGCGTGGTCGCCGGCAGCACGATGTCGGCGTGACGCGCGGTCGCCGTCCACCACGGCTCGTGCACGATGATCGTCTCCGGCTTGCGCCAGGCGAGCAGCAGCCGGTTGATGTCCTGATGGTGATGGAAAGGATTGCCGCCGACCCAATAGATAAGCCGGATGTCGGGATAGACGAGGACCTGACCGTCGTAGTCAATCTTCTCGCCGGGATTCAGCAGCATGTCGGCGATGCGGGCGACCGGAATGAACCGCTTCACCTTGTTCTCGCCTTGCGGCACGGCCGCCCATTTCACCGGCTGCACATTCGCGCCGATGGCGTGCACGGCGTTGTAGCCATAGCCGATGCCGCCGCCGGGCAGGCCGATGTGACCGAGCATGGCGGCGAGCGTGGTCGCCATCCAGAACGGCTGTTCGCCGTGATCGGCGCGCTGCAGCGACCAGCTCACCGAGATGAGCGTCCGGCTGCGCGCCATGCGGCGGGCAAGCGCCCGGATGATTTGCGCCGGAATGCCGCAGATCGCCGCCGCCCAGGCGGCGTCTTTGGCGATGCCGTCGGTTTTGCCGAGCAGATAGGGCTCGAAGCGCTCGTAGCCGACGCAGCAGCGCGCCAGGAAGTCGCGATCGTGCAGCCCTTCGGTGACGAGGCTATGTGCCAAGCCCAGCATCATCGCCGTGTCGGTGTTCGGGCGCGGCGCCAGCCATTCGGCATCGAGCCAGTCCGGCACGTCCTCGCGCAGCGGCCCGACATTAATAAAGTGCACGCCACGCGCCCGGCATTCGCGTAAACCCACGCCGCTCGTATGGCGGCCGACGCCGCCGGGATTCACCTGCGCGTTCTTCAGCGGCAGCCCGCCGAAGGCGACCACCAACTCACCGTGCTCGGCGATGGCCGGCCATGGCGTGTGCTGCTCGAACAGGCTCTCGCGCTCGCCAATGATGTGCGGCAGCAGCACGCGCGCCGCCGCGAGACTATAGGTGTCCTTGTGAAAGACGTGCCCGCCGAACAGGTTGAGGAAGCGCCGCATCTGGCTTTGCGCGTGGTGGAAACGTCCGGCGCTGGCCCAGCCATAGGAGCCGGCAAAGATCGCTTCGTTGCCGTGCGCCGCTTTGACGCGTTTGAGCTCCCCGGCGATTAGCGTCAGCGCGCGCTCCCACGACACCGGCACAAATGGTTCGCGGCCGCGCCCTTCGCCGCCGGAGCCGCCGCGCTTACCAGTTACGCGCGCGAGATAGCCGGCACGCACCATCGGTTGCGCGATGCGGACGCAATCGTCGAGCGTGCCCATGATCGAGCGCCCGATGGGCGAAGGTTCGGGATCGTCCGCCGCTGGCCTCACCGCGCGCACGCGCCCATCCGCGACTTCGACGTCGAAGCTGCCCCAATGATACGAGGTCGGAACATTGCGTGATAGCGAGGACGGCTCGGTCACTGATGCTGCTCCCCTATTCGATGCGGCGCGCGATCGTTGCGCTCAATCCGCGTATTTGAGCGAAACTTCGTTTGCAAGGAAAGACGCATTCCGCGGCATTTTTGGAAGCCGAGCGCGCCGAACTGCTGCGCCAGGCTCAGTCGTCGGCTGTCTCCGCCCGTAGCGCTTCGTCGTAAAGGTCCCAGGCCGCTTGCGCCTCTTCGGGCGTCATCTTCTGGATGGCGTGGCATAGTTCAGCGTACCGTTCGGTACGCAACGCGTGACCATAGCCTCGGACTATAACTGTTGCGCATCACAAGTTCGGCAACAGCCGATGGAAGTGGGTCCGCTGGCGCGTATGCTGGTCGCCTATCACGCCGGCCGCCCGGCCCGCGTCAAGGAACTGGTCGACAAAGTGCCGTCGAGCCTCGGCGTCGGCCCCGAGGCGCTGTTCTCCACGCTCGGCCATTGGGTGCACATCAGCAACGGCTCGATCGTCAATTATCAATGCGTGGCGCCGAGCACCTGGAACGCCGGGCCGCGCCGGCCGCACCTTTCTTGCCATTCGCAACGTCGTGCGCGGCACCGCCATGCCGGCCTGGCCGTCGCTCACCGACCGCCAGGTTTGGGACGTCGTCGCCGTTATTCATTCGCTCAAAAGCGCGAATTGAGACTTAGGTAAATTTTCTCTATTCCGCGCGGTCGAGCCCCGCGTGCGCTCAGCGCTTTTCGGTCTGATATGGATCAAAGCCCGCACCGCCGGATCGGCCATAGTGCGACGTGGCGGATTGACCTTGTTCGCCATGCGCATCGGGGCGAGAGGTGAGAGCGGTCGTGCGGAAATCTGTCGCCACTGTGCTGTTGCTCGCCGCCGCCGTCATCGTCGGCGCCGGGATCATCTACAAGGACCAATTGATCCATTGGTTCATTGCGCGCAACCAGCCGGGAACGATCCTCGTCTCGGGCAATATCGAAGCGCACCAGAGCGTGCTCGGCTTCAAGACAGTCCAGTCACGAATTGTTGAGCTTCCCTTTGACGAGGGTCAATGGGTCGAGGCCGGCACGTTGATCGCGCGCTTGGATGACTCCGACTACAAGCAGCAGGTGGCGATCGCCGCAGCGGCCCTTGACGTGCAGAAGCGGCAGCTCGCCACCGCGCAGCAAAACCTTGCCGCCGCTTGCAAGATCGTCGAAGCCGATGAGGCCGATCTCGAGCTGAAGAAGGCCGACTTCTGGCGGGCGGACCAGCTGTTGAAGACCGGCTCCGGCACGGTGCAGGTGCGCGACCAGGCCAACGCCGCGCTGCGGCAGTCGACCGCGGCGCACGAGCGCGATCAGGCCTTGCAGCTTGCCGCCGAACGGCAGGTCGAGCTCGCGACCGCCAACATCCATAGCGCCGAGGAAAATCTGAAGATGGCGCAGATCGTGCTCGGCTACACCACGCTGAGCGCCCCGTTCGACGGAGTAATCGTCGTGCGTCAGGCCGAGCTCGGCGAGATCATGGTGCCGGGCACGCCGGTAGTGACGCTGGCCGATCTCGATCACGTCTGGCTGCGCGCCTATGTCAACGAGCAGGACATCGGCAAGGTGCGCCTGGGACAGGCCGTCGCGGTGACGACCGACACCTATCCCGGCAAGACCTATCGGGGTCGCGTGTCCTTCATTTCCCCCAACGCCGAATTCACGCCCAAGAGCGTGGAGACACACGCCGAGCGCGTGACGCTGGTCTATCGCGTGCGCATCGACATAGCCAATCCGACGCATGAGCTCGTTCCCGGCATGCCGGCCGACGCGACGCTGCAAGCGCTGCCTCCGGGGAGCCCATGAGTGAGCCGCGCCCGCCGATCATCAGCGTCGATGGCTTGGTGAAGAGCTTTCCCGCCACCAAGGCGGTCGACGGCGTGAGTTTCGCGGTCGCGCGCGGCGAGATTTTCGGGCTGGTCGGTCCCGACGGCTGCGGCAAGACCACGATGCTGCGCATGCTCGCCGGCGTGATGCAGCCGGACGGCGGCGGCATCGTCATCGATGGCGTCGACGTGGTCGCGGACCCCGAGAGCGGCAAGCAGCATTTGAGCTACATGCCGCAGCGGTTCGGGCTTTATGAGGAACTCACCGTCGACGAGAACATCCGCTTCTACGCCGACCTGTTCGAGGTGCCGCCGGCGCTGCGGCGCGAGCGCGCCGAACGACTGCTGGCGGCGTCCGGCATGACGAATTTCGGTGGCTTCAAGGCCGGCACGCTGTCCGGCGGCATGAAGCAGAAGCTCGGCCTCACCTGCGCGCTCGTGCATACGCCGAAGGT
>Ga0187771_10000389_pt1 | contig 26651 bp, 22 predicted proteins | sample 0116_SJ02_MP15_1_FD_133139 | JGI IMG/M metagenome (GOLD analysis project Ga0187771, IMG submission 133139) | Tropical peat soil microbial communities from peatlands in Department of Meta, Colombia - 0116_SJ02_MP15_10_MG | ecosystem: Environmental > Terrestrial > Soil > Wetlands > Peat | place... | reverse complement strand
TAACAAAATCTCTGGTGAAGATCTACGCCAACGTGGATCATCGCGTGCCTCCTTCAGGGCTTGTGCTTCGAGCACGTACTCTACCCTTGGAGGCACGCTTTCGTTTTCATTACATCTGAGCGGAGCGTCAGCTTCGCGAACGCGAAGCTGATGCAGAGTCGAAGGATCCCTATCACCTCGAAACCTCGCTGGAATTCGCGAAAAATTTCAACCACGTCCGCGAAGGAAACGCCTTGTCACGCCACCGGCTACTCATACAAGGTAGCGATCCTTAGACTCCGCCGGAAATTCGCTACGCGAACTTCCGGCCTCGCTCAGGATGACAAAAACTCTAGGCTCTCGACAAATACGCGCCTTCCGACGTGTCCACCTTGATCTTCTCGCCTTCGTTGATGAAAGGCGGCACCTGCACGACCAAGCCAGTCTCGGTCTTCGCCGGCTTGGTCACGCTTGAGGCGGTTGCGCTTTTCAGGCCGGGCTCGGTTTCGATCACGGTTAGCTCCACCGTCTGCGGCAGCTCGATGCCGACCGCCTTGCCGTCGAAAAATTCGACTTTGATCTGCAGGTTGGGGATGAGGTAATCGACGGCGTCGCCCAGGATTTCTTTGGTCAGGTGTGTCTGCTCGTAGTTCGAGGTGTCCATGAAGTAGTAGCTGTCGCCGTCGGAATAGAGGTATTCCATCTCAACTTCGTCCACGTTGATCTTCTCGATGGGATCGGGCGAGCGGAAACGGTGCTCGAACATGGCTCCGGTGCGCAGATTGCGCAACTTGGCCTGAATGAAGGCGCGCAGGTTGCCGGGAGTGCGGTGCTCGACCGAAAAGACGGAATGCAGATCATTGTTGTGCTTGATGATCATGCCGGGACGAAGCTGTGTGGCAGGGATCGACATTGCTTAAGAAACTCTCCTCGTGTGATTGCGGTTTGCGGAGCCGGCAGAAGAGCTTGTCCTGAGCGAGCGAAGCGCGCCGAAGGACGGCAGGCCACAAGTGCCGCCGCTACGATGGCCAAACTACGATTCTACACAAGGTGCGCCGAAAGGGAAACGACCCGGCACGACTCAGGATTGCACTTCGAGAGAAATGTAAATGGGAGCGCCTTCAAAGGTCATGGTCACGGGCAGCGATTGCTTGGCTCCGGATTCCTGGCGGTGGATGCGATAGTCCTTCCCGGTAATCACCGAGGGCGGGCACAGGGCACAATGTTCGTTCAGGCCATTCACTTTGTGCTTGAAGTTCCCGGCAATCATGTTGCAAACCTCCCCGAGGGCGTCTGCCGTCTGGTCGTCCGGTTCTTTAAGGGAGACGCCGAGCATTTTGGAAGCAATCCGAACCGCCGACGCCTCGTCGCAGCTAAGCATAAGCACGCCGCGCAATTCGCCGGTCAAGCCCACCATGGCCGTCCATTCCAGCGTGAGGGCGCGGGCGGGCTCGAACGCCGGCGCGACTTTCGTGCACAGCATGGTTTGAAACACTTCCCGCACGGAAAGAACCAGCAACAGAAGCCAGCCTTCGAAGTGGACCTTGATTGCTGGCGCGCCACTCGCCGTCATGCTTCCATCCTGGCCTGAGGTTTCTTTTCCGCCGACACTCCTGCGGGTTCCCGGTCTTCGTTTACATCGGCAACCAGGCAAGCGGACTTTACACAGGCCGAGGGGCGAATTGGCTTCGACGCAGAAATCTGGATATGCCGGATGCGCGAGATAGGGCTAGAATCGTGTTGAGCCTGGCTTTCCCCACGCCTTTGGCCGAACGGCAGCTAAGCCGGCATGAAATGAGGTTTCCGTTATGCGCATCGGACAGTACAAATCTTCGGAAGGCACGAACACGGGCACGGCGATCACTTTCTTCCTGATTGGACTAGGAGCCGGAGCGCTGGCCGCGCTGCTGCTAGCGCCCAAGAGCGGGAAGCAGCTTCGCCGCGACATCAAGCGCGGTTACGAGGATGCTAGGGATGCGGTCGGGGAGTGGGCCGAGGAGGCCACGGAAAACGTCAAGGAGCGGGTGCGTGGAGCGGGAGAGCGCGTGCGCGACGCTGCCAGCCGCGGCATTGACGCCGCCGCCGATCTGGCCGAGGATCTGCGCGATGCCGCGCGGGAGAAGACCGAGCCGATCCGCCGGGCGATCAATCGAGGATGAAATGCAGGAGCCAGGGATCAGGGGCCAAGGATCAGAAATGGGCAACTGCCTTGCCGGCCATAGGCCCTACTCAAAGATGGCGGAAAGCGCTCCCTTGAGGCGGCCGAAGAAGCCGCGATGTTGGGTTTTGGCCTTCTGTCCTTTTTTCTTCTCTTGCGGTTTTTCTTGTGGTAGAGATTGAATGGTCGGCGGAGCCTGAACCACAGGCTCCAGGTACAGCTGCCGGGCCGACAAGTCTCTCAACGGCAGATCGGTCGCCGCGGAGATGGGCGGTGGCGGAACGACGGCACGGCTGTTGGCGCTGAAAACCACGGGCTTGTCTACCTCGGCGTGCACATCGGCAGGCTGCGGGTGAGGCAGCGGGGCTGTTTCCGGTCCGCTGGTTAATGTCATTCCCGCGTTGGCTCCGAACACAGAGCCGACCTCGCCTTTGGAATTTGCCGCGAGCCTGGTGGTCCCGCCCAGCCGCGCTTTTTCGGGCAACTGCGAATCGGATATGACCGGCGCGTTTTCGGTATTGGCTAGCAAAACCGGGGAGGGCGGCGGGCATCCGCACTCGAGGGGCACGTCGGTATCGACGCGATCAATCCGCCCCTCGCGAAACACGGCTTGCTCCGACGGCCTTACTTGATAGATGCGGTCACCCATCAGTTCAGAGACGACGGCCGAAGATGTGTTCCCTTTAAGGGGTCGCACGCAAGTGTTTCCGTGCGAGTCGGCGCTGACGGCGAAATGGAAGTATCCAGGACCGGCGAACATGATGCGGAAGTCGGGAGTAAGCACGGAATCGGCCGCCGCTCCGAGCGAATAGTTGGCCTCCAGAGCTCCGACGCTGATGGCGAGCATCAAGTCGCGCCGATTGGCCGAAGGAGTGACGGAGAGCGAAGTTCCGGGGCAGATCAAGACTTGTCCGCCGCGGGCCAGGCGCAGAACCGCGGTTTCCGAACCGGCCGTAACCGAGGAACCCCCACCGAGGCGGGTTCCCGTCAGCACTAACGCGCCCGCGCCCCCGGTAACCGGCATGGCAGCGGGGGCGTTTTTCCCCGCCAAGCGGGATACATCCGCCACCAAGGGAGGCGATGGCATGGGGGCGGCCGTCGCGCTCTCGGGCGGCTTGAGCAGGACCAGGAGGCGGTTGCCCGCGATATCCCAGCTATAGCCATAAGGCGCAATCATGTCGACAATGATCCGCGTTACGAGAGGCTGCCATTGGTACTGGTAGGCTAGGATTGCCTTGACGCTCTCGTTGTCGACTGCGACTCGCTTCGCCGGGAGCCCCAGACGAGAGTTGGGAAGGTCGATGACCAGGCGCGGAGGCGAACTCAGGGTTTGAATCTGCGGAGTTACGCTGCCGTGCGCAGTCATGATCTCGACGGCCGGCACGCCGTGCTCCTGCACAATGCTAACGCTCTTCACCACGGGCGTACGGCTGGTCTGAACCGCTGGGTTACGGCTGGTCTGGGCGGCCGCCGCTGCCGCCAGCAGACCTACGGTGGCGAGCAGGGATTTGAGCACAGATTGCAACGTCGTCCTCTCTTAAGGAAACATACCACTTGCGACGGATGCGGGAGAAGGGACGCCGATCCCGTAGCGATTGATCACGAGCCGGAGACTCGCCCACCTCTGACGCGGGTTCACGCTTCCGGCAGGAATTCGTATTGTTCGATAACCGCGGCCACGGCGAGTCTTCCGTTAGGGCCGGAGGCCTCGACGCGTACGACCCGCCCTTGGCAGTGCACTCGAATGCTGTCAGTGAGTGTGATCTCGGGCGGAAGTGTCAGGGTGAACGCGATGGCCGAACCCTGCTCTACCGCGGACTCCAGGAAAAAGCAGATGCCGCGTGCGCTGACATCGCGAATCTGGGCATCCTCCTTCGGGTTTGCCTCCCCTTCGAGTTCGACTCTGACAGGAACTTGGAGCGCGAATCGTCTTGCAGCCCGCTTCTCGTGCAGGGGCTCAGACATGTCTTTCCTCCAAAGTGGCGCGCAAGAATAACTAAGCTGATACCACTTTAGTAAGTACTAAGGATGCCTTTGCCTGTTAGGTCCGGTCAATACCACCGTTGGGGAGGGTTTACTCGTTAAGGGGTTAGGGATCAGGGGCCAGTGGCCGGAGGTCAGTGATCACTGCTCGGTTGAACGCGATTTGGAGACACCGGGTTTCCGACCACAGGCTACTGGCCAATAACCATGTCATTCCTTTTCCCGCTCGCTGACTGACCGCTGGCCTCTGACCCTTGTCCCCTGCCCTATAATTCCGAGCAATGACCTTTGAACATCTGCTGGATGGCGCCGAGGTTCTTGCGCGCAGCGGGAATGCCGACGTCAGCGGCGTGGAGTACGACTCGCGCCGCGTGAAGCCGGGATGCGTGTTCGTGGCCATGCGGGGCGAGACCTCCGACGGCAATCGCTGCATAGATCAGGCTATTCAGGCTGGGGCAGTTGCGGTTGTCACCGACTCATCCACAGAGAAGCCGCGCGAGGGCGTGGCCTGGGCGGTCGTCCCTCACGGCCGGCGAGCGCTGGCACGCTTGAGCGCGAATTTCTACAAGCGTCCGGCGGAGCGGATTGCGATTACGGGAATTACGGGGACAAACGGGAAAAGCACGACGGCGTTTCTGCTGGAAGCGATTCTTGCGGCTGCGGAGCGGAAGAGCGCGCTGATCGGAACGATTGAATATCACGTGGTCGGGAGGGTCTGTCCCGCGCCGCACACCACGCCCGAAGCGCTCGAGCTGGCGCGCATCTTCAACGAAGCACTGGGACTGGGAGCGACTGAGGTCGTGATGGAAGTGTCCTCGCACGCGCTGGTCCAGGAGCGCGTGTTCGGCATCCCGTTTGACGTGGCTGTCTTTACCAACCTGACGCGCGATCACCTCGATTATCACAAGACGATGGAGGAATATTTCGCTGCCAAGTGCGTGCTGTTTGAAGGTTGCGGTACGGATGCGCCGCGGGTTGCCGTGACCGACCTCGACGACGAACACGGGGCGAAACTGGCCGAGTTCAGCCGCAAGCGCGGTTCGACGGTGCTGACCTACGGGTGGGAGCGCGGCGATTTTCGCGCGGAGAATGTCGAGATCAGTCCGCGAGGCACGCGTTTCGACCTGATCACGCCGCGAGAGAACATCGCCGTGTTCTCGCCGCTGATCGGGCGCGTAAATGTGTACAACATTCTGGCGGCCGTGGCGGCGGGCCATGCGCGCGAGTGCGACGCGCAGGCGATTGCCCGCGGCGTCGAGACGCTGACTCACGTGCCGGGTAGGTTCGAGCGCGTGGATTGCGGCCAGCCGTTTACGGTGGTCGTTGATTATGCACACACCGACGATGCGCTACGCAATTTGACGGCGCTGGCGCGGGGGTTTGTTTCACCAGATGGATCGAAAGGACGCGGAGTGAAGGGCCGGGTGCTAACGGTTTTCGGCTGTGGCGGCGATCGCGATCGCACTAAGCGTCCGCTGATGGGGGAGGCTGCCGGGCGGGGCAGCGACTTTGTGGTGCTGACTTCCGACAATCCGCGCAGCGAGGACCCGCTGGCGATCATCAACGATGCGCTAGTGGGACTGCAGAAAACGGGGGTGAAATACTGCGTCGAACCGGATCGCCGCAAAGCGATTGCGCTGGCGATCAGCGAGGCGAGGCCGGGAGACATTGTGCTGCTGGCTGGTAAAGGACATGAGAAGGTGCAAGTGACGCGGGAAGGCGCGCGTCCGTTCGATGATGTAGAAGTTGCGCGCGAGGCGATGGGAGCGGCGGGATTTGAAAAAGTTGTTGATTGATGATTTTTGATTGAGAACCCAAGGACGCCGGGGGTTGATCATCGAGGAGTCCCACGTCTCGCAAAAGCGGCGAGACGTAGGGCACCCGCACCGGCTCGCCCCGCTGGTGAAACCGCGGGCCTCGAGATGACGCATCATGTTTCTTAGAAGATGAAGCTGCCACTATCAAAGATCGCTGAGTTTATTTCGGCGACGGGCGACTCTCAGCGCGAGGAAATCGCGCAGGGCTACTCCATCGACTCCCGCACAATCGGGCCAGGAGAACTGTTTTTCGCGGTCAAGGGAGAGCGTCTCGACGGCCACGACTATGTCGCCTCGGCGCTCGAAAAGGGCGCGGTCGCGGCCGTAGTGCGCGGCGATCAGTTGGATCGGTATCCCGACAAGAGCCGCTTGCTTGCGGTGGAAAACACGCTGACGGCGCTGCAGACGCTCGCCACCGTTGCTCGCAAGCTTTGGGGCAAGCCGCTCATCGGCGTAACCGGCTCGACGGGCAAAACCACGACCAAAGAAGCCATCGCATATGTTCTGGGATCGCGCTTTCATGTGCTCAAGTCGGAAGGCAACTTCAACAATCACTTTGGACTGCCGCTCATGCTGCTGAAGCTGGAGCCGGAGCACGACGTGGCGGTGATCGAAATGGGCATGTCGCATGCAGGTGAGATCACGGCGCTGGCCAGGATCGCGCAGCCGGAAATCGGCGTGGTTACCAACGTTGCGCCCGTGCATCTGGAGTTCTTCGATTCGCTGGCGGGCATAGCGCGCGCGAAATACGAATTGATCGAGTCGCTACCCTCCGGTGGGGCGGCGATTCTGAACGCAGATGACGAGTACGTTTTGCAGTTCGGGCGCGACTTCAAAGGCAAGGTCGTGATGTACGGCAAGGCGGCGACGGCGGACGTGCGCGCAGAGAACATCGAATCCTTCGGGACGGAAGGCTCCCGGTTCGATCTGGTCACAGCTGCCGGGCGGGAGCACGCCCATCTGTTGCTCGTGGGCGAGCACAACATTCTGAACGCGCTGGCGGCGGTGGCCGTTGGATCCGTCCTCGGAATTAAACCGTCGGAAGCCGTGAGCGCCCTGGCCACACTGGCGCCGGCGGACAAGCGCGGGCAGGTAGTCCAACTGGGTAACATCACGGCGATCAACGATTGCTACAATTCCAATCCGTGGGCGCTTCAGGCTATGGTGGACGCGGTTGCGGCGATGAACGCCGCGCGGCGCATCGTGGTGGCGGGCGAGATGCTGGAGCTCGGCCCTTCGGGCGAAGAGCTGCATCGCGCCGCCGGGCAGCATATCGCTGAACGGAAAATCGATGTTCTTCTGGGCGTGCGCGGCTTGGCGCAGGCCATGGTCGAAGGCGCTCGGGAGGCCGGCATGCACGCCGAGTTTGTCGCCACTCCTGAAGAAGCGGGCGATTGGCTGGCTTGGGAAACGCGCGACGGCGACCTGGTGCTGCTCAAGGCTTCCCGCGGCGTGAAGCTGGAAAAGGCTCTCGACGTCTGGAAAGCGAGACGCGACAGCAGATGAATTTTTCACCACAGAGGCACAGAGACACTGACAACAGCCAACGTTGATTGTTAATTTCTGATTTTGATTGAAAACCTAAGACTGCCCGCTGCGGGGAGGTTTTCAATCAACAATCAGCAATCAAGAAATCGACAATGTTTCTCTGTGACTCTGCGTCTCTGTGGTGAAAAGTAGTCTGGCAAACTCAACCCATTCTGTAATTGGCGGGACGGAGGCGGATTGCTCTACTGGCTGTTGTTCCTCAAGCTGCAACACTATGTTGCGCCATTCCGCATCTTCCGCTATGTCACGTTCCGCACCGCGTTTGCCAGCCTCACCGCTCTATTTACCGCGTTGATTGTGGGGCCGCTGGTCATCGGAAGGCTGCGCGACTTCCAGATCGGGCAATACATTCGCGAAGAAGGGCCGAAGGCTCATCAGAAAAAAGCGGGCACGCCGACCATGGGCGGGCTGCTGATCGTGATTGCGATCATCGTTCCTACGCTACTGTGGGCGGATTTGAGCAACCGTTTCGTCTGGATCGCGGTTTTCTCGACGTGCGCGTTTGCGACCATCGGCTTTGTCGACGACTACACCAAGGTGACGCACCGCCGCAACATGGGTCTCACCGCGCGCGCCAAGTTCGGTTTGCAGATCGCCACCAGCATTGTGGTTGCGTCCGCACTGATTGCGATGGAGGCCTACGGAGTGTACTCCACCAAGCTGATCGTGCCCTTCTTCAAGCAGTTTCGGCCCGATCTGGTGATCGGAAATCTGGAACGTGACCCGCATCTCTGGCTGCTGGCATTTCTTCCGTTCATGGCGTTCGTGGTGTTGGTCATCGTTGGTTCAAGCAACGCCGTGAACCTGACGGATGGTCTGGACGGGCTGGCCATCGGATGCACGGTGATTGCGGCGGGTGCGCTGACGGTGCTGACCTATGTAAGCGGGCACGCGACGTTCGCGACTTACCTGGAACTGCAGCGCATGCCGCAAGTGGCGGAGCTGACGATCTTCTGCGGAGCGATGGTCGGCGCCGCCATCGGGTTCCTGTGGTACAACGCGCATCCCGCGGAAGTGTTCATGGGCGATGTGGGATCGCTGGCTCTGGGCGGGGCGATCGGCACGGTCGCCGTGATCATCAAACAGGAACTGCTACTGCCGTTTATCGGCGGCGTGTTTGTGATCGAAGCGCTCTCGGTCATTCTGCAGGTCGGCTCGTACAAGCTACGCAAGAAGCGTATCTTCAAGATGGCACCGATCCATCATCATTTCGAGCTGGTAGGCTGGTCGGAGTCGAAGATTATCGTGCGCTTCTGGATCGCATCGCTGGTGTTCGCACTGTTCGCGCTGACGACATTGAAGCTGCGGTAGAACGTCTACCACGGAGGCACGGAGACACGGAGAAAGGCTGGGCGATGCTAGTCGTGCTCTTTATCTGCGTTTTCGTCGTGGGCATACCGCTCGACCTTCTTCAGATATGGATGAAGATGCGCGTCAACGAAGCGCTTTCGGAAGACCGTCGCCTATCGTGGTGGTCTTGGAACTATCGCCAAGTCGAACGAATTTACGGGGAGCAGCACCCAGACAACCCCCTGCCGGACTTGAGTCGTTATGGCGGTTATCTTGTTCTTGCTCTTTTTGGACTGCTTCTGTTGGTCGGCCTCAGCTTGCGTAAGTAGCTTTAGTCGGCCGAGGCCAAATGCTTCTCCGTGTCTCAGTGACTCCGTGGTGGAATTGAGATTATGGATCTGAACAACAAGCGCGTGCTGGTTGTGGGCCTCGGCAAGTCGGGCGTGGCGTCGGCGTTGTTTTTGCGGAACCACGGTGCGCGGGTCACGGTCTCCGACACCAAGAGCGGCGACGAACTGCGCAACGAGATTCCCACTTTGCTCGATCACGGCATTACCGTTGAGACGGGCGGGCACGGCGAGCGCACTTTTCGAAATCAGGATTTGATCGTGGTCAGCCCAGGCGTGCCCGTGGACGCGCCGCCGCTCGAGCAGGCGCGCTCGCTCGGCGCAACCGTGATTGGCGAGGTCGAACTGGCGGCGCAGTTTCTGCCTGGGCCGATCGTCGCCATCACGGGCTCAAACGGCAAGACCACAACCACCACGCTTGCGGGAGAAATCATGGCCGCGGGCGGTTTCCCCACGCTCGTCGGCGGCAACATCGGCACACCGGCAATTTCGTTTGTCGAGCGGGCGAAGCCCGAGACGGTGATTGTGCTCGAAATATCGAGCTTTCAACTGGAAACGATTCAGACTTTCCGTCCGAAAGTTGCGGTGGTGCTGAATGTCACGCCCGATCATCTCGACCGGCATCGGACATTCGAGGTTTACGCGGATGCCAAGGCGCGCATTTTCGAGAATCAGCAAGGAAGCGACTTTGCGCTTTTGAATGCTGACGACGCAACCTGCATGGCTATGGCCGCGCGGACTAGGGCGCAAGTGTTCTGGTTCAGCCGGCAGAAAGAAGTGCAGCAGGGCGCGTGGGTTCGTGAGGGGGTCATTTTGTTTCGTGATACGCGCAGTGAATCGAAAACGCCGCAGCGCGAGATCATGCAAGTCTCCGAGATTCCGCTCAAGGGTGCACACAATCTCGAGAACGTGCTGGCAGCGGTGTGCGCGGGCGCGCTGATGGGTTGCGCGCCGGAGAAGATTCGCCAGGCGGTGCAAAACTTCAAGGCGGTCGAGCACCGGCTGGAATTCGTCGCGACGGTCGGCGGCGTGGACTACTACAACGACTCGAAGGCGACCAACGTGGATGCGACGATCAAAGCGCTCGAGTCGTTTCCAGCGAACATCCATCTGATTCTCGGCGGCAAGGACAAGGGTGGCGACTACACCGTGCTTAACGATCTGTTGCGCCAGCGCGTGAAGCGCGTGTACACAATCGGCGCGGCGGCGGCGAAGATTGAATCGCAGATCATCTCGTCCGCAGGCCAGGGGAAGACCGGTGGGCCGGAGGTCGTGCACGCCGAGACGCTGGAAAACGCGATCCGCAAGGCCCACGCCGTGGCGGTGGCCGGAGATGTGGTGCTGCTGGCGCCGGCCTGCGCCAGCTTCGATCAGTTCAAGAATTACGAGCACCGGGGAAAGGTGTTCAAGGAGATTGTGAAGGGGCTGGCGTAAGTAACGGTGCAACTAGGAATGCTCCTCAAAGATGTACCAAAGATCGGCGATCTTCTGATAGCGATATTTCGGCCCCACAAAAGAATCATTGCGCTCCGTGCAAGGCGGATACGAGTCGCTAGGGTCTGGTGCTGCTGTCCCGCAGTAGACATAGCCTAGGTAGATGCCGCGCCCCACGATTCCTTCACTGTACGCGAGCAGAAACACCTGTTTACTGACGGGCGCGCGGTACAGTCCTTCGTCTAAGCCGGTGGCTTTGAAAAGACGGCGGTATTCGTCCCACCTTGCCTGCGTGAGTCCCCATTTTGACTCCGGCCGCGGCCAACTCCAGTCGTCGACGAGTCGAGTGAAGCCCGGAGCGATTCGTATGAGGCGCGCGTCTTCATCCGACATGGCTACGAGTGTCTCAAATTCTCGTTTGTGTTGTTGGAAGGAGTGGGTCAACGTCCGATCAGACGGGCCACAACCCGGAGCGGAAATCAGGAGAAGGAGGGCTGCCAGGGAAACGACCATGGGAGAAGGACGACTTGTGAGCGACATAAGCATTAAGCCTCCATCTTAACTCGTGCCGTCGCTGCGCGACTCGGTTCGTCGCTCGATGTGCCTACCCAGGACTTACGCCTGGGCTATCACATACCGCCGCTTCGCGGCTGGGGTTCGGGAATTCAGAAGGCCTTCTCGTTTTTCCGCTTTTCGCCGAAAAGCAAGAAGAAAATTGTCATTCCGAGTAGAGCGAGGAATCTGCTTTTCCTCCGGCCCGCGCGGAGAAGCAGATTCCTCGCGCCAAAGAACGGCGCTCGGAATGACAACCGTTTCTTTGTGTCTCCGTGTCGCTGTGTCTCCGTGGTGGAAGTTGCCCCGTACCAAAACAATCAACAATCAAAATTCAACAAGCAACAATTCGACTCACCTGCCCATGATGAAATAAAGTCCCATGGCGAAGCGGGTGAGCGTGGATCGCTGGCTGTTTACTGTCACCATGCTGCTGGTGTTTGTGGGGCTGGTGATGGTGTTTTCGGCGTCGGCGGTGATGGCGCGGGAACGCTTCGGCTCGGCTTACGCCTTCCTGTCGAAGCAGCTGATCTGGGCGGTGGCCGGGTTCGCGGCAATGATCGCGACCATGCGCTCGGACTACCGCCGCTACCGGCATCCGGCGCTGGTGTTTTCGCTGATGGGCTTGACCACGCTGCTGCTGATTTCGGTTTTCTTTCTCGACCGGTCGCACAACACGCATCGCTGGATTCACGCCGGCGGATTTTCCTTTCAGCCGTCGGAACTGGCCAAGCCAGTGCTAATCCTGTTTCTCGCCTGGTTCCTCGAAAGGCGGGCCAAGACGATGGATGACCCTCGCGGCACACTTCTGCCCGCGACCGCGCCAGTCGTGGTGTTTCTGGGATTGATCGTGCTGGAGCCGGACTTGGGCACTGCCATCGCCTGCGCGGGAATCGCGGCCTGCATTCTTTATGTGGCGGGCATGCGGCTGCGCTATTTCGCGTATGCCACGGGAGCGTCGCTCGTCCCGCTGTATCTGCTGATATTTCACGTGGCCTGGCGGCGCGAGCGAATCCTGGCGTTTCTCAATCCCTACGCTGACCGGCAGAGGGCAGGGTTTCACATCATTCAATCGCTGATCGCGGTGGGCACGGGCGGCGTCACCGGCATGGGATTGATGGAAGGCAAGCAGAAACTGTTCTATCTGCCCGAGCCGCATACGGATTTTATTTTTGCCAACATCGCCGAGGAATTGGGCCTGGTTGGCGCAACGTTTGTAGTGACGCTGTTTGCGATTTTCCTGTGGCGCGGGATGCGGGCGGCATGGCGCACCGGCGATCTGTTCGGGCGCTACCTGGCGGTGGGAATTACGATCATGGTCGTGTTGCAGGCCTTCATCAACATCAGCGTCGTGCTGGGCATGATGCCGACCAAGGGCATTCCTCTGCCGCTGGTCTCGTACGGCGGATCGTCGCTGTTCGTGACCTTGGCGTGCGTGGGCGTGCTACTGAACATCACGAAGCAGGCGGAATGACGTGACCTCACTTACCGCTTGCGGCTCAACCTCAAGACAACCTCGGTATCTCCGCTGATTTCCATCTCACGGCTCTCTGTTTCCCACATGGACAAATCCTCTGTCGTTGCTGCCCTCTCATCTCATCGATTGACGAATGTAGGTAGGCCCTGCTCATGTAGCGCCCGGGCGGGACATAGCCGAAAGTCCGGGAACCGTCCTCCATTATGAACCCGTCAATGTTGTAGGCGAACGCGTCGCTACGCTCAAGGCTCGTAATCGCAGCGGAGATATGCTCACCGGGAATTTGCTACGGCAGCGGGCCGCCCATAGCCATAACCACTCGAATTTTGACCGTGTAGAGCTGCTGCTTGTAGACACCAAAATCTACTCCAGCCAGGCAGCGAATGCTCTTTCGCTGAGATCACCTGCCGCAAGATTCTCCATGGTTGCAATGCAGTCGGCGTCCTCGGCGTTTAGGAACCAGCCGTTTAGATCGAGGAACAACTCCATCACCACAAAGGCGGTGCGTTTGTTCCCGTCGAGAAAAGGATGGTTCCGGGCGATGCCAAAGGCATAGGCGGCTGCAAGCGACGCTGCGTCGGGGCTCTCGCCGTAGGCCAGCAGGTTGCGCGGGCGAGCCAGCGCTGAACTGAGCAAGCTTTCGTCGCGGATGCCTGCCATTCCCCCGTGCTCGGCCAGTTGTGCATCGTGAATGGCGAGCACGACGCTCTCGACAACCCAAGTCCAGCGCATACGGCTATTTCGCCAGTGCGCGTAAAACGTTGCGGCGTTTCTTCATGATGCGCTCGGCGGCCTGCATCTGTTTTTCGAAGGCAGGGTCGTAGGGACTAATGCGGTAGCCGTCGGGCGACTCGGTCAGAAACACGATATCGCCTTTTTCGACCTTTAGCCGCGCGGCTGCTTCTTTGGGAAGGACGAAGCCGACCGAGTTGCCGATCTGCATGAGCTTGAGGGAAATCATGCCTTCTCCATGTAATAACAAATGTTATTACATCGGAGGTGCGATGTCAACTGCGATAGCGGTCGGTGGCCTGTGGTCAATAGTCGGTGGCCAGCGCTAACGGCGCAGGGTAGTTACTGACCACCGATCACCGGCCACTGACCACTGGTTTATAGTCAACCCATGCGGGCCATCTTGGCGGGCGGCGGGACGGGCGGACACGTGATCCCGGCGCTGGCTATCGCCAACGAACTCAAGACGGGTTACGGCGCCGAGGTGCTGTTCATGGGGACGGCGCGCGGCATCGAAAACCGGCTTGTCCCCGCCGCAGGATATCCGCTGCAACTAGTGCGGGTGGGCGCACTGAAAAATGTCAGCCTGATCATGCGGCTGAAGACGGCGTTCGATTTACCGCGCGCGCTCTGGCAAGCCGGCGGCATGCTGAACGACTTCGCGCCCGACGTGGTGATTGGCGTGGGCGGATATGCTTCGGGCCCGGCAATGCTGGCGGCCGTGGTCAAGCACATTCCCACGCTGGCGTTTGAGCCGAACGTGGTGCCGGGATTCGCCAACCGAGTCGTGGCGCGATTCGTTTCGGCGGCGGCGGTGCATTTCGAGGAGACGGCAAAGTATTTTCGTCACGGCGAAGTGACGGGCGTGCCGGTGCGGCAGGCGTTCTTCGAGATTCCGAAATCCCCACCCTCTTTCGCAAAGAACGCGAAAGAAGGGTGGGGCAACCGGTCGACTCTACTGGTGTTCGGAGGCAGCCAGGGCGCGCATGCGATTAATGAAGCAATGATCCGTTGCCTGCCGGTGCTCGTCCGCGAGGCGCCGGGGATTCACATCATTCATCAGACTGGCGAACGTGACTATAATGACGCGCTGGCGGCTTACCAGAAATTTGGCGAGGCAGTTGGCCGGACCGAGTCCGAGACCCGGTCGCACACGTGCACGTTTGAGGTCTTCAGGTTCATTGAAGATATGCCGGCGGCGTTTGCGCGGGCGGATCTGCTGGTGTGCCGGTCGGGCGCGAGCACGGTCGCGGAAATTACAGCGGCCGGCAAACCCGCGATTTTTGTTCCGTTTCCGCGGGCGGCCGACGATCATCAGCGGGTGAATGCCGAGGCGCTGGCCCGTCACGGCGCTGCGGTCGTAGTCGAAGAATCGAAGCTGGAAGGCGTTTGGCTGGCGGAGACGATCGCGGCGCTGCTCGGGGATTCGTCGCGGCTGCAGAAGATGGGCCGGGCGGCCCGCGAGCTGGCGCATCCTAACGCCGCGCGCGATATTGCAGCGATGGCGGCGAGGCTGGCGAACTTCACTGTCACGGATTAACGCGGATGAACGCGGATCAAAAAGCGAGCGCGAAAACTCCGAGGAGATCCTGGCTGGTAATCCGCAGGTTGCTTATTGGCGCACTCGGAACAGGCTTGACCATTGTTGGTCTAAGCGAATGCTACGGCGCCATGGGAAGAGAAATTGACGCGGTCATGGGCCTCGTAGGTATCGTGCTCGGCGCTGTCGGAATTTGGTTGCTCCGTCGTTCAATAAGCAGTCAATATCCGCGTTGATCCGCGTTCGTCCGCGGCGAAGAAGTTGACTTATGTTCGCCAAGATTCAGCGCATCCATTTCGTGGGCATTGGCGGGATCGGCATGAGCGGCATCGCCGAGGTGCTGCTGAATCTCGGCTACAGAGTTTCCGGCTCCGATCTGAAGAGTTCCGGCGTGACCGACCGGCTGGCCAGTCTGGGGGCGGCAATTTTCGAGGGGCATCGCGCGGAAAACATGGCCGGGGCTGAAGTCGTCGTGACCAGTTCGGCCATCGCTGTGGACAATCCTGAAGTCGCCGAAGCTCACAAGCTGCACATTCCCGTCATTCAGCGCGCGGAGATGCTGGCCGAGCTGATGCGGCTGAAGTATGGCATCGCCATCGCCGGCATGCACGGCAAAACGACGACGACTTCAATGGTCGCGGCGGTGCTGGCTGCAGGCGGGCTTGATCCTACGGTCGTCGTCGGCGGGCGCGTGGATGCCATGGGATCGAACGCGCGGCTCGGGAAGTCGCAATATCTGGTGGCCGAGGCGGACGAGAGCGACCGCAGCTTCCTCAAGTTAACCCCAATACTTTCCGTCGTGACCAACATTGACCGCGAGCACATGGACTGCTATCGCAACATGCGCGATGTGAAGAAGACGTTTCTCGAATTCATGGATCGCGTGCCGTTCTATGGGATGGTGGTGGCGTGTAATGACGATCCCCTGCTGCGCCGGCTGCTGCCCGATGTGCAGCGGCGCACGGTGACGTACGGAACGAAACGGGAGTCGGATTTTTGGATCACAATTCCTGCTTCCGGCGAAAGTCAAAATCCCCACTTCTCCCAAAACCAGGGAGAAGTGGGGCACGCGCCAGATGCAAGGCCTCTGAGCCGCTTCCAGGTGAGTTACGGCAAAGCGGGCGAACGAAAGCAAGACCTGGGCGAGTTCACCTTGCATGTGCCCGGCGTGCATAACGTGCTGAACGCGACGGCGGCGATTGCGGTGGGCGTGGGACTGGACGTCAACGTCGAGGCGATTCGCACGGCGCTCGATCAATTTCGGGGTGTGGACCGGCGCTTCCAGTTACGCGGGCAGGCGGCGGGTGTGAGCGTGATTGACGATTACGGGCACCATCCCACCGAAATCAAGGTGACGCTGGCGGCGGCGCGCCAGTGCGGATTCGGCAAGATTCATGTCGTCTTTCAGCCGCATCGCTACACGCGCACGCGCGACCTGATGGAGGAGTTCACGACCGCCTTTGCCGACGCTGATTCGCTGTTTGTCCTCGACATCTATGCGGCGAGCGAAAAGCCGATCGAAGGCATTACCGCGGAAGTGCTGGCGGAGCGAATTCGCGCAGGTGGGAAAGCGGTCGGGTATGTGAGTTCTTTTGCCGACGCCGCGAAGTCAGCCGCGGCCGCCGCGCAAGACGGCGACATGATCATGACCTTGGGCGCCGGCAGCGTGTCGCAGTTGGGGCCGATGATTCTGGAGAAGCTGAGGGAGCGGGGAGCGAGCTGACTTGCGCGCACCTATAGCTGTTTCACCCCTCCAAGTGGCATCCTCCATTTAGAGAGGTGAGCTCACTGGTCGGGCGATGCCGATTTCTCAGCCGCGCCACATTGCGTTTTTACAAATGACTTCTCCTCTAGGTACTTGTCCCATTCGCAAACGCATGGTTCGTCGCTCAAGGATGCGCTGGGATCGGACTCTCCCGGAATAGGCTCCTTATACTTCTGCTTCAGTGTCACAGGCGCAGGGGAACCCCACATACCACCCCGAATCTGACCGCGAAAGAAATAGCCGCTTCTTCCAAAAAAGAGCTTTCCATGAATCGTGATCTTTGTTTCGGCAGGAAATTTCGGATGGCTTTCTAGAATCAACACACCGTTCCGGAAGCTGCCGGTCAGACAGGTTCCCGGGGGATCATGTTGGCTTCCCTCTAGCTCCTGCAGCCAACCGGTAGACGCCGACCCCTTAATGTAGACGTAAAGTACGTCTCCTTCCCCATGCCCCATTTCGTCCTCGTAGCGGACCACATTGCTCAGCCGAAACAGGCGAAGAGGCATTTCAGCCGACTTCATGGCTTCGTGTTGTTTTGAAGGTGCCGGCTCTGTGGTTCGGGGCGGGACTCCTTGTGCTGCCAGCAAACTAGCTACTGAGACAAGAACTGCGACGGTCAGGATCGCAATCTTCATGGGGGGTTGGGAGTTTCGTTGCTATCGTAGCAGCAATCAACTTGTCTGCGCGCTAGTATAGAAGCACGGACGTTGTCCGACTGTCCCTAGATTGGCTGCCCCTCTCACACCGCCGCTTCCGCTGGCTCGGCGACTCTAATCTCGTCCTCGTCCCGGATTGCGACGTGAGTCTTCGCGACCAGCATGTAGATCGAGGGCACCACAAACAGCGTAAACGCGGTGCCGATAATCATACCGCTGACCAGCATGATGCCGATGCTGTTGCGCGCTCCGGCGCCGGGGCCGCGGGCAAGAATCAGGGGGAAATGACCGCAAACGGTGGCGGCGGTGGTCATCAGAATGGGCCGCAGCCGCGTGGTTGCCCCGCCAATGATCGCCTGCAATTTACTCAGGCCGGTTTCCTGCAAGTGGTTCGCGAACTCCACCATTAGAATTCCGTTCTTGGCAATCAGGCCGACCAGGGTGATAAGTCCGACCTCGCTATAGATGTTCAAGGTCGTGAAATTCAGGAACGAGAACGTCAGAGCGCCAGAAATCGCCAGTGGCACCGATCCCGCCAGAATGATGAACGGGTCGCGGAAGCTCTCGAATTGAGCGGCCAGCACGAGATAAATCAGGATCGCCGAAAGCAGGAACGTGCCCAGAAACTTGCTGCCCTCGATGCGTAGCTGGCGCGATTCGCCGGCGTAGTCCACGGTGAATCCCTGCGGCAAGATCTGCCGGGCCTGGTCTTCCAGGAACGTCAGAGCTTTGTCGAGCGGAACCGGCGGCGGAATGACGCCCTGAATCCGCACGGCATTTAGCTGCTGAAACTTGTTCAGTGATCGCGGCTCCGTCGTCGTCTTGAGAGTGGCGAAGGTCGAGAGCGGCACAAGTTTGTCGGCTGAGCCTTTCACGTAGATTTGCGACAGTTGATCGGGCGTCAGGCGCTCAACTCGCTTTACCTGCGGGATAACTTTGTAGCTGCGTCCCTGAATGCTGAAGCGGTTGACATAGTTCCCGCCTAGCATCGTGGAAAGGTCCTGGCCAGCCTGGCTGAGGTCCACACCCTGCGAGCGGAGCTTGTCCCGATCGAAAACCACTTGGGCCTGCGGCTGATCGAACTTCACGTCGGTATCGGCGAAGATGAACAGGCCGCTGGCCATGGCTTTCTGCACGATCTGCTCTGCGAACTGGCTGACCTGCTCCGGTTCGGCCGCCGATGCGATGACGAAGTCCACCGGGTAGTTGCCGCCTCCGGGAAGAGCGGGCGGCGTCGTGGGAATCACGCGTATGCCGGGAATCTTCGACAGCGGTCCGGTGGATTCGACCAACAATTGCTGCGCAGTTTTCTTGCGCTGGCTCCAAGGTTTGGTGACCGCGCCTCCGAAGCCGCCGCCGGGGTTGGTGATCTGGAAGATGCTCGCGCTCTCAGGAAACGAGCGGTAGACGTCATAGACCTGCTGAGTGAACAGGTTGGTTTGATCGAGAGTAGCGTTCGGAGCGGCCTGGATTATGCCGAAGACGACTCCCTGATCTTCCTGCGGCGCGAGTTCTCGCTGGGAGAACATGTAGAAAGGAATCATCAGCACAGCGACGATCGCCCACACCGTGAGTACTACCGGCCGATACTTCAGCGTTCCTGCCAGCATGCGGGAATAGAGGTTCCGCACCGACTCGAAGTGCCGGTTGATCATGCCGGCAAAGCCGCGATCCGTGTCGCCGGAGCGCAACAACTTTGAACCCATCATCGGAGAGAGCGTAAGCGCAACAACGCCTGAGACCACAACCGCGCCCGCCAGCGTAAAGGCAAATTCCCGGAAAAGCGCTCCGGTCAGCCCGCCCTGAATTCCGATAGGCGCGTAAACCGCAGCGAGGGTGATGGTCATGGCGATGATCGGACCCACCAGCTCACGAGCAGCGTCTTTCGCGGCCTGGAACGGCGACTTGCCCATGTGGAGATGGCGCTCAACGTTTTCCACCATGACGATGGCATCATCCACGACAAGTCCGACCGAAAGCACAATCGCAAGCAGAGTCAGCAGGTTGATGGTGAAACCGGCCACCAGCATCAGAAAGACCGCGCCGATCAACGAGATCGGGATTGCGACAATCGGGATCAGCACGGAGCGGAACGAGCCGAGGAAAAGAAAGATGACGATGATCACGATCAGGAGCGTTTCGGCGAGCGTGTGCAGCACTTCGTTGATCGCGTCCTGGATGTATTCAGTCGAGTCGTAGGGAATGCCCAGCTTCATGCCTGCGGGCAACTGCGACTGAATCGCAGGCAGCGCCGCGCGCACGTTATGGATTACTTCCAGAGAATTCGCGGTGGGGAGAACCCAGACGCCCATGAAGGTCGCGGTCTCTCCGTTGAAGCGCACATCCTGGTCATAGTTCTCAGCGCCGAGGACGACGTCGGCAATTTCTCCCAGGCGAACAACTGTGCCGTTGTTCTCCTTTACCACCATCTGGCGGAACTCGTCAGCCGAGCGCAGGTCCGTGTTGGCTACAAGGTTCACCGAGACCATAGAACCCTTGGTGCTGCCGAGCGCCGAAAGATAGTTGTTCTTGGCCAGGGCATCATGCACGTCTGATGGGGAAACGCCGCGCGCCGCCATTTCTTCGGGTTTCAGCCACAGGCGCATGGCGAAGGTGCGATCACCCAGGATGTCGGCGCGCTGGACGCCGCTGATCGCGCTCAACTTGGGCTGTACCACACGGGTCAGGTAATCAGTGATCTGGTTTTGGTCGAGGTCGGCGGACGAAAAGCCCAGGTATATCGCCGCAAATTGCGTGTCGGCGGTCTCCAGATCGATGACCGGAATTTGCGCATCGGGAGGAAGGTCGTTGCGCACCTGCGCGACTTTGGCCTGAATCTGAGTCAGCGCGGCAGTCGTATCGTAGTTGATCTTCAGGTGGACCTGAATCGTGCTCAGCCCCTGCGCGCTGGTCGACTCCATGTAGTCGATGCCGTCGGCGCTGGCAATGACGCGCTCGATCGGCGTCGTCACGAAGCCGCGAACCAGGTCAGCATTCGCGCCGACATACACTGTCGTAACTTGAATGACCGCGATGTCGCTGCGCGGATACTGGCGCACATTCAGGGAACGGACCGCCTGCAGGCCGGCGATCAAAATCACCAGGTTGACCACTGTCGCCAGGACAGGACGTTTGACAAAAAGATCGGTGAACTTCATGCGTGTTCCTCTATGCACTCACAACTTGCTTAGCAAATAGGCTTCTCACCGTGAGACCATTGCCCCAAGAGCTAAAGCCCGGTTTTCTTATTGCTTCTGACGGCGCGGCTGAAAGCCGAGCCCTTTCAAAGCTGATTCTCAAAGACGCCGTAGCTATCGTTTCCTAACTATCCGCGGGCTTGGGGTTAGGACTGTTTTCGGGTTTGACCGAGTTGTTCACCATGACCGGGGCGCCATTGCGCAGGCGGAAAGCGCCGGCGCTGACCACCTCGTCTCCCGGGTTGATTCCGGAAACTACCGCGACCTGATCGCCGCGCGATCCCTCGATCTTCACAACCTGCTGCCGCACTCCGCGGTAGGCGTTGCCCTGAGCGTCCTTCATATCCGCGACCACAAACACGGAGTCGCCATAGGGGGCATAGTTGATGGCCGAAGCGGGCAACGGCACCACCTCGCGCGGCTGGCCCAGCGGCAGTTCCACCTGCACAAACATTCCCGGACGTAATTTGTTTCCTTTATTCGTAAGGATGGCTTGTACCTGAATGTTGCGGGTTTGCTGATCGATGACAGAATCGAGAGCAATGATTCGGCCACTGAATGCCATACCGGGGAGATCGTTATTTGTAACGCGCAAGACGCGGCCGGGCGCCACCTTCGGCGTGTCCTGTTGCGGCACTCCGAAGTTCACATAAATGGGATCCAGCGACTGCAGGGAAACGATCGCCTGGCCCGCCGCCAGATACTGGCCCAGGCTGACCTGGCGAATGCCCAATACTCCGGTGAAAGGGGCGCGGATCATTTTGCGGGCAATTGCGGCGCGGATGTCACCCACCTGCGCTTCGGTCGCCTTCTGCTGCGCGGTGGCATTGTCATAGTCGGAACGCGAGATCACGCCGGACTTCACCAGCTCCTGCGCCCGGTCGTAATTGATCTTGGCCAGATCGCGCTGCGCCTCGAGACTGGCGAGCTGCGCGCGCTCCTGGCGCGTATCGAGCTCGACCAAAATGTCCCCTTCATGCACCCACTGGCCCGATTCGAAGTGAATTTTGTCGATCGTGCCCGGCAAATCGGCGCCCACGGTAACGCCCTGGATCGCAGCCGCCGTCCCAATCACGGTCAAGGTGGAGGGCCACGGTTCTTTGTGGGCGATGACCGTACTGACCGCCGTGGGCGGCACCTTGTAGCTGGCACCCGCAGCGATGGCAGCTTCGACCTGCCGGAATTTCACAAATCCGAGTCCGCCGACAAGAGCGGCCACGGCCAATAACGTCAAAAAGAATCGTTTCGCCATACATTCTCCGGGTATCTAACCGAACGAGTGGGTGTTTGCCCGAGCAGCAGTTCGGACGAAAACAGTTGTCCCAAATAGATTTCAGCAGCGCGGAAAAGGATTCACGGTTCCAGCTTAAATTTGGCGAAAGCTCGGACGATGTCCCATCCGGATGGTGTCCAACCCGGTTCCCGTCCGAGCAAGACAACATCTTTTTGCCTATCTCGCAGGCCAAAATGCGGCTATATTGAAAAGGCTCAGCGATTCTCTGACGACAACTGACCTGAAGTGATGGCGCGGAAATCCGATCCGACCATCGTGCAGGAAGAGTTGTACCCGCCCCGCGTCGAGCATTCGCACGCCGGTACTCCCCGCCACGAACTGGAGGGCGAGGAATGGGACGACGCCCGCCTGATTGATCTGGACGCAGACGAAGGGTCTCCCTTCCTGCGCGCGCAAAAGCGCGTCTCCGCCCGGCGCAGCACTCTTCCGAAAAAGACTGCGCATGGTTTGCTGTGGGCCATGACCGTGGCGGCAGCTCTATGTGTCGCCGCGCTCGCGGCGGGCGGCCTCTATCACTACGGCGAGCACTCCTGGCGCTTCCGCGTGGAATCAAGCGACAACCTGGAAATTACGGGCACCGACAACGTAACGCGGGCACAGATCATGGAAGTGATGGGCGCCGACATCGGGCGCAACATCTTTTTCATCCCGCTGGCCCAGCAGCAGGCGCAACTCGAGCAAATTCCTTGGGTCGAGTCGGCCAGTTTGATGCGCTTTGTGCCCAACCGTCTGCGAGTGGAGATTCACGAGCGTACTCCGGTGGCCTTTGCGCGAGTGGGATCGCGTATCGCACTGATCGACGCGGGCGGCACACTAATGGACTTACCGAGAAACGACCTGGCTCACCGTCACAAGTATTCTTTTCCCGTAATTCTGGGGATGAATCCGGGCGAGCCGCTTTCTACACGGGCTCCGCGCATGAAAGCGTATCAGGATTTGATCCGCGATCTGGATTCGGGCGGGGCGCGCTATTCCCAAGATGTGAGCGAAGTCGATCTTTCCGATCTCGATGACGTCAAGGTGAGGGTGAATGATCCTGGCGGCGATGTACTGCTGCATCTGGGGTCGTCGAAGTATCTAGAGCGCTACAAGGTTTACGTCAGCCACGTGCAGGAATGGCGGCAGCAGTTTCAGAAGCTGGAATCGGTGAATCTGCGCTATGACAACCAGGTCATCGTGAATCCCGATATGCAAGGCGGTGCGAAGCAGCCGGCGCTGACAGCAGCAGCCGCCGCAGGCGTCAAACCGGCGGCGCTGATCGCCCGAGTGGGACCGCACGAGCCGGCTATTCCCAAGCCGGTTTTCGAGCTGTCGCCGAAGAAGCTTGAGCCGAAGGTGGTAACGAACAAGCCGGCCGGCAAAGCAAAGGCAAGGAGGACCTTTGCGAAAGCCAGGAAAAATGCCGCTGCGAAATCGGCGAAGACCGCGGCTCCAGCGCCGAGCACCAATGTCACGACGGTTCCAACTGCCATGTTGCAACCGGAAATAAAGAAGCCGGAGCCTCCGGCTTCGCCAGCGGCGAGCAACGCCTCCACTGCGAAGCCGAGCCCGGCAATTGCAAAACCGCCCGCGAACAACGGGCCCAATTGATTTCGGATATAGAACTTGACAGGAAGGGAATTCATAAAGCGGGATTCATTTATAGACATGGGTAACCAGAACGGAAATCTTCTGACGGCAATTGATGTGGGCAGCGCTAAAACGCGCGCTCTCGTGGCCGAGATCACTGACAACGGCCTGCGCTATCGCGGGCACGGAGTGGCCGAGTCGCGCGGCTCGCGCAAGGGCGTGATCGTCGAGCTCGACAAGGCGGTAGCGGCGATCCAGAAAGCGGTCGAAGCCGCCGAGGACTCCGCGGGTGCACCAGTCGAGCATGCCATTGTGGGCATGGGCGGTTCGCACGTGCGCGGCGTGAACAGCCAGGGCGGCATCAGTCTGGGAACGCGCCCGCGGGAGATTGGCCGCGACGAAATCAAGCAGGCCGTCGAGAAGGCCCGTGCCATCGCGCTGCCTGCAGACCGCGAAATTCTGCATCTGCTGCCGCAGGAGTTCATTCTCGACGAACAACCGGGCGTGCAGGATCCAGTTGGATTGATGGCAACGCGGCTCGAAGTGCGAGTGCATCTCGTGACCGCGGCCACCAGCGCCACTCAAAACGTCATCACTGCTGTGAACAAAGCCGGCGTGCATGTGGACGATACAGTGTTCGAGCCTCTGGCTGCCTCAGACTCGGTGTTGCGCGCCGACGAACGCGACCTGGGCGTGTGCCTGGCCGATATCGGCGCGGGCTCGACAGAACTGATTGTGTTCCAGCACGGCGCAGTGGCTTACACCGGAGTAATTCCGGTTGGAGGCGACCATTTCACCAGTGACTTGTCGATGGGCCTGTGCACGCCTTTGGGGGAGGCGGAAACGATCAAGAGGACATATGGCAACGCGATTGTCACATTGATTCCCGAAGGTAACGAAGTGGAGGTGCCGTCGGTAGGCGACCGCCCGTCGCGACTGCTGCGGCAGCGGTTGGTGGGGGAAATCCTGGAGCCGCGAGCCCGCGAGCTGTTCGAGATGATGCGCGAGACCCTGCGGCAAGGCGGCGTTTATGAAGTCTGCCTGGCGGGAGTTGTGCTAACCGGAGGAGCATCGCGGCTGCCGGGAATCTTCGACGTAGCCGAGTCTGTGCTGCGACGCCCCGTGCGTCTTTCATGGCCGGCGCCACTGGCTAAAATGCCGGCGACGCTGTCGGAGCCCGACTTCGCCACCGTGCTCGGCATGGTGAGCTATGGCCAGCGCGCGCGCATCGCGCGCGGCATTCAGGAGGATCACTGGGGAACGAGGTTGAAAGCGCTGTTGATGGGGAAAGGAGCGTGAGGCAGTTGCCAGTTGTCAGTCGTCAGCTGCCAGTGAAGCCCGCGGGATGGGGTTCTTACTGGGAGACTGACAACTGGCTACTGGCAACTACCCGCCGACAGCTAGAAGGCGAAGGCGGAAGAAAATCCAAATCGGGTGGAACATTATGAGTAAAGAATCCATTCGCATCAGCTTCAATGAAGAGCCGCGCAACGATGCCAAAATCAAGGTGATCGGTGTGGGCGGGGGCGGCGGCAACGCGGTCAACCGCATGATTGATGCCGGACTGGAGGGCATCGAATTCATCGTCGCCAACACGGATTTGCAGGCGCTGCGCATGTCGCACGCGCCGGCGAAGCTGCAGCTCGGCGTGAAGCTTACCAACGGGCTGGGCGCGGGCGCGAATCCAGAGATTGGCCGCAAAGCGGCGCTGGAGGATTCCGACAAGATCATTGAAGCGCTGGAAGGCGCCGACATGGTGTTCATCACGACCGGCCTGGGCGGCGGAACGGGCACCGGCGCCGCGCCCATCATCGCGTCGCTGGCCAGCGAGATGGGCGCGCTGACCGTCGCGGTGGTCACCAAGCCGTTCTCTTTCGAAGGCAAACGGCGCATGGCGCAAGCCGAGCGCGGGGTGGCCGAACTCATGGAATCGGTGGACACGACCATCGTGATCCCGAACGAAAAACTGCTGGCCGTGGCCGAGGACGCCGGCTTCTTCGAATCGTTCCGCATCGCCGACGACATCCTGCGACAGGGCGTGCAGGGAATCTCCGACATCATCACCATTCCCGGCATCATCAACCGCGATTTCGCCGACGTGAAGACGATCATGGCCGGGATGGGCTATGCCGTGATGGGCACCGCTTCGGCAACCGGCGCGAAACGCACGATTGACGCGGCACAGCGAGCCATTGCTTCCCCGCTGCTCGAGGCGGGCGCAATTGATGGCGCGCGCGGCATTCTCATCAACATCACCGGCTCAGCGTCGCTCAAGCTGGCCGAAGTGCAGCAGGCTTGCTCGATCATTCAGACCGCCGCGCACGAAGACGCCAACATTATTTTTGGCGCGGTCCTGGACGAGAAGATGAAAGATGCGGTGAAGATTACGGTCATTGCGACAGGATTCCGCGACTTCCGTCCGTCGCGGCATCGGCAGGAAGGGCACGTGACGTCGTCGTTTGCCGTCACTCACAGCCAGGCCATCGACTTTCCGGATGACGTCGGTCCGCGCGAGCCGATGCCCGAACCGGTTCCCGAGCGAATTATGTCCGACTCCACAATGGGGGACGACCGTACATACGTGGATGAAAGCGCAGCCGTGGCTGTGCAAACCGATCAGGTCAGCGCAGAAGTGATCTCGCTTGAGACTATGCGAAACAGCGTGCTCACAGGTATGGGATCGAATTTCGAGCCGGATGATCTGGACGTGCCGGCGTTTCTGCGCAAGCGGAGTGAGGTGATGTAGAAGCGAGCTATGAGTCGTGAGCTTCGAGCGAGGAGCGGGGTCAAAGCTCTCAGCTCGCGGCTCGTGACTCGCAGCTCAACGGAGAAAACCATTTCACTTATGGAAATGTTCTTCTCAGTAATCGCGTAACTGGTTACCGAAGGGGTTAACCCGAGGTAATTGTTCCACTATGTCCTTGTTTCAGAATGGGTTAAATCAGAATTTTCGTTGGCAGCGAACGCAACTTTATCGTTGCCAGAAATTCACTAAGTTTCGTACTATCGTAGAGTTGGGCGATTGAACGCAGATTACCGCCGGCTGGCACTGAGAGTGCATCGAAGTAATCAGATTCTGGGGGAGTAAGGGGAAGATGTTCCGGGGAACACAGCTTTTCCGTCTGATCTTAGGGGTCCTTCTTGCCTGTCTGTCTTCGGCGGGTGTGAGCTGGGCGGCGCACATCGCCATGCATACGCCCGGCAAATCAAAATCACAAAAAATCACGGAAAGCCAGCGGACGCGGCGCCGCCTGCATCATCTGGCGCGCAGCCGCAGCGCAGGCGTAACGCGGGTTTCCGCCACGCATCGCCG
>Ga0187771_10000388_pt1 | contig 26679 bp, 33 predicted proteins | sample 0116_SJ02_MP15_1_FD_133139 | JGI IMG/M metagenome (GOLD analysis project Ga0187771, IMG submission 133139) | Tropical peat soil microbial communities from peatlands in Department of Meta, Colombia - 0116_SJ02_MP15_10_MG | ecosystem: Environmental > Terrestrial > Soil > Wetlands > Peat | place... | reverse complement strand
GAAGAACACAAGGGCGGCCCCCTAATACCATGGATGCCGTGTTCGGTGCCTGGCTGCACGAACCTGGCGACGTGGGGATCGTCATATCAGGCGCGCCTCAGAGGCACCAAGGCCTATTGCGAAGAACACAAGGGCGGCGACAGGGCGCTGAAGCCTCTTTTGCCCTGCTCTGCGCCTGGCTGCACGAATCTGGCAACGCGGACGTCGTCGCGAACCGCGCGCTCTCAGGGCACCAAGGCCTATTGCGAAAAGGGGCGCTGGGGACACACCTGACACGGATCCTCGCCTTCGCCGGTCTCAAGCCAGCGCAGATACGCCTCGCCGTCGACGTCGAGGATCTCGTGTGCCAGCGCGGCTGATTCGGCGTTGAGCACCGGCACGTTCCGCTCTCGCTCCTGCTGAGGCTTGATCCGCACCGCTCAGCGTTTCCCGCCGCCCCTCGCGCGCCGCGCTTCGCTGGCGGCAATCGCCTTGGCCTGCTCCTCGCTCTTGACCTTGCCGCCCGAGCCGCTCCGGAGAGTGCCCCGATGGAACTCCCGCATGATGGCCGACGCGCGGTCGGATGCGCCGAGCTTACGCCGCTTGCACACGCCCGCCCCGGGCTTGTCCGCGTGCCGCATCGCCTCGGTCTGCTCGGCGCGGCCCATCAGCGCTTCCCTTTCTTGACACGCTTCGGGAGCTTCTTGCCCTTGGGGGTTTCGGATTCGAGCTTCTTCGCCGTGCCCTTGGGAACATCGCCGCGGGCCTCGGCAGCATGAATGAATCCTCGTTGAGCTTTCGATTTGATTGGCATCGTTACCTCCGCGCCACGATGAACTTGCGCGAGCAAGAGTGTGGCATCACCTCGATGTTGTATCCGAGCCCCTGCAACATCTCGTGGATGCGCTCTGAGCTCCGAATCGATGCGGGATAGGAACTGACAACGCAGTCTGGGTTGCTGTTGATGCCGTCGTGGTCCTCGATGTAGAGGGCTGGGTGCCAACGCTCGAGCGTTGCATGACCTCCCTCAAGCACGCCGAGCTCCGCGCCCTCGACGTCGAGCTTGACGTGGTCGACGCGTTTGAGTTCCAGCCGCGCGACGAGCCCGTCAAGCGTCTCGAAGACGAAGTCTTTTCCTGGATAGTGATGGCCGAAGACCTCTTGCAGCAAAGCTTGGGGGTATGGCGTTCCGTCGAACAGCACCGACCGCACCACTTGGCATCGGCCCTGCCATCCATTGACTCCGACGTTGGCTTCCAAGATTTCGAACCCGTCAGTCGACGGCTCGACGGCGATGACGGTAGCTCCGAGAGCGAGCGCCGGTAGCGTGAAACTTCCGAAGCAGGCTCCAACGTCGATCGCGATGTCGCCTTCCTTGATCGCCTTGCCCCACGCCGAGAGCATCGGCTCGTGGTCGAAAAACGTGTGCGTCGTGTGCTTGTAGCCGCCCGTCTCCGGGTCGACCACGTAGAAGCCTGCAATCGGATGATCGTGGACGAACTTAGTTTCCATCTCACCAGCCGTAAGGTGCGGGTTGGTCGGGGAAGAACAGCGGCGATTCTGGCCCGACGTCTGCGCCCGTGAAAACGTCGGCCCGCGGCTTGGTCGCGAGCATGCGAGAGAGTGCGTTCACCAGGCGTCGCCCTTCGGCGCGCAGCAGGGCCATCCCGCGGGCGGCATCGATGACGGCGTCTCCCTTGTCGGCGGAGGTCACAAAGGTGATCGGTCGCAGGCTCGCGATTTGCTGCTCGATGGAGAGCAGCCCTTGCGTTGCCGGCATCGCTCGGGGCGTACTCGTTTGCGACGCAGGCCCGAGCGTGATCGCCGAGCCGGTCTGCGGATTGGTGCCGTAGACGAGGCCGAGGATGTAGTTCTCGGTGTTCGAGTCGGGGCGACCGCCGCCGTCAGCGACCGACTGCGTTGCCGTGATCGCAGCTTCAAGGCGCGGCTCGGCCTGCAGGAAGATGGCAGGGTATCCCAAGAAGTGCCGAATAATCGTTCGGTCCTGCTCGGAATATGCCATTGGATTTATTTACCAGGTTGCCAATCTTGCCATGCTTTCACGAGACCTTTGTATCCGTGTGATCCCATCGCCACCCATTCGTTCCAAGCCTTCTCTTTGGACCAGCCTTGACGACGGACGCGATAACGAGCAACTACGATGCCGACGCGATCCTTACCTTCGGTGCAATGTGCATACCAAGGACCGCCAGAATCAAGTATGTCATCGATTCTGTCGAAGACAGAAACTTCGTCTATCTGACTCTGTGCAACCTCGTCCGTAATTGTGAATTCTATCAGTATAAGTCCTCGACTGGAACATGCGGACGCATCATCGCCAGTGGTCAGCTCGTTGAGCTTTAGAACCGAACGAATGCCCTCATAAACGAGAGAATCCCACTCGATTCCTTTTGGTTGACCTCCCCGAAATATTCGGTCATCAACTCTGGCGAAGTTCAGCGGATGCGCCATATCCTTCTTTCTTCGGTCGCAAGTGCTTCCTGATGATGCCGTCCAGCACCTCGGCCTCACGCTCGAAAGTGAACTTGTTGGCGAGCTGACGACCCGTCTCCGCAAGCCTGGCCTGTTCATCGGAGTCCTGAAGGACGTCGATGACGGCCGCTGCGAACTCGTCCAGATGCTCTCGAACAGGGGACGGAGTCATCCGCACTGTCCCCCCGTAGATCGACTCAAGCGCGTCGGCGGGGGCGAGAACGACCGGAACCCCGAGCTTGCAACATTCCATCGTCGACAGGCTGAACGTCTCGCAGGGGGCCGGTGGCGAGCACGGAAAGGCGAAAATCGAGGCCTCCCCGAGTTCCCGGAGGACCTCGGAACGCGGAAGGCGCCCGAGAAGTTTGATCCCGCCGGCGAGGTGCGCATCTGCCAGCCCATCAGCCAAGCTGGTTCTCCACGACGGGGCGCTTGCTGCCGCTATAAGCTCCTCCACGGGCCCGACCACATGGAGCGTTGCACGTGAAACACTCGCCCGAATCTTCGGCCAGACGCGCAGGAGCAAACGCAGCCCCCGCTCGGGGCTCGTGTGGTAGAGAACGCGCCCGGGCACCGGTTTTCGGTCGACCGACATCTTGGGCACGCCGTTTGGGAGCACGTACCATGGCGTCCCCGGGTCGAACCGATCACGCAGGAACCGCATTGCGTGCTCGCTCGGCGCCGTGTTGACGTCGGTGTGCTGGAAATGCAGGTACGGCTGATAACTGTGGTGTGAGCCGATCCGCAGCACTCCCGGCTGCGCGAGCTCGAGGACGGATGTGTCGTGGAAGGCGAACATTACGTCAGGCGTGCCATGCGCACGCAGGCGGTCGAGCCGGATCCACTCCACGCCATCCTGCTCTACGTAGGCATCGGCGAAAGTCGAAAAAGCGCGCACTCGTAGCCCACGCCTCGCCAAGGCGCGGGTGAGGTGGACGAAGCCAGCGCGGCTGCCGCCACCCATCGCCTCGTCGCCCAAGCCGGCGCGCACATCCATCACCAGGCCGCCGCTTCCCTGGGGACCGAGCACCATGTGCACGATGGGCTCGTCGGAGCGCTCGGGCCGAATCGATGCCACGGGATGCTCCCGCACATCCTCGACCGCCCAACGCGACCACTCGGCCGCGACACCGTCCCAACTGAAAGCTTCGCGGGCGGCCCTTTGGGAGAGCGCCCGTAGATGATCTTGACCATCGGTCATCGCGGCGACGGTCGCCTCGACGAATTCGGTCTCGTACTCGGCGGTGCGAACGTCGTCGCCGAGGATGAGATGTCCGACGCGTACCGTCTCCAGAAGCGCGCCCCAACCCGACGCCACGACTCGGAGTCCGGCCGCCTGCGCCTCCATCACCCCGATGCACGAGGTCTCATGGAACGGGCGGTCGTATGCCCAGCTCGGATAGAGCCACACGCCTGCGCTGAGCATCTCGGCTGCCAGCGTCCTCTGGTCGACGCGCCCGCGCATGATGACGCCTTCATCCGTAAGCGTGGCGGCGAGCGCTTGGATCCGGACGGCGCGCCCGTCATCGGGGTCGAAATTGACGAACCCGTAGAAGCAGTGCAGCTCGGCGTCCGTCACGCGGGCCCGAATCGTCGGCCAGATGCCGAGGAGCCATTCAAGGCCTCGGTCGGGCGAGCAGGACCAGATCGCCTTGTGCGGCTTGTGGTCGCGCTCTACGACGACATCGAACCGCGTGAGATCGATTCCGTTGCGGGTCACGCAGAGCTTGAACGCCAGCTCCGGGAAGAGCTCGGCCATGTGCTGCTTGTGCCATTCGCTGAGCACGAGCACGCGGTCCGCCAGTTGGCCGGCCCATTTCGTGTAGTAGTTTGGCTCCTTGTCGTGGCACCAAAGCCACTTCACGCGCGCCGGCAAAAGCTCGAGGAGTGTCGCCTTGCGCCACGCGATCAGGAGCTCGCATGACTCGACGGCGGCGAGGTCGCTCATCGAGTGGTATTCGACCTCGTCGTAGAGCCCGGGGTTCTCGCACTCGCAGAAGATGCGCACCCGCGCCCCACCGGTGACGAGTCGCTTGGCGACCTCAATGACAGCGGTCTCGCTCCCGCCGATCCCTTTGGTCGCGACGGTCAGTGGGTCGAAGCGCTCCGGACTCTCGCCACACACGATCGCGATGTCGATCGTCGCGCGCCGTTCCCCAGTCTCGAACTCGAGGTCACGCTGTCGCAGCCGCACCTGGGGGTTGTCGTCGGTGCACAACCGGATTGCGCAAAGAGCCTCGGAGAGACGACCAAGCCGCCGCAACGATTCGTGCAGGATCCACGGGATGTTGCGCGCGCGGTCCTGGGGGTTTCGGGTGCCCAGCGCGTCCGGCTCGGCGCACGCGAGCCCCTGGGCCGCGTAGTGGGCGGCGCGCTCCAGTTGACGCCGCTCGTCGGCACCGTGCTTCTCAGCCGCGCTGAAGGCAATCTTGGCGAGCGCGAAATAGCCGTCTGGCCATTCCGGGCAAGTGTCCACGGCGCGGAGGGCCCACGCCTCGGCCCGCTCGGTTCCCGGGTAGAAGCTGTAAAGCTCGACCAGATGCATGCAGGCGAGCAGCTTCTCCTCGGTCCAGTCAGAGCGATCCGCGCACCATGCCAGCGAGTGAATCGCGGCGAGATGGTCACCATTCCGGTACTGCGCCACCCCGAGGTCGAACGCGGTCTTCGCGTCGATGTCGTCGGGGGCGAGCTTGGCGACGTCGCGCAAGATCCGCAAGTTGCGGCGGTTGTGCTCCTTCGATTCGCTGCCTTTTGCTCGGTGCTTCCAGATGATCGGAAACGGTGGATGAATCGTGATCCATCCAGTCGGCTGCTTGGCCGTCAGTCCCTCATGCACCCGGCGCACCCAGTGGAAGGCGGCCTTGGGTGCCACGATGCGCTCTCGGGATTGCATCGTGATGCATACGCCTTGCTCGTCATACTCGTACTCGTAGGGGAAGCGGGCCCGCCACGGCCGCCCAGCCGCCTCGCGCTCGCACCACGCGATGGCATCCTGCAGGTGCTCCAGCCCGACGACCTCGTCATCGGCATCCAGCCACATGACGGTATCGTGTGTCGCGAGTTCGAACGAGCGGTTGCGCGCCGCCGAGAAGTCGGCGATGTCGCCATCAGGGAAGTTGCATTCCTTGAAGACTTGGAGCTTGTCGGCAAGCCCCTCATAGTAGAGCTGATCTTCCTCAGTGGGCCATTCATCCATCGAGCGGCCCGTGTCGACGACCACGATCTCGTCGACGTGGGCACGAATCGAAGTGAGCGCCTGAACGACTCGAGGGTCGTCCTTGACGATGAGGCAGGCGGAGACGTCGGTCATGCTTAGAGCAAGCAGTCTCGCACGATACCAGCAGCTTTCCTAGCCTTCATGCGGCTTCATTAGCTCGCTGATTCGATCGATGGTTCTGTTGGCCAAATGGCGTGCCCGGTGAGCTGCTTCTGTTTTGCCGAGCGAAATCGATATGGTCTTCAATCGGCTAGATGCTACATCCCGCAAAATGACACCAGCGCGCCTCCGAAGAAGCCATAACCGAACCGACTGCCATGCAGCACTGACATAGTCCTTCGGAAGATCAACAGTAGGAGGTGGGCGCGACGGATAGTGACCCCGCCACTGGTCGTGTGACCACTCTTCCAGTGCCAACCCGATCAGCTTTTTCTGCGCTGATTGTTTCTGCTCATCGAATGGAGGTTGATTCGAAGGCGCGAGCTTAGGAGCCGGCCAAGCAGCATGAGTGCGGTTCAGTTCCGCCCTAACATCATCATCGCTCTGTTGTCTGAATGATGCGTGCAGGACAGGCCGGTTTTTCCAACGGAGGTTGATCAGTTGTGGTCCGTAGCCGCCGACAACCTCGCGATGATGACTCAGGTCATCGCAATATAGTGGGTTCGAACCACATCCGTTCTCACAACAGCGTGTCTGCTGAATTGCGCGATCGAACTCTCGAGGCATCGACGTAGTATCGCCTGCTTTGAAAATGTAGCGTCTGAGGCCGGTGATGCTCTCTCTACGTTGTTCTGGACTGAGCGCATTTAGCGTCCGTTTCATATTGTTACTGTAGAACGGATTTGTCCCAATATGAAGATCCAGAACGACATCCCGATCTGTAGGATTTAGCCACTTGGTCTCATGCTCAGATTCATCATATTCCATGACGGGTGCAGCCATAGAACTCCTCCTATTGTGAAGCGCAGCCCTTGATCTTTGCGAGCATTCGGCGCTTTGCCTGTTCAATCAGTCGTCCGGCAACCACAAGATCCAAGATGGCCTTCACGAGAACGGCCTTCATTTTCTGACGTATTCTCGCAATTTGGGACTCAAGTGCATATGCAGGATCAAGGAACGTAAGATCCTGCACACCACGCTTGCGGAGATCTAATGCGAGCTCTACTGCCGCCTTCCGAACTTCGCGATCCCACTCCTTCGGGATTGCTCGCGTATCCCCGGCCCGAATCACGTAACGCCGCTTGCCAGCGCGACCGACGTCAAGGAGTGCATCCTTCGACGTCGGGTTGTGCCAAATCGTCTCCCGAGTCGTCTTCTCCACGGTCCTCCTCCGTTCGCTGCTTGACCGAACGCCCCAGCAGCATCAGCCCCACGAAACCGAGCGAGAGCCAATAGCGGTTGCTGAAATGGGGCATGAAAGGGTCGCCGGTCAGCATGCGGCGGAGTCTATTCTCGCGCTGCACCTCGTGCAACGCATTTCCTCCGGAGGAGGCGGCACCGCGATGTCGTGGAACGATACCGGAAAGCCGCACGCATAGACGATCTGAGGCGCGGTATCCGGCGAGCCGGCGAGCGCGTGAAACACGCGTCCGTCCGGCTCGTGCATTCTCGTCTTGTACCAAGCCATCAGAACGTGATGCTCGGGGGCATGTTGCTGGGGATCGTCCGGCAAGCCGTGTTCGGGCTGTACGACAGCGTCCATGGAGGCGATGAGCCTGTCTTCTGCACCAGCCTCACTGTGCGGTTGAACATCGTGGCGAAGGTCTGGGCCACGACAATCGCGTCCGCTTGGCTACCGGCTTGGAACTCGGGCGTGAGTTGCTGGCCAGTGCCACTCCCAGCGCCGAAGGTGGTAGAGACTTGATAGTCGTCGATGAGGTAATAGGTAGTACCGAAGGCAGCCATCGTAATGTCCCTTCGCGGCCGTCAGCCGCGTCTATTGACGTTTCTGTTGCGGTGGCGGCGCACCCCCCTGCGGCTGCGCCGGTTTGGCCATTTGCTCGCCGAGCCTCCGCGTTGCCTCCTCGGCAGTACGCTCCGCGGCGCGGCGCGCCTCGTTCGCCTCGCGAATTTCTTTCTGCGCCACCTCAAGCTGCAAGTTGGCATTTGCGAGATCCATCGCAGCCTTTTGGTGGGCCACGGTGGCTTGCGCAGCCGCCTGCATGGCTTGCTCTGTCTGGGCAGCTCGGGTGTCGAGCGATGGGTGAAGCCGCGGAACTTCCTGCCATCCTCGATTCACTAGTTGCGGGCCCAGTCCGGCCACCACAATGCGATGATGGCTCGGGTCAGTGCAGTACAGTGGCCGCTGCAAGCAGCTCGTTTCGAGGCATTGTGTCTGCTGAATTTCAAGATCGAAGTCGCGCGGAATCGCCTTCGTTTGCCCCGCCTTGATCACGTACCGTCGTCTGCCGGTCCTGGCTTCCCACTTCTGCTCGGGGCGCATTCTGCGCCACGCCTCCTGCGCCGCTTTGCTGTAGCAGGGTGTCGTGCCGATATGAACATCCAGCACGCAGTCCTTATCGGTGGGATTGAACCAGATCGTCTCGCGCGATGTTTCCAGATATTCCGCAGGCGCGGCAAACGGCTGATCTGCTTGCGGATAGAAGTCCTGGGGCTCCTGAGTACTCATATGCTTTGCATTCCTTTCGTGGCTTGCGCGGCCACGCACGAAACGCAGCACACGCCTCTTCGGATTACGTCTCGCTGATGTCCTGAATGATCGCCATCGCGTTGCGTCGCACGAACGCGGCGGCAAGCGTGATGCGAGCGCTCAGCTTGTGTGAATCTCCGGTCTTCCCAAGTTCGACGATGCGCGCCTGGAGTCCCGTTGCCTGGATCACCTGATTTCCGCCGGTGCTGCCTTGCAGACCGATGTTCTCGAGGAACTCGATTTCGTTCCGCGTCGGGACATGCGGCAGGTACTTGATCTTGATGAAATCCGTGTTGAGGAAGGCCATCTTTCCCGTGGGCGCGACTGGATTTCGGACGACAGGCTGACCCTTCCAATACAGATTCGTGAGCTGCATTGTCGGGTCGTTCGGCACACCCATGCCGTACTGCGGGCTTGCCGGGTTATCCTGCATTCGGATGAGCGGTTGCTGCGTTCCGAATGCAGCACCAGTCGTGAAAAACTGCTCATACTTGGACACGACACCAGCGCTGGTCACGATTGCATTCCACGGAAGGGACGCGGCCGTGAAAATCAATTGGTCCGCCGATGCCATCAGGGCAGGCGTGAGCGTTCGGGCGGTGCCTCCATTCGTGAGCTGCGTGGATGCCCACTCTGAGTACGTGGCCGGACTGAGGCCACCGTAGGCGCCGCTGGCGGTCAGTGCCCCGCCGAAAACGCCGATGAGCGTCGGGTTTCCGTTGCCATCGACTCCGGTCCCAGTCAGCATGTCGCTCTCGATCTGCCGCGCGAGAATGGCATTCGCGCTCAGCAGACGAGCACCGAACAGATCCCGCAGCGCATCGGCGGTTCCAACGCTCGTGCGCGCCGCGTCGACTTCCTGCTCTGAAATCTGAAACGACGTCCGATAGGTTGCCCACGGCATGAGCATTGGCTCATTGATGTCCTGAGCGAATTCGCTCGCCGGAACGTCCGAGCCTTCAGCGACGGTCTGCGCGGTCGCGCCGGTGAATTCGACATCGAACGCGCAGTTTTTCCCGATGCCATCTGTGATAGCTCCCGTACGGGCTTGGAGCATCCGCAGGAGATACGTGGTGCGGTTCCACTGCCGGTATAGGTCCGGCGCCATGACTTGGGACAGTGCATTGAGAATGGTGGATAGGGTTTCGCCAGCCATGACGGCAGGTCTCCTTTCGTATGAAGAAGTGCTGGCGAGCCCGGACCGAATCCGCGCGCGCTAGCGGTGTCAACCTCCGAGGATGCCGACCAAGGCGTTACCGATGGCCGTTTGCTGTTCCTCTTTGGTCAAAGGCTGTTTGCCATGCGGTGATGTTCCGCCAGGGCGCGAGCCGGAGCCCCGCGTGCCCGCCGCCGGCAAGAACAACTTCGCAACATCCGTCTTGAGCCAGCTTTTGAAGCCGGTCGCATACTCGACGGGATTGCCATCCTCGCGCCAGACGATCCGACCGTCGTCGTCGTAGCCAGCGAGGTTATTGAAGAAGATATGGCTGATTGCTGCCTGCGCTGATGTTCCAACGATCTGCGCAGCCGTCAACGAGTCGAGCACGAAGGTTCGCAGTGCTGCTTGGCGCTGCTGCTCTTCGGCACGGGAGCGGGCAGCTTCGGCGGCATCAAGGCGAAGCTTGAGATCTTCCTGCTGCTTGCGAAGCGTGGAGATTTCGAGGTCCTTCTTGCTAGATCCCTTGCCACCGCCATCATCGGGGTCTTGCGGCGCGGGAGGCTTCTGCAGACCTTCAAAAGCTTGCTTGAACTCGGCGCGGAGAGCTTCTAAGGCCTTTTCTTGCCGCTTCTCTTCGGCTTTGGCTCGCTGCGTGAACGCGTTGTTCACGAGGGCGGCGAACTGCATCTTCCACTCCTCCGGAAGCTCACCGGGAGGTGCGGTCGTCTGATTTTCAGCCATTGCAATTCCGTATTCTCGACGCGTGGGCGCCGTGTGAGCGTTGGTTTCGGGTGGCTCGGGTCAGCGACGCCATGGCGCTGCCCGCCCGTGTGAGCACGGATTTTGGATTGACCGGATGAGCGCGCGCTCAGCACTCTCCGTCCATGGCGCGGTCGGTCGCGCTATACTGCGATAAGGTAATTTCCCTGATTACACTCAAGGCCGAAGCTAAGGCGCTCGAGGATTTCATCACCGAGCTCATTGAGAGCCGCGTGGCGAAGCAACATCATCGACTCCCACATCTCAGGCGAGGATGAGAGTGGGGGCCATTGGCGCGCGATTTCGTGCCTTCGATGGTGGTATTCATCGAACAACATCTGCGACACGAAGACGGGACGCACGCGCCGCCGAAGCTTCACTTCACGAGGCTCTTCGGAATTCAATAGTGATCCACGTTGCCAAGCTTGCTCGGCATGACGCGCCGATGCTCCAGAATCTTCGGGCCCTTGCGCTTGACCTTCAAGATTCGAAGTTCGCCCTCGGCAAGCGGCAAATGATACGTCTCGTCCGGCTGTGCCCCGAGTGCCCTCAGCCCGTGCGAAATCGACTCATGATGCGACACGATCATCGGGCGCGTGATGCTGTCATCATCCGCTAGCGCCTTGATGCGCCCGCGAATCGACGAATGAGGTCCGATCGAAACGTCATCACGAAGCACAGGGACGCCGAGCTCCTTCTGCAAAATTTCGGCTGTCTCGCGCGTGCGCTGCGTCGGGCTCGTGTAGATGACCGTGGGGAACTCGCCCTTGTCGCGCATCCATTCGGCAAGCGACTCGACGATCTTACGCCCCTCGTCGGTCAGCTCGCGCCCAGCATCGGCCTCTTCGTCGTCGTCGGGCGATCCTTCCTCCGGAGTGGAGTGGCGAACGAGGTAGATTTTCACCGAAGCTCCGCAATAGTCCTCGGCTCGTAGCATTCCTGGCGTGGTTCTATGCGAACGTCGTACCACCAGCGCTCATCGAGCTTGGCGGCGAACATCTGCGCCCCATGCTCCTCGGGAAAGCGACCGAGTTCGTGGGCGACTTCTCCGTCTCGCATGTTGCGAGCCATTACGATGTGGACCATGCCAGAATTCATCCGTAGTTTTTTGAGCTGCTCGGCGGTGAGACGCGCCACGCGCGATGGATCATTTGCACCATCGACGGCGATTTCGATCTTCGTGACGCCTTCTTCTGTTCTTTCTTCCATCAAGAGCCTCCGCTCTCGCGCACTCGGGAGCGTTGGGGCGTGACCCGAACGACAACGGGGGCGCCAGCGCTGGTGCTCGCCCCTGCCTTCATCACGAGGCGCAAGCGATCAGTCCACGCTCCGTTGACCACGGTGCTTGCGGCGAGAGCCGGCGACAGATTCTTGCCCACGGCAATCGGCGCGGTGGTCGTCGTAGCGAGGCTAAGTGTGGCTTGGTAAATGTTGAGCGAGCCAGCGGCGGCCTGCTGCGCAAAATGGATGACGTCGTACCAATTCTGTCCGTCCGGGCAGAGTTGGACGTAGACGTCGAGCGTGCCCCCGGTGGCCCCCTGAAGCTCGGCCACAATGTCGACCCCCTCGTAATCATCTAGCGGCCCCGCCACACCGGCTGGCAACCACGACGCCGCGCCCGTAACAGCATTTGAGCTTGCCGCGGTTCCAGCGGTCGCTGGCGACGTTTCGTTGAAGATGAAAGACGCAATAGGCATCAGGGCACCATTCCGGAGACGAGAACCGCAATGCAGCGGCAGCGGGGATGCATTGTTCCCGGTTCAACCCCGCCCGGGAACGGTTCGGGAAGTCCGACACGAGTGCCATCGAGCGGCGCGCATGAAGGACACGCGTCGGCGAGGGCAGACCACTCGCGCATGATGCGAGCCTCCTCCAGCGCGGCGGCGAAAGACTCGTCGGCTTGGACGGCATCGTCCAGCGCGCCGAAATGCTCGTCGTTGTAGGCTTGGCCAGCTTCGGTCTCGGCGGTTCTGTCCGAACGCGTCCGAACGAGCCGCGCTGAACCTGCAATGGCATCGGAGGGGTCCCGCCCGCGCGCGACGGCCGACAGCGCGGCGGCAATCGCAACGGTGCGCCACTGACTCGCCAGCGAGTCGGCCGCCGCCTGCGCGTGCAGCTTGTCGTCGTCCAGCCGTTCCCGCTTCGCGCCTGCGTGCCTAGACAGCGCTGCAATGATGGCCGCCGAGAGCCCCACGGCTTCGAGCTCAGCCTCCAGCCGTCCCCTTGCGGCGATGCGCGCCTGCGCCCGGCCTCGAACCAGCGCTCGCTGCACGGAGCCAGCCATCCGCTTGCCGGCGATGAGCAGCATCGCGAGGATGACGGCGCGCCGCTCTCGCTCCTTTTTGCGGGCGAGCTGCGCCGCGGCGATGTCCGCCTCATCGTGGACGGCGTCAGCGACCATTCGCTCGGCGCGGTCTTGCGTCAGCAAAAGCGTTCCTACCGACAGCCGCACGTGAGCATTTGCAGTTGCTACCATTCGCTATCGAGAAGCGCTTGCGCCAGCGCCTTCAGGCGCCAACTTCATCTTCGGAAGCTGGAACGTCGGCGGTTGTTGTCCTGGGCCTGGCGCGGGGGGAGCCGGCGGCTTCTTTCGCCGCTCTGTCTCCGCCGTTTCGGCCTCGGTCTTGAGCTGCCGGAGGTCCTCCTCATCGTCCACGCCCTGGTCAATCTCGTCGCGAATCGTGGCCATCGTCTGCGAGTTCACATACTTGCCGACGAGTCGCTCTGCCGCCGCGCGTTTCATTTCTTTCCGGAACGTCTTGCTCGGGATCTGTATGGCATCGAGTTGCAGGGACTCGGCGACGACCTCCTGCCGATCGTCGATGTCGTACGAGTCGAGACCCGCCACGACCCAGACGACATCTTCATCGCGTGCTTTCGAAATGGTCTCGTAAATGGCTCCGGCACAAGTGCGAGCGATGCCGCCGAGCGCGCGCAGCACTCGATTCGTTTCGTCCTCGTCCTTCTGCTTGGACAGCCCCGAGCGACCAAGCGCCGTGGGCGTGGGTGGCAGCGATTGAGCCATCTGGTGGCTCACGCGGTACATCTCGTCCTTCAGTTCGCCGAGCTCCTTGCCCACGAGCTCGTAGCAGTGGCCGGAAGGTTCGGCGTATTCGATTGAGTCGCCCGAGCCGATACAGACGAAGCCTCGCTGCTCGAACGAGGCAACCGGATTGCGCCCCCGCGCAGGATTCTGCTGCACCTCGGAGGGTACCGCCCCTCCCGGGCCTCCGAACTCAGGCCCGAGGCGCGCCACCGGAATCGCCACGAGCGAGCGATACTCCGCCGTCACGAGCGACGTACGCCGCTGGTAGTGCTCTTTTGCCTGCGTGCCGATCTTGTTGCCGATCCACAGTCCCTCCGGGAGCTCCAGGCAGTGGATTGGGATGCGGCGGAAGTTGGTCGACCCCTCTGCCACGCGAGGCACCATGGTCTCGGGCCTCGGCTTGTCGCTCGGCTTGTAGGCGATCTCGTAGCGCTCCCAACGAGCGAAGCCGTCGTCGCCGATCTCCCAGATCGTGAAGCTCTCGTGAATCACCTCCCGCTTCGTCCGGGGGCCAGCGCGCCGCTGCTCGCTTTTGCGAAGCACGGCGAATTGCAGCTCTCCCTTCTCGTTCTTTTCCCAATCGATCATCTGCTCAACTGGGATTTCGTACGCGTAAAGGTCGCGAGCGCCTCGTTGTTCCTCTTCCGCACGATTCATCGGTGGGGGCGCACCCGCAGGCTCCGAGGGCGCATCGACCATGATGAGCGCGTAGCGTTTCTTGAGGGCCGTCGTCATGACGACCTTCATCAGCTCAATGAACGATTTTCCCCGGCCATCGCAGTTCGTGGCAAATTTCGGATAGTAGACCTTGTCCGGGGGCTCGCCAGGTGTGGTCGGGTCTTTCGCATCGGCCGCGGCGTCTACCGAGAGTGGTTGACCGAAGAGCGACGAGGCAAAGCTGTCGACGATCGCGCCGAAGTACGCCACGTAGCTCGCGACCTTCGATCGCACGTCGAAGACCTGGTCGGGCTCATTCGGCATCTTGAGCAGGTAGCGCTTGGCGTTACGTTGCATGCGATAGCCGCCGACGTAGAGATCCTCAATTTCTTCGAGCGTCTCGCGGTCGTACGTAGGATTAGTCTGACACAGAATGTCATAGCGAATCGACGTCGACGTGCCCTCGACGACCTCGCTGCCATCGGACAGCGGTGCACCTCCGCCCAGCGGCGTTTGATGCCCGAACGGCAGCATCGGACGAGAGACATTGAACTCGCCCATCAAGCCGCCGTGAGGTTGCCGAGCGAGCGATACGGCTGCTGCCGGCAAAGGACATCCCAGCCGATCGCGGACATCATGACAAGGTCGTCATGCTCGTTGCGACGCGCCTCGGCTCGGCCTTTTTCGTTGATCTGGAAGGTGCGCATCTCCGATAACAGATACCTATCGTAGGTTTTGAAGTGGCCGCAACGGTGCCCCTTCTCAAGTCCATCGAGTGCAGCCGTGCGGGATGTCTCGGTGGTGAGCCAGCCGAATTTGCCGTCGCGATCGACGAAAACGCAACGCTCGGGGTACTTCACTTCGTGCATCAGAGCCCGCAGGACGGTGCCACCGTGATTGAGTCGTTCGACCACGATGAGGGGCAGCTCGCCGTCCGGCGCGTACAGCCTCGCGACAGCAGCTGTGTGCCGCGCGAGCTCCCACGGAATGAACTCGCCCCACAGGGTCGCCATGTGTTGGCCGCTGGCGCGGTCGAACACCAGCGCGCCCCCGCGGTCTTTCTCAAGCTCCCCAGAAGACGTATCGACTGCGAGGAGATAGCGCCGTCCTGGCTCTGCTTCAGCCCAAATGCGGACGGCAGGCACCTCGCAGTTGTCGATGATCGCGCTGCGTGCGCCGGTCTCCCGAATGCGGAAGCTCTTGAGGGGCTCCTGGATCTCGAGAAGGTTCTTCGCCAGCATGGCACCGTCGAAGAACCCGCGCCCTGAGAGCAGAAAGCAACTCTCCGGGTCGCTCGGATACTCCTGATCCAGCAGCGTTTGGCCCTTCTCTCGGCGCTTGCGCTGGTACCACTTGAGCTGGTCGAGACGAACGTTTCCCTTCTCGAGGAGCCACCGGTCGCGGTCATTCGCCGGCTCGATAATCTCGCCCGGCTCAAGAGGTACCGCATATTCCTCATGAAGGAACCATGGGAAGAAGTGGAAGCGGAAGCCGCTCTTGCCCGACATCGCATCGCGGCACTGCTCGTAGAATCGACCAACCGCCCCCTTGGGCGTGGACTCGCTCACGATTTCGGAGCCGCTCTCGACTCCGGGAACGCATTCAAGCATCGCGTTGAGCGTCTCGTCGGCATACTCGTAGAACGCCGTCTCGGTCAAGTGCAGCCTAGTGATCGTGCCCGAACGCCCCTTCTTGCTCGCTGCCGCTTCGCTCGCTCCGGCATCGATGATTCGTAGCGAGGAATCTCGGTCGGCAAGCGTCCATTCCGAAGCTGAACGCGATTGGAATACCAGCCGAACACCAAGTCGTTCAAGCGAGCGAAACATGATGTCGTAATTCATCCGCAGGAACTTGTGCGAATCGCTTCCTGTCATCGAGTGACAAGTTGCTACTACGCGCGACCCGGGCACCGTGATGAATTTGTAGACATCCTCGGCTTGGTGATATGTCGTCTGACCCACCTGCCGTGCTTTGAGGACGACATCGCGGGCAGAGCGGCTCGCATAGTAGAGCCGTTGGATGCGATTCAGCCTGAATTTGCAGAGACGTCCTGTCGTCTTCGGAAGGATGTCGAGCAGGCCACAGAAAGCCGGGAAACTCTTGAAGGCTTGTGTGATCGCCTTCGCGCGATCCGGCTGCGCTGTCGTGACGTCAGGCTGCGGCTGTACCATCATTTGCCGCGGCTGCCACGTTGTCGGCCGCTGCGGCGAGGGCTGCGTCGACGTCCTCCAGCTTCACGGTGACGATCGGACCCCCGTGCGGGCCTGACACCTCAAGCCGGCCATCGGTCCGCACTGCTGTGGGCGTTTGCAGGCCGAAGAGCTTTTCGTAGGATGCCTGAGTCGCGTTCTGCCCGGAAATGATCGCGCAGAGGTGCTGGCTGTACGCCTTCGCGAGTTCGTTCGCAATGAGCGGGTCAAGGCCGCCCTCGATCGTCACGAATTCCGTCTGGCGCTCCGCGTTGAGCCGCTCAAGAGTGTAGCCTCCATCCATCATCGCCTGCGCGACGCGCATCGCGCCACTCATGAGCCGCTCGAGTCGCTCGTGAGCAATCTCAAGCCGTCGCCAATTGCGCTCGTAGCGCAGGCCACTCTTGAGCTGCCATTCGCGCAGCTCCGCACGTAGTGACGGGGGCGCGCGGACGGTCTCAATGACCCGTTGCCACGCACTAGAGACGAGGGCGCCATCGCGGATGTTGAGTCGGGCCATGATCTCGCGATTCCGCAGCCCCGCAAGCACGAGCTCCGCGATTTGCGCATCTCGTTGGGCGCGTGCGAAAATTGCCTGCGGAGTGGTATATCCTCCGCCATGACCACGATCGACACGACGGCCCCTGCGGGGCTTTCGGGGCGGTACCGGGTCCATCGGAGGACCAGGTCTCTCTATGTCATTTTTCCTGCGCGGCATGTATTATACTGCTCGAGTTGACATGTTGGCTGGTGGATGGTAAATTCACATGCATGCTTGCGAAGCATTGGCCAGACAGCGAATCTCTATGCCGCGCCGTGAAGGCCGACGCGGGCCCGTGCTGCCTGCTCGCATTCTCCGCAGGCAAGGACGCGGTATGCTCGTGGCTCCGGCTGCGTGACATGGGATTCGAATGTGTGCCGTACTACCTCTACGTCGTCCCCGACCTCGAATTCGTCGAGGAGGGGCTGACCTACTACGAGGCGTTCTTCGACACGAAAATTCTGAGGCTGCCGCATCCATCGCTCCCGCGGATGCTGCGCGGTCTTGTATTCCAGCCCCCGGAGCGCGCGGCAATCATCGAGAAAATCCGGTAGTGGCCGGATTTGAATCGACGGGGAACGCAGCTTGGCATGCTTCGTGATGTGACGGATTATTGGCGACATGCCAACCGACACGCCGCATCCGATGCTGGCCACCGCGATAAACGCAATCGCCCCCATGCTTGCCGACCTTGTCGCGCATGGTGCCGCGACAAATGACCACGTTTTCGTCGTTTTCGATGTGATGGGAGCACTCGGAAGTGCGGTCGCTGTTGCCAAGCTCCGGGCACAAGGTATGGCGCTCGCGGACGCGCAAAAAGAAATTGATGCTTTGAGGGCTTCGGACAAGCAGCCCGTCCTGGCATCCAAGTGGCTGCCGCAACACTTCGTTACGCTGCTTCGATACGTCGCCAAAGACGAGCGGTCACGTCGAACGGTGAAGCGAATGACCGAGTGGATACAGACGCCTCCACCCGAGAAGCACGCGCACCTTCTTCTCATCGATGCGAACAATCGTCTTGAGCCGTACGTATTGGACTTGACCGTGAAAAGGTTTCGAGCGGCACGAGCTCCACTTCCAAACTGACCGGATCGACAAGCGCGAAGTATGCCTCCACTGTCCGCAGAAGCGGCGGCAATTCCACGTCGACGCATAGTTCCAAGGCAATGTCTGATGTGTTCATGGACGGACCCTTTCCTCGTGGTTACCTTTCGTCGCATGCCTGATCCCGCGGGCATCCCCGCACTGATCGACGCCATCCGCCACCTGCACGACTGCGGCGCAAAGCACGTCGAGACGGTTCACGTGCGCAAAGAGTTTCGCGGGGAGCTTGTGTTCGAGCACGACGTCGAGGTGTTCGAGCTTGTCGGGCATCCCAAGGCGACGCGGGTCTACGCGTGGTCGGAGCCGACGACGGGGACGAAGCGAGGAACGGGCACATGTTCGCGTCGCGCTTCGATTCCTTCGCGTTCGCCATGGAGGTACGGTCAAGTTTGCGGTCGCGCTCTGCGTCAAACCGTCGCTGGTGCGCCGCGCCTTGACGACTCGAGGAAAGCCCAGCGCGGGCCTTGCGCTCCGAGCAGCGCGGCTGGCAGGCGTGAGCGTGGAGGATGTGCTGGATGGGCGATGGCCGCAAGAGGACGCTTGCCCACATTGTGGACGAAGTTAGACGTAGCCGTCCACTATTGCGTGGGGACGAGATACGCTCCGACGAGCCATGAGGATCGTCAATCGATACAAGCTGACGCGCTTCCCAGACTACATTCTTCTACAGCTTGGCTGGGGCGCCGACGAAAATGCGACCGACTTAGGGACAGAACCCGTAGAGCTCGTGATCCCGCTCACGACTTGCTCACAGATGGGCATGGACATCTTCAAGGCGATGTGGATTTCTGGTGTCTACTTGACGCAGTTCTTCACGCAGCTTCAAGCGACAGTGAACGAGCTGAACAAGCTGGGTCCGCAGGAAATACCGAAGAAGGAGATTATACTGGCTGGTGTTGGGGAGGCCGGCGGAGCCACTGGTACAGCGTGGGGTTCGCCAATTACCCCAGTATCCCAACCTTTATCAGGACCCACTGGACCAACGGACTTGAGCTCGAAATAAGCGATGTTTCCGATCCCATCTTTGTCCCTGGTACTTCCGCAGCCCCCTACGCTGCGCGCAAAGCCCCTACGCGGCATTCCGCGGTTGCCCGAGGTACCTCGCGTGGCTGAGATTAGACCTCCGCATAGCAAAATAGGAATTATTGATCCTTGGCATGCCCTCGACGCGGATATTACGGAGGAGTTTCTTCGGGTGACTCCCGATGAGGATGATCTTGCATCGGCTAGCGAATACCCCATTCCCTCAAACGAGACGAGCTTGATTGCGCGCGCACTGGCGACGCGCATCGCATGGGCACAGTACAAACACGATGCGGCCCTCGCTACCGTACCCCGTGTCGGAATGGGCGGTGGCGGCGGAGTGGCTCTTCACTGGCGTAACGAAAATGCGGAATTGCTTATTAGCGTTCCATCTGATCGCCAAAAGAGAATCACCTTCTACGGTGAGACAAGAGACGGAGCATCTATTGAAGGGTCACTCAAGACGCATAGCACCGATCCTGTGGATTCAATAGCGCAGTGGCTAATCGATCATGATCCTCGACGTAGAATTCATCCCTGACGAGGCCTTGCTCTATAAATGGTTTCCTCCAAGCAAGGTCGATGCCAATGGGCGCCCGTATGCCGAGGCCTTTGAAGACAGAGGCAGCGGTATGTCCACAAGCTGGTCGAAATACTGTACCGCTGAAGAGTGCAGAGCCACGTGTAAACAACCTCATCGGATGACAGTGATCGCGCTGCAAACGGGGGCTGTCCGTGCCGAGCCGCTACCTCTTGCAGTAGTTCATTCACCGCGCGTATGGGTCGGGCGGCAACGACAGGGCCTTGCACACGCGGACGTTTATGGCATCAAAACAGCAAAAGTGCAGGTCAAGCTGGCCAAACTCGCGCACGTCGAGCGAAGGTTACCGGCGGGTGGCTGGTCGCCGTGTGGGCCGGCAAACCTACGCTTGCGGCGAATGCGCCAGGAAATGCTTGGGGCGGCGGTATGGCGTTCGTGCCGGATCCGGATCACGTGTGGGACCCGAGCGAAAGCCTCGACTAACGAGGCCGACACGAAGCGTGCCAGTTAGCGCTCCCGCGCCGCGCAAATTAGGACACTACCGAAATTGCGGCGTGCCCCGACCGCCAGCACCACCAGCCGCGCGCACGCGAGCGGCAATTCCTCGTCCTCTTGCAGCAGCCATGTTGTTTTCTCCGTCTTTTTGCCGGGATTTGCCCCCGGACGGGCCGGCCGCCGCGCCATGGGACATCGCGCGCGCGTGCTCCTACCTCTTTCCGCCCCCTCGTGTGTCCCGCAGTGTCCCACGGTGTCTCAGCTTTGCGAACTGGGAAGCCATCTGATCCACGTCAGATCGCAGGCGATCCACGCGATCTTCAACGTGTCCGATCCGTTGGGTCATTTCGCTGATGGTCGGCAGGTCGAGAAGCTCCGGATGCTCACGCTCAAGTCGTGAGGTGTTCACCCGCCACCGGTTCCCAGCCCAGTACATCCAGACGTCCGGCACACGGCCGATGTGCTCGTCCTGTTCCCGCATCGCGAGCAGGCGCCGGAGGAGCGTACGTCGGCACATGCCGTACTTCGTGGCCAGCTCCGGAATGGTGGGATGTCCTCGCAGTCCTGGAAGGTTCACGCTCGAGAGCCGATCTCGCGGACTTTGGGCGCCGCGCTGCCAGGTTTTCTCCTCGCAGACTCAAGGCGCTGCGATGCCTCTGCTCCGCATCATCCTTAGGTTCTCGCGGACTTTGGGCGCCGCGCTTTCATGGCCTCATTCCTCGCCCATCCCGTTAGCGCGCCGCGCAATTCCTCATTCGTTTTCACTAATGCATATTCGCACGCGCCTGTGCCAACAAGAGCCAAAGAATGCGCAAGGATATTCCCATCCCCCTCAATGATTACCGAATCCACTCCACCCCCTGTGTAGACGTCAAATTGAGACGCAAACTCCACGGCATCCGGCGCGCTCTTTCCCATCGCCATGGCAGAAATCGCGAAGTCCACGCCGCTCCCATAGGCGAGGAACTGGTCTGAGCAATCGCCAAGTCCACAGACCGTGCCATCGACGTAGAACGGTCGCTGCGTGGGCAAGTGGAAGGCAATTCCTGCGGCCAGTTGATCTGGGTCAAATCGAGGAGCATCCTTTGGGTCGGCGCCACTCGCGAGCCACCGCTGCACCTGAATTCCTGGCCCTATCTGGCAGCATTCGGCGAACAAGAACTCGCCACACAAGTAAATCTTACATGCATGTACGATACGATTTCCCTTATGGCCCTGCCTGTCGGCGGCAAGGATTCCGTCTTTGTATGCTAGCGTCGTCATTTCCGAATCCCTCTCTTCAAGCGAACGCACCAGCCGGCGAGCGTGTCGAGAACGCGCGCGGGCCACGGATAGCCAGGTCGATCAATCCGCCCAGGGCTTTGCCTCAAAATGCCATCCGCTGGGCCTATTTTTGAGGCAGCCGGACGATTATTGAGGCAGAGACCTGTTTTCACGTCTCCAAGCTTGACTCTATCTGCGGGTGTCGATAGGGCCTTGTGCGGAACGCAATCCCAGCCCTGAACGCGATATCCGTGACCATCATCCGCAAGGCTGCGGAGCGCAATCGTGGGAGGACGCTCAGATGTCGTGGAGGTGAGACAGTGTTGAAGTCGCGCTAATGGTAGAAAGCCCCCTAGACTGACGCTCTTTCCAGTTCCACCTCGATAGAGCGACCGAATGGGGGCCACCGAGAAACGGGCCTTGAGGCCAACGTGTGCCTTCGGTTCAACCGTCGGTCTAGCAGCCCCTTTTGGGGCAAAGCCTCCGCCCAGCAAGTTTATTGCTCCTGATGATGCAGCATGTCCAGGTGCATCCGATCCAGCTCCCGCTGACGCGATGGTGTTACCGCCGCATTGCCGGATGCAAGCCCTGATTTTCACCTCGTTGAAGTTCAAAGCGATGCTCCTCCCGCAAGCTTTGCGGCGAATCTGGCATCATCGGTCGCCTTTCGCTCCTCGACAACCGCGCGCCTGCACTCCACGTAGCACCGACTTGCAGCTTCAAGCATGTAATTGCACTCAGTCCGAATGCGCTCCACGGTAGCCGACTTCGCGTGCGAGAGCAGCTTCTCAGCCGCCTCGGAGTAACTCTGATGCACCCCCCGCGCTTGTTCGACCACATCGGTGTACTCAATGAGCTGCGCGAGCTCATTGAGTGCCGTTGTGTTTCGCTGTTTCTCGACGGCCTCGAAGCCACGGCGAAGCGCCTTGAGCGGTCCGTAGACGCGGTAGAGAACACGCTCATGATGTGGCCCGTGCAATCGGACCATCCGCCGCAGCGCATCGTTTACGAGCGATGCGCGCTCGCCCAAGATTACCTTCGAGCGCATCATCTGAAGGAAATCGAGCAGATCGATCTCGCGCGCGCATTGGGGGGACTCGTGCACATGCATTGTCTCCCACATCTGCCGAAGCTGTTCGTCCTTCGAAGCCCAGCGACGGCTGGGCGAGTCCAACGCGAGCCGGATTCCATCAGGCGGAGGCGAAGGGCACGCCTCGTCGGGAACGACATGCCGCTCGATCTGAGCCCGGTTGACTTCGAAATTCGACCGGAGCCCGGCATCGCCGTCGAACTCGCACCAAAACCACGTGAGTTCCTTCTGTAGATCAGGCTGGAGACGAAACATTCGTCATGTCCTCACTGATTTGAGTCGTATTTGGTCCCCATAAATTCCACGAAAGCCGACAACGCCCTCGCATTTCATCTCGACCATGATGCCCATGTCTCACGCTCCTTTCGCGGGCGACACTTCCTCAAGCACCGGAACTTCAAGTGCCATGGCAATCACTTTCAACTCGCCAAGGACTTCATTGATGAAGAACGGCGCCAAGTACGAGGCATTCGTGATTTTCTGAGCCTCAAAGGCTGCACGCAGTCTATAGGCCTCAGCCATCACGGCCGAAAGAGCGATACTCCTAGCCGTGTGACGGGCGCTCAGCCGGGCTTCATCGGTGCTCTCGCCGCTCGATCCCTTCGGATGTTCGCGATAGAATGGCCGGCAGATGGGACACGGTGGACGCGATTCTATGGTCATGGACTTACCACCCTGCGACTCCTGGTCCGCGCCATGCAGAAACGCAAGCACATCCCGCTTGATCTCCTCATTCCAGACCAAGTGCCGTGTCGCGCTGCCGCGTTCTGTCATGACCACGGAGCATGAGCCGTCACTCTTGCACAGAACCCAGGCTTCGCGGCCGGGAGCCTCGCCGTGCAAACGGAGCGCAATATCCTGCTGCGTCACAACTCCATTCTCTATTGCCCAATTCAAAACTTCATACGCACTCATATAATCCTCCTCTCGTTGGCGTTCCGCGTCGCGCGGCTTCATCTGCATTACGCAGACGTAGGTACGTGCGCTCACTTTTTATTACCTTTTCCAGCTTCCGGCATCTCAAGTTGTCCAGGGGGCGTGCTCGATTTTCTGACACCAGGTCTAGGCCGCTTTTTCGGCTGGCCGCAGCCGTCCTCGCATTGCATGGTCGGCAGCATCCGGCGGGCGACCTGATCGCGTTCCCCCGATCTCTGTTCCGCCCGCCGGAGCCTCCTCGCAAGACTCACGTTGTTCCTCCTCGCCTTCCCGATGCGCGAACCTAGCCTCGCCTCGCCACGTTCCACGTCATGTTGAACCGATCGCCTTCACTGGTTACAGCTCCACGCTTCCGCAATGCCTGCAGCGCCGAGCTCACGAGGCCCGTGTTCTCCACTCTTATCCCGTCTGCGATGTGACCAGATCGGCTATTGGGATGCTTCGCCAAAAAGGTAAGCACCCGCGACACGAGCGAGTCCGCTCGAGGTCCTCGAGGCCCTGGTTTGCCCTTCGCGCGCGGTTGGTCCGTAGTCTTCGCCATAGTTGCCGACTTCGTGGGTCGACCTGCTTCACGTCGCGGCGGCGTACTTGCCGCATCCGGTTGCGCTTCCGCCAGTGAAGACTGCACACCATGCATGCCAACAGGCAGTGGCCGCAGCCTCGCCTCAAGCCGGTCGGCTTCTTTGCGGAGCGCTGCGATCTTCACGCGCTCTTCCCGCTCCAATTCCTCAACCCGTTTGCGGGCCTTCTCCAATTCGTCCACCATGTCGTCGCTCGCTGCCTCCTCCGGCTCCTCGCCGGTTCCTTCAACATCCTCGGGTTCATCCGGTTTCGCGATAGCTACAGTAGTCATGGTGATCACTGTATCATCGGCGTCCGACTTCCGCATGCGATTTTTCCGATGCATGCCATCGGCAACGCACGAAACTCGACCGCGCCGCCGAAGTGTCTTCAGGGCTTCCGCGAATTGCTCATCCGTTGATCTCGCATCCCGACGCGCTGCGAGTTTGTAGGCGACAGTGGGCAACTCAGTGAATTTCGCCCGGATTTCACTGATAGCAGTAGATATCTGCTCTTCAGTAAGCCTGTGTGCATGACTGCCGTCTTGTTCAATCATCCGTCTTGCTCCGAGGGCTCGCTTGCGGACTTGAGGCGCCGCAATGCCATCGCGCTACCTGCGGGATGCGTGTAGCGCGCTCGTGGACTTGGGCGCCGCGCTGCCTCTGATCCCATGAAACGTGACATCCTAACGTAACGGTACATGGCGTCTCGCGAACTTGCAGGCGCCGCAATGCCTTTGATTCCCGTTCGAGCGACGGGCATCGCGTGGCGCAACGCCTCGCGGACTTGAGGCGCCGCGCTGCCATCGTTATGAGGGCCTCTCACTTGATCCAAATCAACCACCCCCGCGCGCGCAGGACGAAGGGGAGGCATGCCCTGCGCGCGCGCCCGCGTGCGCGCGCAGACGCGCGAAGGGAAATGCCCCGACCGCGATCTCAACTTCCCGACGCGCACACCCATTGATCCAAATCAACCCAACTCGTCCCATGGGCGTGCAGGACGAAGGACCTGCGCGCGCCCGCGCGCAAGGGGGACCTTCTCCCTGGGGCGCGCGCGCGCGACGCGTGCGCGCTTCCGCGCGCGCGCGCCTGTGGCGCCGCGCCGGCGCGGGCTTCGAAGGCGAGGCCGGGATCACCGGAAAACTTTGCGTAGTTGTGAACATTTGGTTACTACCGTTCGAGCCCAGGTGTCGTAAGTTATTGAATTTCAATGAGTTTTTTCTGGATCGATGCCCACTTCGTCGAGCCAGTCGCCGAGATCGGGCTCGTCTGGTGATCTCAGGTTCGACGGAGGTGATCTTGGGTCACAAGTCGCTGAATCTGAACCCGGATCCGCCGAATTTTCTAATAATTTCGTCATCTTATCTGGTTCTGATCCCGGGTTCCCAGGTGTTCTAGGCGATCTCCAACTCTCTCCATGGTAAGGGTGCGCATATGTATGTGGTCCAATCGTTTCATCACCGTGTGTAGCTTGTTTGTTCAATTTACCTGGGATCACCTGGGATCGCGCTTGTACATTAGGTAAATTTGGCTGTGAACCCTGATCCCAGGTGGTGATCCCAGGGGTAGGCCCAGGTTCAACCTGGGATCGGACCATTACATAACGCCATTCTGGTTTGCCTTCTCTACGGCGACGTCGGCGCTCATAGCCGAGCTTGCGCAGGATGGTCCCGACTCGCTGCTCGTCGGCGTTCGAGCAATCGCCGATGCGCTTGCCAAGCGCGTGCACGAGAACATCTGCCGTCGTGAGCCCTTCCGAAATGTCGAAGGGCCCGTAGCTCGTCGCCCGCCCGCGTTCGTCGAGCGAGACTTCAGTGGGCTTGTCGAGCCAGCGTTCGATGACCGTCTCCCACGCGTCAATCCTCGTGCGCTGCTCTTGCTCGGGATTGCAGAGCGCTATGAGGTCGCCCGTGGGCCACCACTTGGTGCCCGACTGGTACAGATGCACCGCCTCGGCCCATAGCTGCTCGCGGTCACGCTCGATGTCCTGGACGTAGACGAGTCCGCACCGCACGGGCCAAATTCGGCGGTTGCCCGTCTGGTCCTGCAGGTACTCCTGTTCGTTCGTCGTGGCGGCGAAAACGCATTGGCGCGGGAACGTGCGGGCGACACGACCGTAGCTCGGGCGATAGTGGTCGTTGCGCCGGCTGAGGAAGTTTTTGACGCGCGAAACCGCCGCCCGCCCTGAAATCCCCTCAAGCTCGTCGAATAGGTGCACCCAGATGCCGTGCAGGCATTGCGGCCCGTCTTTGCTCGAGATGTCGAGCGCGGTATCGGAGAACCAATCTTTGCCTGCAAGCGCCTCAAGGCCCGTCGTTTTTCCCGTGCCCGTCTTGCCCTCGAGCACGATGAGGTAGTCGACCTGGCAGCCCGGCTGGTGCACGCGAGCGACGGCCGAGACCATCCAGCAGACCGCAATGCCCTCATGGTACGCGCTGTCGGCGGCCCCGAAGTACGTGGAAAACAATTTCGGGATTCGCGGTTTGCCGTCCCACTTGAGCCCTGCCAGCCAATCGCGCACCGGATGCACCGTGCGCTTGCGCGCCACCGTAGCGACCGCCTCCTCGACTTGGGCCGCCGTCACGTGCAGGTCGTATTTGCTGGCCACGCAGGCGGCAAACCGCGTGGAGTCCTCCGGAGACCACTCATTGCCCTCGCGCACCGGCGGCCGCTCAGCGGACCGACAAGGGGGGTCGCGTCGGACGGCGACCGCCTCCCGAAACGAGTCATACTCGAGCAGGTCGGCACAGTCGACATCCGTCGTCAGGACCGTCAGGACATTCGCGACGATACTTCGGATGCCACCGTGATGGCCAACGATGAGCGGGACGGGGGTGCCGTCCGCCGCCGCGGGGGTCAGGCGGGGCTTTTGGGGCTTGCCCTTGGTCTCGGAGCCTGCCGGCCCCTCAGACGCGTCCAAGGGCACGAGCTGCTCCAAGGCGCCCCCTGCCGTGAGTAGGTCGGTGACATCCTTGTG
>Ga0187771_10000387_pt1 | contig 26700 bp, 22 predicted proteins | sample 0116_SJ02_MP15_1_FD_133139 | JGI IMG/M metagenome (GOLD analysis project Ga0187771, IMG submission 133139) | Tropical peat soil microbial communities from peatlands in Department of Meta, Colombia - 0116_SJ02_MP15_10_MG | ecosystem: Environmental > Terrestrial > Soil > Wetlands > Peat | place... | reverse complement strand
GCCACCGTCGCCGCGGTAAACCGCGACGACCTGGTGAACTGGCACCACACGTACGTTCATCCCAATAACATCATTTTGGGAGTTGTCGGCGACTTCGATGCCAAGGCCATGGAGGAACGCCTGCGCGCGGCCTTTGGCTCCTGGCCTCGGGGCCCCGCGGCCAAGCCGGCGGAGATTGCCGTCCCCGGCCCCCAGCCCGGCGTGTATTTCGTCGAGAAGGAGGACGTCAACCAGAGCAACATTCATATGGTCGAATTGGGCATCCGTCGGGACAATCCCGATTACTACGCGGTCGAGGTTCTGAATGAAATCTTCGGGGGCGGGTTTTCCTCCCGCCTGGTGCGGGATGTCCGGTCGAAACAGGGGCTGGCTTATGCCATAGGAGGCGGCGTCGGCACGGCGTACGACCACCCGGGCCTTTTCCAAATCTCCATGGGAACGAAAAGCTCGACGACGGCCGCGGCCATCGACTCCCTCAATCAGGAGATTGATGGCCTTACGGCGCATCCGCCCACAGCCGAGGAGCTGAAGAGGGCTGAGGACTTCATTTTGAATTCCTTCGTGTTCAGATTTGACTCGCGGGAAAAAGTCCTCGACGAGCGCATGGCCTACGAGTTCTACGGCTATCCGGCCGATTTTCTCGAGAAGTACCGCGCCGGCATAGAAAAAGTGACGACGGCGGACCTGGCGCGCGTCGCGCAGCGTTACATCCACAAAGACCGGCTGGCAGTGCTGGTGGTGGGGAAGGCGGCGGACTTCGACCGGCCGCTGAGCTCCTTCGGCGCCGTCACCGCGCTGGACATCTCGATTCCCGGCATGACCACAGCGAAGAAGGAAGGCGGGGCCTCGAATGCGGAAGGGAGGGCGCTGCTGGCCAAAGTCATCGCCGGCATGGGCGGCGGCGACAAATTGCGGGCGGTCAAATCCATGCGGCAGAAAGTGAGCATTCTCGCCAGTACCCCGCAGGGCGAGATGACCATCGGTGCCGATCAGGTGATCGTTTTCCCGGACCGGTTATGGCAGAAACTGGCCACCCCCATGGGGGAAATGACGATGGTCATCTCCCCCGGCGCCTCCTATATGGCCAGTCCGATGGGATCGCAGGATTTGCCGGGCTCGCAAAAAGAGGAATTCCTGAACGAAGTGAAGCACGACCCCTTCATCGTCTCCCAGCACACGGATGATCCCAAATTTACGTTTTCCGCCGGCGGGTCGGAGAAGGTCGGCGACGTGGAGGCGAAAGCCCTGGACGTGAATGCCGACGGCGCGGAGGTCCGCTGGCTCGTGGACCCGGAAAGCGGGCGAATCCTGCGCGCGAGTTGGAAGTCGATGGGGCCGACGGGGCCGGGGGAAATGGTGGTTGACTACGCGGATTGGAAATCCGTCTCCGGCCTTACCCTGCCTTTCAAGGAAACGCGAACCCGCGGCGGGCAAAAAGAAGCGACGATCGAGCTGAAGGAAGTGGAATTCAACCCGAGCGTCGACCCCAAGCTCTTCGAGAAGCCTCCGGCCAAGGAGGGCGGGACGCCGCCTCAGCCGCCGGGATAGACAAAAGCCCACGGTCAGGAGAGCACTGACCGTGGCTACCCAGGCGAAAGACCGTACTGGTAGCTACGGTCAATCCGTCAGTTGACGGATTGACCGTGGGTTCTTCTACTCGCCGATGACTTTGACGAGCACGCGCTTGCGGCGCTGCCCGTCGAATTCCGCGTAATAAACCTGCTGCCAGGGGCCGAAGTCGAGCTTGCCGTTGGTCACCGGCACGATCACCTGATGGCCGACCAGCAGATTCTTCAGGTGGGAGTCGCCGTTGGTCTCGCCGGTGCGGTGATGGCGGTAATCCTGGCGGAAAGGCGCCAGCTTCTCCAGCCACTCCTCGATGTCCGCAATCAGCCCGCTTTCAGCGTCGTTGATATAAACCCCCGCCGTGATGTGCATGGCGGAAACCAGAATCAGGCCCTCCTTGATCTGAGCCTCGTCCAGCGCCTTTTGAACTTCGCCGGTGATGTTGATGAATTCCCGGTGCTTCTTGGTGTTGAACCAGAGGTATGTCGTGTGTGACTTCATCGTCTCTCCTCGCGAACAGAAACCGATTCATTTGCGGCGGCGCCCTATGTTACCCTGCTGTCGCTTTACCTGGCGAGTCCAATGAATTTGAGCGGAGAAGAGCTATGAAAACAACATTCAGGTTCGTTTTCCTATTGGCCGTGGTGCTCTGTCTGGCGACTGAGGTGTTCGCTCAGCTTGGGACGTTTTCCAAGGAGCAGCGCGAGGACTTCACGCGCGCGTGGAAAGGAGAGCGCTTTCCAGACGGCCGCCCCAAAGTGCCTGAAGAATTGCTGGCTCGCTTCAAAGACGTGAGCGCGGAGGAGGCCTGGGGCGTGCTCCGGGGCGCCGGCTTCCGGAACCAGTTTGAAGGCGGTTGGAAAGTTATCAATCCGGGCGAGCGCCTGATCGGGCGCGTGGTCACGGCGGTGTTCATGCCCCTGCGTCCCGACGTCAACGACGTCATCAACAGCCACGGCAAGGAGGAGAAGCGCGTCGGACGAGGCCAGAACTCCTGGGTGATCGATACGCTCCAGCCTGGCGACGTGCTGGTGGTGGACCTGTTCGGAAAAATCAAGGACGGCACCTTCGCCGGGGACAACCTCTCCACCTCGATCATGGCCAAGAGCGGCACGGGACTGATTGTGGACGGCTCGGTGCGCGACGTCACCGGCATATCCGAGATCAAGGGCTTCAGGTGCTTCGTGCGCGACTTTGACCCCTCGGCCATTGCCGAAGTCACGCTTATGGGGATCAACGTCCCAATCCGCATCGGCCATGTCACGGTGATGCCCGGGGACGTGGTGGTGAGCGACCCCGAGGGCCTGACGTTCATTCCCCCGCAGCTCGCCGAAAAGGTCGCCGATTCGGCGGAGCTGACCCACCTCGTCGATGATTGGGGACACCAGATGCTGCGCGAGGGCAAATACACCCCGGGCCAGATTGACGCGAACTGGACCAAGGAGATGAAAGAGGAATTCAATCGCTGGGTGGAACAGCATGGATCCAAGTTGAGGCTGCCGGTCGAATAACGGCAGATTGTAGGGCCGAGCGGCGCTCGGCCCGGCCGGATGCCGTCCGGCCACACACCACGCGGCGCTCGGCCTGGGCCGGACGCCGTCCGGCCCTACACACCAGCGGACGGAGTGGCGCAAGAAGGAGACAAGCATGAAAGGGACAAGCAAGAATTTAGTCGCCCGGCGGAGTCTCCTAAAGTCCTCAGCCGCGGCGCTGGGCGGGGCGATTCTGGTGCCTGCCAGCGGGCACAGCGACGAGCCGCTGGAAGCCTATCCGATGAACGTCAACACCAACTCCGGACCTTCGGACCTGAAGATCACCGATCTGCGCGTTGCGCTGGTCGGAAGAGCCCCCTTTCCTTGTCCCATCATTCGTCTCGACACGAACCAGGGCATCTACGGCCTGGGAGAGGTGCGCGACGGCGCAAGCCCCACCTACGCCTTATTCCTGAAGAGCCGCCTGCTGGGCCAGAACCCCTGCAACGTGGACCGCCTGTTTCGGAGGATCAAGCAATTCGGCGGGCACGCGCGGCAGGGCGGGGGCGTCAGCGGCGTGGAGATGGCCCTGTGGGACCTGGCGGGCAAAGTTTTCGACGTGCCGGTTTACCAAATGCTGGGCGGCAAGTTTCGCGACCAGATCCGCATCTACGCCGACACGACTGAATCGAGCGACCCCAAAGTTTATGCCGACCGCCTGAAGAAACGCATGGAGCGCGGCCTGACCTGGCTGAAGATGGATCTGGGATACGACCTGGCAGGGAACACGCCGGGGGCCGTCACACAGCCCGCCGGCCCCTCCAACGCGACGCAGCGAGAGCTATCCTTCACCCCGCACATGTTCACAGGCATCGAGCTGACGGACAAAGGCATTGCTATCATGGCCGACTTCGTCGCCCAGGTGCGCGAGGTGGTCGGGATGGAGATCCCCCTTTCCGCCGACCATTTCGGCCACATTGGGGTGAATTCCTGCATCCGGCTGGGCCGCGCGCTCGAAAAGTACAACCTGGCCTGGCTCGAAGACATGATCCCCTGGCAGTACACGGAATTGTGGAAGCACATCACCGACTCCATCAACCTGCCGACCCTGACAGGAGAGGACATTTACCTGAAAGAAAACTTCAAGGTGCTCTGCGAAAACCACGCCGTGAGCAAGATTCATCCCGACCTCGCGACGGCCGGTGGCATTTTAGAAACGAAAAAGATCGGCGATATGGCGGAGGAATACGGCGTTCCCATGGCCATGCATTTCGCGGGCTCGCCGGTATCCTGCATGGCGAGCGTGCATTGCGCGGCAGCCACGGAGAATTTCCTGGCGCTCGAAAACCACTCCCTCGAAGTGCCCTGGTGGGACGACTTGGTGGAGGGCGTCGAGAAGCCCATCGTCAATCGCGGCTACATCAAAGTCCCCGACAAGCCGGGCCTGGGGGTCGCACTCAACGAGGAAGAGGTGAAGAAACACTTGGCCCCTGGCGCCGGATACTTTGAGCCCACTACCGACTGGGACAAAGAGCATTCCTGGGACCGGCTGTGGAGCTGAGAGAAGCGTTTGCCACGGATTCGGCGACGCGCGGCTTCGCCTGGGCAACGCGACTTATACGGTCGAAAAGGAAACCACGCTTGCCGCTGCTCCCTAAGAAATATTTTGGAGGAAATGTCTGGCCTGCGATGAGGCTTTTGTTCTTTGCCGTCTGCATTGTGTTTGCGATTGACGGTCTCAGCGCGGAGCAGTCTGTCTGGCAGCCATCGGCGGGACACACGCAAGTGCCGATATGGCCCGGGGCAGCGCCCGACGCTCGGCGTGTCGCGGGGCCGGAGGGTGTTACGACGGAGAGTAAGTCGCTGGTTGCCGGCAGGTCGTGGGTTTACGTGAGCAACGTCTCACGGCCGACCATGACGGTGTATTCGCCAAAGGGGAAAAATACGGGTGCTGCGGTCGTGGTGTTTCCTGGCGGGGGCTATGAGATTCTGGCCATCGATCTTGAGGGCACGGAGGTCTGCGACTGGCTGACCTCCAAGGGGATCACTTGCGTGCTATTGAAATACCGAGTGCCGGGCGTGATATTGGGCCCGTATCGGAATTGACCGACGGCATTGGAAGATGCGCAGAGGACATTGGGACTGGTGCGCTTTCATGCCGCGGAGTGGCATGTCGATCCGCACAGGATCGGAGTGCTCGGCTTTTCGGCAGGTGGGCATATGGCCGCCGCGATGAGCACGCATTTTGAGAAACGCTTGTACCCGGTTGTCGATGCCGCCGACCAAGTAAGCTGCCGCCCGGACTTCGCAGTGGCCCTTTATCCGGGGCATCTGGCGTCCGCCGAAAAGAATTTCGCGTTGAATCCGGATATTCATGTCACCAGCCAAACGCCGCCTACGTTCTTGCTGCAGGCGGAGGATGACCCCGTGGACCCGGTGGAGAACTCGCTGGTTTACTTTGGTGCGCTGAAGAAGGCTTGGGTGCCCGTGGAGATGCATTTGTTTGCGCAGGGCGGGCATGCCTTTGGGCTGCGGCGCACAAAGTTTCCGATCACCGCATGGCCTCAGTTGGTGGAAGCGTGGCTCGGGACAATCGGAATGATATCGGAGTAGGCGCTTTCCGCCGCTCACTGAGCGTTGTGATGTCCGCTCAAGTCCCCTCACCCGGTCCCGCCCAGCGGGACCACCCTCTCCCGAAGGGAGAGGGCTGTGACGGCGCCCGAGCGAGGTTGCTCTGGCCCTCTCCCCTGGGGAGAGGGTGTCCGCCAGCGGGCGGACAGGTGAGGGGGCAGTAATGACCCGCTCGTTGCGCCGGCTGGCGCAGACGCCTGTATTTTAGCGTCTGCGATTTCGCGACACTTTTCTGGCGTGCTGCTTGGCAGCCAGTCCCTTCGGGACCACGCAGCCCGCAAAAGTCAGCGGTCTGCGCCAGCCCCAGCTTCGAACTAGCCTTTCTTTTTGGCAGGTTTTAATCTCGACTCGTCAATCGCAGGACAACTCCGACAACTACGCCAATGGGGAGGCTGAAGGCGGCAAACCACCGAGCTTCTGGAAGCGAAATCAAAATCATAGTAAGGACGCCGACCGTAAAAAGGAGGCCAACTGGACCTTTAACGGGAATCTTGTGCATCGTTATTCCCGGATGCATAGACGTCCCTCGTCTGTGAAGTATCCGCGCCCGGGCAGCAACAGTCAAGCGCACCTTCGCTCAGACTAGGGCCTTACCCGTTCCTTTGATTGCTGGATTTCGCAGCCCCTTCGTTTTATCCTGGCACGCCGAGCCCATGATTCCTCAAAACCTCAAGCTGCTTTTCGCGCTCTACCTGCACCCGACAAAGGCGATGAGCGGAATCATCGACCGGGGCAACTGGCTCTTTGGCGCTCTGGCCGTTGTTGTCGTATCGGCCTTGCTCGAATTTGGGCTGGCCGGGAGCCTTTACCGCGCCTACCAGGCGCCGGCGCCGGTCGCGACGCGGCGAGCCCCTCAAGTTCCCCCGCAGCCGCGGCCCGCCCCTCCGCCGGATTTCGAAGAGGAGCCCCCAGCAGGTCATGCGCCGCTGCCTCTCCTGGGCCGATATGCCTGGTACGCCGTCTCCTTTTCAGCTACCTCCGTGCTGGCCAGCGTGTTCGCGCTGGCGCTGTTATACGTCCCCTTCGCGCTGCTTCTGATCAACCTGATCGAAAGCCTGGGGAGCTTCAGCGTGATTCTGCAACGCGACTACGGGCCGCTTCTGACGTGCACGCTGATGTCCTGGTCGGCGGCGCATCTGCCTTTCGCGCTGGCGGGCGTGGTCATCGGCGCCACGCGGCCCAACCCTATGGTCATGCTGGGACTTTGGGCGCTCGCCAAGCTTTCCTTTTGCGTTTTGATGGTATTCGCCCTGCAAACGGTTTTCGGCGCCAGCCTGGGGGCAAGCCTGGCGACGGTCGCCTTGGCGTGGATTTCCCTGATCCTCCAATCTTTCCTGGCTTGGCTCGCCTCGCCGTTCATCCTGTTTTGGGGCTACTACTACTTCCGCGGCGGCGTGAGCGATCTCTTCGCCGGTTTCCGCACCCGGCAAAGCTACCGGCGGTACCTGGAAGCCGCGACGCTGAACCCGCGCGACATGGAAGCCCACTGCCAGCTTGGCCTCATTCACTTGCAGCGCCGGCAGTATTCGGAAGCCATCAAGAGCTTCCAGCGCGCCGTGGAAATCGATCCGCGCGAGGCCGACGCGCATTTCCAGCTTGGGCGCATCGCGCGCATGCAGGGGCGCTTCGACGAAGCTCTCGCGCACCTTCAGACCGTGGCTGACATCGACCCCCAGCATGCGCAAAACGAAATCTGGCGGGAACTCGGCGAAACTTACGCCGCCGCCGGGCACCACGGCGAAGCGCGGCCACCGCTCGAACACTACGTTGACCAGCGCCCGTACGACCCGGAAGGGCTCTATAGCCTCGGCATGACATTGTCGAAACTTGGCGACACGACGAAAGCGCGCGAGATGTTCGAGCGTTGTGTCGAAGCCGAAAAGACCAATCCCTATTCTCGCCGCACCCGCCTCCGCAAGTGGCGCCGGCTCGCCGAAAAAGAGCTGCGCAGCCTGCGCGCGGCCAAAGCCGCGTAGATCCTTCGGAACGATCTTGGCTGAACGCCAGAGCTTGCCTATTGCTTAGTGGAAATCGAGGGGGGCCCTGAGGGCGGGGCCTGCGGAGGGGCGCCCGGGAAGACCGGGCGCTCGCGATAACGCCAGTGCGGGATCAGCTCGAAAACCCTCACCAGGATTGTCGCCAGGACGACGTACCAGATGGCCTGCACGCGCAGCAAAACGCAAACCGCGATGGTCACGGGCAAGACCAGCAGCAGCCATATTCTGAGACTTTTCGCGGGACTGCTAAGAGCCTTGGGCGATTGGCTGGTGACTTCGCCCAGCGCCGGCGAGCTGAGCGAATCCAGTTGCGGAATGGGCGCGGCTGAGACATTTCCTTGTTTCCACTGCGACAGCCGCTCGAAAAGTTCTTGCGCCTTCCTCGCCTGCTCCCACATGCCGGAGGGTCCTGACCAGGCGAGGTTAAGCACGCCTCCCCGCTGATTCTCGACGTCTCGCCAGTGCAGGTAGACCCGAGGCGAGGATACCCAACTGGGCGGGCCGGGAGCGAGGCGCGTCTCCTGCACCTGGTCGCGCGTGAGCGCGCAGCGGAGTTGCGTCCCCAAGAAATAAAGCCGGTCGCGCGTTAGGAATAACAAGCCGGTGTCCCAGAGATAGCTGGCCACATAGAATCGCGGCGTCGCGCCCGGTGACAGGCCGACCATGATTGGTGCCGCATCCTGGAACGGAATTCCCTCCTTGCGGGCTTTTGCAAAGAGACGCTCTTGAAGCTTCGCGCGGCCGCGGACTCCCAGCCATCGGATCGCCAGGAGATAGAGTCCCAGAGTCGCAGCCAGTCCCAGCAGGTAAGCCGCGGCTTGGGTGCTTCCTTCCCATTGGCGCCACTGCACGAGCAGAGCCGTCGCCACTGCCGGGAGCCAATGATAGATGATCACGGCCCACAGGTTGAATCGCGCTCGCGAAGTTTGAGCACTATAAGACAGCAATTGGTCATCGGACGCGGGCGGGGTTGGGTAATGGTCTTCGCTCGCAGTGAGCGCCGTGGGGGAGTTGTATTGCTCCAAAATTTGCCGTAGACGCTCGGGCGCCAGGCCGCCCTGCTCGGCGATGCGCTCCACGCGGTGAAGGGTCATGGGATGGGTGAGCCACGCGCCGGAGGCTTTGCTCCATTGTATGGGGACCAGGTTCAGGCGGTTGAGCTTGAGCAGCGCCGTGATGGCCGCTTCCGGGTCGCCGGTCAAAGACACCGCGCCGGCATCCGCGGCGAACTCGAAACGCCGCGCCAAAAAATAGAATCCGCTGAAGCCCAGAACGATGAGCAACAGGTTGTGGAAGGGCCAGCCGCGGAAGGCGCCCCAGGCGCGGTAAAAATCGAGTGTCATGGAGTTTCCCGTCTCCATGCCCGCCAGGCCCAGAAGCGGAAAAAGCAAACCGACTACCGATAGGCCGACGTACGGAACCCAGAAGGGCGCAAAGGCCGCCGCAAGAAACGCGGAAATCAGCTTCTTGGGGTGGCGCTTCTGCAGGTGAGTCAACTCGTGCGCGGCGACGGCGTTCACCTCCCGCTTGCTCAGCCGCTCGAGCAGGTAGTCGGTGAAGATTACGACGTTGGTTTTCGCGGCATAGGCATTCGCGACCTGGCCTCTGCCCGCGGGCAGCACGAAGACCTGCCGCACGCTCACTGCGGCGCGGATGGCCAGCTCGAAAATCTTGTCGCGCAACTCGCCCGCGGTCAGCGCCTGGGGGTAAGTCTGCGCCACGCGCAGCCTCCAGGTTGAGCAAATCAAATAGACGACGTAAGAGAGCAGCAGGCAAACAATTCCGGTCCGCGGGTGCTTGAACAGCAACTCGACCCCTGCGACCACGAACATCAAAGGCAGGACGGAGCTGCCGGCTTGCAAGAGCTGCACCGCCAGGTAATTGCCCAGCTTCCAGTCCTTCTGCCGCAAGCGGACGAAAACCTGGTGGGAAAGCGCCACGCTGGCGGCGTACGCGATCACGAAGGGAGCAAAGATCATGCCGGCGGAAACCAGCGGCGGGAGAATGGCATTCTGGCCGCGGCGAAAGCTGATGAATTGATCCAAGGTCTCGCGCGCGCCGAAATCCGCGAACGCCCACAACAAAAAGGCTCCCCCCACGCACCAGTTCACCGTGCGGTGATAACTGAACCAGGCGCCCATCGTGTCTTCGCTTCCTGACTTCAGCGTGGCGCGGCGCATCCAGAAGACAATCAGAATCGGAAAAAGCACGAAGCCCAGCGCGATCAGCCCCGCGTTTCTCAAATCTTCCGGGCGGAAGCCGAAGGCGATTCGGATGGGGCTCGACGGCCCTCCCTGGCCGAGGGTGAAGCTGTAGGACGCGGACCCCTGTTCGATCTGCAAAAAGGCTAGATTGTAGAGGAAGTCCTGTTCGCGGTCTTGCTCCAACCCTTCGCGGCTGAGCTCGTGGAAAGTCGTGTTGGGATATGAAAGCCTCACCGACAGGTCGGTGACGCCCTCGGTGCGGAGCGCTTCCGCCAAGGGGGCGATGTCCAGACTGGCGTGGACAATCCATTGATCGCCTGTCAGCGCTCCCGCGCAGTTCCCACTCAGGCTCCTCTGGGAGGCGCGGGCGAGTGAGGCGCGGTAGCGCTCGCGCTCCTTTGCCGACATCGTGCCGAGGAATGAATCCGAATACTCCGACGGGGGGTTGGAAAACTTCGCGGCCGAACAATGCAGCGCCTCGCCCAAAGCGGCGCGGAGCGGCTCCCAGGACTTGGGCCTGTGCTGAAGGCGCAGGTCGGCGCGGGCCTCGCCGTGTGTGCGGAGGTCAAGTGTCAGCCAGGCCCACTGCAGCTTGGGTTGCTCCTCATCCTCGCTTTCCTGCGCCCAAGCCTGGCTGCGTGCGGCCGTCAGGGCCAGCAGGAAAAGCGCGAAGCCCGAGTATTTGATTAGCCTGCGATGCATGGGATGGCGTCTTGGCCTGATCAAGGATGTGGTTCGATGCTATCGGAAATGCCGTGACGCGTCAACCGCGGGTAGTTCTGCCATGTAGCGCCGGGCCTAAGCCCGGCAGATGCCGCCTCGACTGGTCTGATGCGCTCCCGGCTTGGCAAATCAGCCCGATTTGTGTACGCTCCATGCCCATGCAACGAAATTTTGTGGTCGGGCTGGTTCAGATGACCTGCTCGCCGGACCCCGACGAAAATCTGCGGCGGGCGGTGGCGCGCGTCGAGGAAGCGGCGCGCGCGGGAGCGGAGGTCATCTGCCTGCCGGAGCTTTTCCGGACCCAGTATTTCTGCCAGCGCGAGGACGCCGCGTGCTTCGATCTCGCGGAGCCCGTGCCGGGCGCGACCACGGAAGCGCTGGGGAAAGTCGCGGAGGAGGAGGGCGTGGTCGTCATCGCTCCCGTCTTCGAGCGGCGCGCGGCGGGCGTTTACCACAACAGCGCCGCCGTGATCGACGCGAACGGCGAGCTGGCGGGCCTTTATCGCAAGATGCACATTCCCGATGATCCCGCCTATTACGAGAAGTTCTATTTCACGCCCGGCGACCTGGGGTTTCACGCCTTTGAAACTCGCGCCGGCCGCGTGGCGACGCTCATCTGCTGGGACCAGTGGTATCCCGAGGCGGCCCGGCTGGCGGCTCTCCGGGGCGCGAGCATCCTTTTTTACCCCACCGCCATCGGCTGGCACCCGGTGGAGAAGGAGCGGTTCGGAGCGGCGCAGCGCGACGCCTGGCGGACAGTGCAGCGCGGCCATGCTATTGCCAATGGTGTGTACGTGGCGGCAGTGAATCGTGTCGGCCATGAGAAGCCCGCAGGCCCGTCAGCCGATGAAAAGGCGGGGCTCGAGTTCTGGGGCTCGTCCTTCATCTGCGACCCCTTCGGCGTGGTGTTGAAGGAAGCCTCGGACTCGCGCGAAGAAATCCTCCTGGCAGAAGTTGACCACGCCCGCATTGAAGAAGTTCGCCGCAATTGGCCCTTCCTTCGTGACCGCCGCATCGATGCTTACGGAGAAATCGCGCAGCGTTTCCTGGACGGAAAACCGTGGCAAAAGAAAGAGTAGGCCCGCGCCCCGCGGCTCTCGGCTACCGCCTCCCCGCGGAGTGGGAGCCGCATGAAGCCACCTGGATCGGCTGGCCGCACAACCTCAGCGATTGGCCGGGAAAATTCGCGCCCATCCCCTGGGTTTATGGCGAGATTGTGCGCCGGCTTGCGCCGGGGGAGATCGTGCGTATCCTGGTCAATTCACGAGCGCACGAGGCGCGGGCCCGCCGCATTCTGGGCCGCGTGGGCGTGGATCTGGCCCGAGTCGAGTTTTTTCGCATTCCCACGGATCGCGGCTGGACGCGCGATTTCGGCCCGCTATTTGTCAAGCGCGAGCGGCCGTCCGCGGAGGTTGCCATCGTGCGCTTCGGGTTCAACGGCTGGGCGAAGTACCCGGACTGGCGCAAGGATTGTCAGGTGCCGGCTCGGGCCGCGCGGGCGCTTCGATGCAAGATTTTTCAGGCTCAGGTCGGCGGACGCGGTTTCGTGCTTGAAGGCGGCAGCATCGACGTCAATGGCCGCGGCTCGCTGATCACCACGGAAGAGTGTCTGCTGGATTCAAAAACTCAGGTCCGCAACCCCGGCCTCGACCGGAAGGAGATTGAGGCGGTGGTCCGCGACTACTTCGCGGGCACCAACGTTTTGTGGTTAGGGAAGGGAATTGCCGGCGACGATACGCACGGCCATGTGGATGACCTCTGCCGTTTTGTGGGGCCGCATACGGTGGTTTTGTGCCAGGAAGACGACCCGCACGACGCCAACTACCGCGTGCTCTGCGAAAATCGCGAGCGGCTGGAAGGGATGCGGCTGGAGGACGGCTCGCGGGTAGAGGTCGTCCCGCTGCCAATGCCCGCCCCGCTTTATCTGGATGGCCAGCGGTTGCCCGCCAGCTACGCGAACTTTTATATCTCGAATGCGGCAGTGCTTGTGCCCACCTTCAATGACCCTAAAGACCGGACCGCCCTCGGCATCCTGGCGGAAGTGATTCGCGACCGGCCCGTCATCGGAACCCACGCCGTGGATCTGGTCTGGGGCCTTGGGACGCTCCACTGCTTGACCCAGCAGCAGCCGCAGTGAGACTGCCCAGGTGTATAATCGCTGGCGACCCAGACCCCGAAGAAAAGACCGCAGATGCAACCACAATCACGCCATCTGCTCTTGGGTTTTCTTTCCTTGTCTGCGCTGGTGTTTTTTGCCGTCAGTCTTCAGTTGCCTCGTGTCCCCCTTTTTGCAGAGGTGATGCCCTCTGGTCAGGCCGCCCCGCAAGCCAGCTCGGGAACCGCGCGGCTCTGGATATCCGCGCTCAAATACGGTCATCCAGTTAAGGACCTCAAGGAGGACGAGTTGGAACTTTGGGTGGGGAAGGAAAAGCAGAAGATATCGAGCCTCACCTTCGATCCTCCGGTCCCTTTAGTTCTTGGATTTATCGTTGACGCTAGCGGAAGCGAACGACTGGGCTGGCCTGGCCCGGAACTGAACTTGGCTCATGACTTTCTTCAAAAGGTCCTGCGTCCTGTCGACCAGGTTTTCCTGGCGGATTTCAACGACAAGAGCCACCTCGACGCCGGGCCAACCGCTGATCTCAGCCAAATCGAACAGGGCTTGGAAAAGATCAGAGCTCTGCGTCCATACGGCGGTACGGCGCTTTTTGACACCATTGAGGCAAGCTGCGACCTGCTGAAGACGCGCGCAGGCGCCAGGCATCTGCTCGTGGTGGTGACCGACGGCCTCGACAACGCGAGCAGGCACACTCGGCTGCAGGCCGTGCGAGCCGCACGACTCAGCAACACGAGTGTGAGTATCATTTTTCGGCCGGCTGGGCAGCTAGAGTCCTCGTCCGTCGGGACGCATAGCCCCCGCACCCTCATCGCAATGCAGGATGTCACGCAGGCAACGGGTGGGTTGCTGGCCCAGCCCTCGGCCAGCGAAGCAGACATTGGGCGCGATCTCGACGCCGTTGCCAACTTTGTTCGAGCCCAGTACGCCGTGGATTTCAACGCGGGTTCGTCCATCAGTGAGGGCGACAAGATGAAAGTCAAATGCTTGCGACACCATGTGAAGATTTTCGCACCTGAGCAGTACTAGCGAGGGAAACAGCAGAAGGGACGGCCGTGGTGCGCCGCGTCCCTACCCTTCGGTCCGGCGCTTGATTTGTTCCACCAACTCCCCTACGTCCACTGGTCGGAAAAGGATCATCTCGAACCCCCGCCCCTTCAATATTCCCTGGGCGATCAAGCTGGGGCTGGCGATGACCCAGATGGGGACGCGCTTTGTCCGGGCCGCCAGGGTTTCGACGTCGCCGGCCGGGTCATCGCTCATGGAAATGTCGGCCAGAAGAAGCTCGGGCGGTGGCGTTTGAGATTCGAGACTCGCCGCCGCGTCCGCCACCGATTCATGAGCTTCAACCTCCAGCCCCTCTTCGATAAGCTGCGCGCGCAGCAAGGCTCGCGCCTGCCAGTCCTTGCCTGCCAAAAGGATGTGCGCCATCGCCCCGAAGTATAGTCCCGCCGTGAGGCGAGTCTGCATCTAAATTGTGAAGGGCAATCTATGGTGTTAAGCTGAGACAGGCGCGTAAGAGCGCCGTGGATGATGTCATGCGCATTGTTCTCTACACGGGGAAGGGGGGCGTCGGCAAGACCAGTGTTTCGGCGGCGACAGGTCTGGAACTGGCCCGGCGCGGCTATCGCACGCTGGTCATGTCCGTGGATCCCGCGCATTCCCTGAGCGACGCGTTTGATCTCGAAAAGCGCTTGATGGACCACGAAGCCGGCAAGCTGGTTAGCGTCACGAAAAACCTCTGGATCCAGGAGGTGGATGTTCAGGAGGAGATCGCGCACCACTGGGACTCCGTGTATGCATATGTCGCGGCGCTGCTGAACGTTTCAGGGCTGGAACAGACCTTGGCCGAAGAACTGGCAATCTTCCCGGGCATGGAAGAAGTCAGTTCGCTGCTCTATGTAAACCAATACGTGCGGGAGAAGCGTTTTGACGCGATGCTCCTCGATTGCGCGCCGACCGGGGAATCGCTTCGCTTCGTCAGCATCCCCACCACGCTGGAATGGTACATGTCGAAGATCTTCAAGCTGGAGCGCCGCGTTGCCAAGATGGTCAGGCCGATGCTCCAGACGTTTACGGGAGTGCCCATCCCCCAGGAAGAATATTTTGAAAACCTCCAGACCTTGCACCGCAAGCTGGGCGGCGTAGACAAGCTGCTGGCGGACCCCAAGATCACCACCGTCCGGCTGGTGACGAACCCGGAGAAGGTGGTTTTGAAAGAGACTCAGCGCGCCTTCACCTACTTCTGCCTTTATGGGCTGACCATTGACGCCGTCATCGTCAATCGGATCCTGCCCCCGGAGGTCCGCGACGATTTCTTCACGGCCTGGAAAGACACGCAGGAAAAGTGGATCACCTCGGTGGAGGAATTCTTCGCTCCGGTGCCGGTGCTGCGCATTCCGCTCTTCGCGGACGAAGTCCTGGGGGTGGATCGGCTGAGGCGGCTGGGGAAAGCCCTATACAAGGACCAGGATCCTGCGAAACACTTCTACGATGAAGCGCCCTATCGTTTCCGGAAAGTGAATGGGAACTATGAGCTTCATCTGCGGCTGCCGTTCGTGAGCGGCCAGGACATCGATCTATACAAGAAAATGGACGAGCTCATCATCCGCGTGGGAGGGGTGAAGCGTTTCGTGTCGCTGCCCCCGCGCATCGCGCATTGCGAGCCGCTGGGCGCTCGCATGCAGGATGGTAAGCTCGTGGTGGTTCTCGGGAGGTGCCATGCCGAACGCGAAACGAAATCGCCGAGTGCGCCGACCGCTTAGGCGGACCGCGCCGGGCGTCTCATCTTGTCCCCTGTGGTTCATGCGGGAAGTCGCGCCGCTTTTCCGCCGCCTTCGGCTTCCGCGCAGCCGTTCCAGACGGCACTTGCGCAACGCCACCATCGAAGTGCTGGAGGCCGTGCGCGTCCTGCTGGACGAGACCATTGAGTGGCTGCGACACGAGGGGCGGCTTTCGGCGGAGCTGAAGCGCATTCGCGTAGAAGGCTGAGCTGGCGCCGCAAGGCTGTTGGCTGTGGGAGCTCTCGCCTGGGGCGGGCCTGGCGTGGGGTTGTGAGCGCCTGTCCCAAATTCCGAACCCCCATGAAGGTGTTGGTTACCGGATCCAGCGGGCTTATCGGTAGCGCGCTCGTCGACTTCCTGCGGGCGAGCGGCCATGAGGTCATTCGCCTGGTGCGATCGAGACCCTCCCCCGGGGAAGGCAAACTTTTTTGGGATCCCGAAACCACGACTCTGGACCCCACTCCCCTGGAGGGCCTGGACGCAGTGGTGAACCTGGCGGGGGAGAGCATCGTTGGCCGGTGGACGGAACGGAAGAAGACGAGGATTCTCGATAGCCGGGTGAGAAGCACAAGCTTGTTGAGCGGCGTGATCGCTCAGCTCACTAAGCCGCCCCGAGTGTTGGTCTCGGCCTCCGCCTCGGGCTATTACGGCGACCGCGGTGATAGGCCGCTCAGAGAAGAGGACTCATCCGGCTCAATGTTCCTTTCGGAGGTGTGCCGACAGTGGGAGGCCGCGACGGAGCCGGCGGCGCGAGTCGGCGTGCGCGTGGTTCTTCTACGGTTTGGAGTTGTCCTGAGCGCGGCCGGTGGCGCGCTGGCCCGGATGCTCACTCCATTCAAGATGGGCCTGGGCGGCAGAATAGGGAACGGGCGGCAATACTGGAGCTGGATTGCCATGGACGATGTGCTCGGCGTCGTGCTGCACGTGCTGAACACGGAAGTGCTGCGAGGGCCGGTCAATGTCGGCGCACCCAACCCCGTCACGAACCTGGAGTTCACGAAAACGCTGGGGCGCGTCTTGAGCCGCCCCACGATCTTCCCCATGCCGGCCTTTGCGGCTCGGCTGGTGTTCGGCGAGATGGCACAGGAGCTGCTCCTGGTGAGCGCGCGGATGGAGCCCGCGCGACTGTTGGCGACCAGCTTCAAATTCCGGAATCCGGATCTCGAGGCAGCGTTGCGGCGCCTCCTGGCGAAGGGCGCGCCCGCCTAGAGCTATTCCGGCAAGCGGTTCGACTACGGTTTCTCCCTGACCAGCGTGTATACTGGATTTGTATGCGGGTGAAGGTTCTATATTTCGGCCTGATTCATGATTTGACGGGCGTCGCCGAGCAGCACCTGGAGCTTTCCGAAGGCGAGAGCGTCGAGGCGTTGTGGCGTGAGTGCGCGAAGCGGTTTCCGCGGCTGGGAGAGGCAGCCGGCTCCCTGCTTTGCGCCGTGAATCAGGAAGTCGCCCAGCGGTCACAGACTTTGCGCGACGGGGATGAGGTGGCCTTCCTGCCTCCCGTGAGTGGCGGCTCGAGTGAGGATTTCTTCCGCCTGACTCGCGAGCCCATCCCGACCGCCGACCTTACTCGCCAGCTTAAGGCTCCCAAAGATGGGGCGGTGGTGGTTTTTGAAGGCATCGTGCGGGATCACTCCCACGGGCGGCGGACGCTTTATTTGGAATATGAAGCTTATGAGCCGATGGCCATCCGGAAGATGGAGGAGATTGGAATTGAAGCCAGGCGGCAGTATGACATCGACCGCGTGGGGATCATTCATCGGCTCGGCCGCCTGGAAATCGGCGAGACCAGCGTGGCCATCTTCGTGACGGCCGCGCACCGGCGCGCCGCTTTCAAAGCTTGCCATTACGCGATCGACCGCCTCAAGCAAACCGTTCCGATCTGGAAGAGAGAGTACTTCGAGGATGGCGCTGTCTGGGCAGAGGGTGAGCGTGGATCGTTCGCGGACCGCGGGCGATTGACGATCGAACCCGCGCCGCGGCAAGAATCGGAAACCGGCAGAAGCAAGCCCTTGTTACAGCGCGACGTCGCTGTTGCGGGGCGCCGGCCTGCCCGGAACGGGCACAGCTCAGACTATCTCACTCCCGCAATCGAAATTGCCCGTGAGGCCGGAGCCCTGCTGGCGGAACTCTTCCAACAGCCTCATGAAATCACGTACAAGCGCCGCTCCGACCTGCTGACGGAGGCTGACCGCCGGTCGGAAGCGCTCATTGTGGAGCGCCTGCGCGCCCGATTCCCCGACCACGCCGTAGTGGCCGAGGAGGGGAGTAACCACGAAGCGGACTCCGGTTTCTGCTGGTACGTCGATCCCCTGGACGGGACAACGAATTTTGCCCACGGCTTCCCGATGTTCTGCGTCACCCTGGGGCTCGCCTTTCGCGGCGAAGTGGTGGCCGGGGTCGTTTACGATCCCACCCGCGAGGAATTATTCACCGTCGAAAAAGGGGCGGGCGCCTTTCTCAACCAGCGGCGCTTGTCTGTATCCAAGGTCGTGAAGCTTTCGGAGAGCCTGGTGGCCACGGGCTTTCCTCCCTTCGCCACTAATCATGATTTGAATATCCAATTCTATTTCCGCTTTACAGAGCTCTCGCACGGTATCCGGAGGGCGGGCTCGGCCGCGTTGGACCTCTGTTCGGTGGCCGCGGGCCGGTTTGACGGCTTTTGGGAGTTGAAGCTCAATCCCTGGGATAAGGCGGCAGGCTCGCTGCTGGTGAGTGAAGCGGGCGGCCGGGTGACGGACATCGCCGGAAAACCGTTCAAGCTGCTGGGCGATGACGTCTTCGCTTCCAACGGTCACATTCACGAGCAGATGGTCGAAGTGTTTTCTGAGGTTTTGACACGACGCGTGAGGTAGCCCGGATTGGGAATCCGGAATTCGGAATTCGGAATTACGAGTGCGGGTTCGCAGGTTCAGATTTGGGAGTTGGAGGTTCGCCAGACAATGCCGGCACTTGCAAGCTCGAATGCCCAACCTCTAAGTGGGAATCCCCAACCCCGAACTCCTAACCCCGGTCCAATGCTCTCGACTCGCCAGGAGTTCTTCAAGTGACCAGACGTTTAAGTGCGCGGCGGTTCTTGAAACGCGAAGGGCTGATCACGCTTTCGCTGAGCAGGCCCGACCCGGCCCACGCCCCGGCTTCTTGGGCACCCGAGCCGCAAATTACCTCGACTAATATTTGGCTCGACCGGCTTAGCGCCGCGCACGACGGCCTGAAGATCGTCCAGTTAACCGACCTTCATCACAGCCTTTTTACGCCGCTCGACGAAATCCAGCGCGCGGTTCACCTCGCCAATCTTCTCAAGCCGGACGTCGTCGCGCTGACCGGCGATTACGTTACCCTTTCGCGCGCTTATATCTGGCCGCTCGCCCGCGCGCTGGGGAAGTTGCGGGCTCGGCTGGGTGTGTTTGCGGTCCTCGGCAACCATGATTTCCAGGTGGACGCGGAGGAGGTGACGCGCGCCCTGCGCGCCCACCACGTCCGGGTGTTGCGCAACGCCCACTTCGCGCTCCGCGCGTCTGGGGGGACCCTTTGGTTGCTGGGCGTGGATGACCTATGGTGGCAGGCTGACGACATGCGCGCCGCGCTGCGCTCGGTCCCGGGGCGGGACCCCAAAATTCTGCTCTGCCACAATCCGCTGGGGATCCACCTGGCTGCGGAACACGGCATCGACTTAGTGCTCTCGGGGCACACGCACGGCGGGCAGGTGCGATTGCCGGTGGTGGGCTCTGTGTACGGCCGGTCGAAACTGGGCGAGCGCTTCGTGGAAGGTTGGAACCGTCTGAACGGCACACAAATCTACGTCAGTCGAGGCATCGGCAAAGTCCTTGTCCCCCTCCGCCTGGGCTGCCCTCCGGAGATCGCCTGCCTGCGCCTGCGACGGGGATAGGCTCCATTCAAAACAGGGATGAGTGGCAGGACAGTCTTCAGCACTTCGGGCAGGAAGGTCACCTCGGCGGCCTAACGTCATTGGCGGGGTCGAAGACACGCTACTCAATGTCCATGCCGCCATAGGCCTGGACGCACGGAGCTTCGTCGAAGTCTCCATTTCGGGAGTTACCGATAAGGAGCTTATCAACGAAAGGTTATAAAACAGCCGTGTAGGTGTACATTTGACTTAGACTCCCACCTCTGGTAGACCATCCCCCATGCAGGCCAGAGGACAAAAAGTATCCCTTTCTATTCTGGTCGTGCTCGCCGCCATTGCTGCTCTGGCGCGCGCCCGCGAAAAGCCGGATGTGTGGCTGGAGGTAAAGAGCCCGCATTTCACTGTTGTGTCGGACGCCACCGAGAAGCAAGCCCGTCGCGTAGCCTTCCGGTTCGAACAGATTCGCGCGGTCTTCCAGATTTCCTTCGCCAAGCATCTTGCCGATCCCACCGCGCCGATAACCGTTTTGGCGGCCAAGGGCGAAAAGAGTTTCAACGAGCTCCAGCCGTCCGGTTGGAACCAGAAGGGCGCGCTAAAGCGCAGCGGGCTTTTCCAGCAGACGCCGGAAAAGAACTATGTTCTTCTCAACTTAGCGGCGGAGAGCGATGACCCGTTCCACGTACTGTTTCACGAATACACGCACCTGCTGGTGCACCAGAACACGCCGCAAATCCCCCTCTGGCTGGACGAAGGCTTGGCTGAGTTCTACGGCTATTCGGAGATTCACGAAAAGGAGATCTGGCTCGGCCGCCCAAGCCCGGGCCACGTTATGCTGCTTCGCCAGGCTCCCTTGATCCCGCTTAAGACGCTATTCTCCGTGGGGCATGATTCGCCCTTTTACAATGAGCAGAACAAAGGTTCGATTTTCTATGCAGAATCCTGGGCGCTCACGCACTACTTGATGCTCCAAGACCTTCAGGAGAAAAAAAGCTCCTTGTCCGACTACGTATCCGCGGTTGGCAAGGGCGGCGACGCAATCGCCGAGGGAGAGCGCGCCTTCGGCGACCTGGAGCATCTCCAGAAGCAGCTCGTCGACTATGCGCGAGGTTCGGGTTTTCGCTTCTTTCGTTTCAAAGCTTCGGCAGAGGTGGATGAGGACGCCTTCCAGACACGAGCCCTCTCGTTAGCGGAATCGGAGACGGCGCGCGGCGATTTCCTCATTTATCTCGGCCGCTATGATGATGCCCGGTCGATGCTGAGCGATGCGCTTCAGCTCGATCCCAAGGACAGCCAGGCGACAGAGAGCATGGGATTCCTCGAATTCCAGCAGCGCCACCGTGAAGAAGCGGAGAGATGGTTCACCCAGGCGGTCGCGCTCGACTCGAAAAGCTACCTGGCGCACTACTACTTCGCGGTCATGGCTCTGCGAGGGTGGGGAGACCCGGGAGAGTCATCACAAATTGAGAAGAGCCTGAAAACCGCCGTTCAAGTCAATCCACGCTTCGCTCCCGCTTACGATACGCTTGCCCAGTTCTACGCCATGAAGGGTGAGAATCTCGAGGAAGCCCACCAGCTCGCGCTCCAAGCGATCACCCTCGAGCCCGGAAATGTTCACTATTACCTTACTACCGCGAACGTTTTTCTTGTCATGAAGAATCCGCAAAGCGCAGTGTACGTTTGCCGGACCGCCCAGAAGCTGGCGAAGTCTCCTGAGGAAAGCGCCGCGGTGGCGTCGCTGCTCGCATCGGCGACCCTATATGCGGAAGCCCTAGACGCACAAAAGCAGGCCGCGGAGGCCAGGAAAGCAGCTCGAGAAGCCGGCGCCAATGCGCCGTCCCCGGCGCCCGCCGAGTCCCTCGCCGGGCAGGAGGCGCAGACTCCCCAGGTCGTCGAGGACCACCCGCCTGCTTTGCGCCATCGCAACGAGGAACATGGCCCGCGCGACGTTGCGGAAGGTGTCATTAAGAGCGCCAAGTGCGTGTCGTCGGCGGGGCTGGATTTGGTCTTTCAGATTCGCAGTGGAGCGCTCCGCTTGCACACCGACAATTACTTCAAGGTCGATTTTCGCGCCCTGAATTTCACTCCAAAGGGTCCGCTGAATCCTTGCCAACAGCTTACGGGAATGAAGGCACGGATTTTCTTCTACGCTGTTAGCGAACATCCCGGCGAAGGCGAATTGATCGCCGTGGAACTAAAGGAGTAGGGCCGCGATTGGCACGGGGTACCCGAGACCTCAGTCTCGGCCCTCCACCAAGCCACCTGGCATCCCCTACAAGGAGTTCTTTGGACAAGTGTTTATACTCGATTGACGCCTTCGTGACATTCGGAGGGGCTTCGGGATAGGCCTCAATGTTTCTTGCCCGGCAGCTTGGGCTTCGATGCTTCTTCTTTTTGCTTCATCATTTTGATGGCCATGCCGCGAATGACTTCGGCCACATTTCGATTTGTGGTGAGCAACTTCAGGTCTCGGTCATTCAACCGGTTTACAAGAGGCAGGGTGATGTCGATGGGAGCGCGGGGATTGTTGATAAGGGACCTTACTACGCTGTATGACTTCATGAAGGCTCGGTTCAGGGCGATGAGGCGCAACACCTCTTCCGTGACATTCTTGGCCGCGGCATAGCCCTCGATTTCCGCGTCGGAGAGCTTGGGCGACTGGAGCACGGCGCGGCAAACGAGCTTATTAGAGTCCCGGATGAGAATCATGCGCGTTTCCTGGTTGCCGGTCAGCGCCTCCTTGATCTTTTCCACGGCGGACATGCGGTTGATCTTTTGGATGAGGGTTTCTTTCTCGGGCGGCTCTGGGGCTTGGCCGTCCGCAGGCAGCGGTTGACCGGGGGGAGGAGCTTCGGGCGCCGGGGCCGTTGTAGCGGCGGCCTTCTGAGCGGCGTTCAACAAGTGCGACTCGATTTCCCCGCGCAGATCGTCAGGCAGGCTGGGGTTGTTCAGGAGCGCTTCCAGAAGCTCTGCGCGCCCCGGCGCCAAGGAGTTGGTCACGAAATGCAGGACGCCGAGCGGCGTGGTGGGGTCGGCGAGGGTCTGTTGAAGCTCCTGGGGATTCCAACCACAAAGGGTAGCCAGGGCCTGGGTGCGGATTTGTTCGTCTGGGTCCTTGGCGAGAAGGGTCAGAATCTCAATTCTTTCCTCCGATGACTCGCCCAAGACGCCTTCCGCAGCTTTACGCCGGATCACCTCCGGAGCTTTGCCTTCCCGAATTACCTCGACCATGCGACTTGACATGATGCTTTAGGGGGCAGAACTCTTCACGTCGTTACGCGTAAGGTGAACGGATTTCACTTCGCCGCGCCGGCCCAACGGCGTCAGTGTCTCGCCGTTGAGGGTGAGGATAATGCCCTGGGCATTTCCCGTTGTGACATTGAACGAGTCACGGGCCTTTAAGGTACGAACCTCGTTGGAATTCAACACGCCTTGGAAAACGGTCTGGCCGTCGGCTTCGATGCCCACCCAGGAGCGCTCTGTGGCCGCTACCTGCAGGACCAGACCCGAGTTTCTGCCCACTTGCTTGGTGGGCGGCGCGGCCCCCTCCGCGTGGGATGTTAAGTCCCCTGTACCAGCGCTGGCCGCCGGCGTGGTCGGGGTGGATGGGGCGGGAGGTCTTCCGCTTGACGCCGGTGACTGAGCGGGAGAGGCGGTGGTGACATCGCTAAGCGGTGCGCCGGGCGGACTGGCAGGCGTACCCGGAGTGGCGGTGGCTGACGAGCTACTCGAGGGCGCCGCCTCAGGGGCGGAGGGAGTCTTGGTCGCCGGGGCCGGCTCGGGGCTTGTCTGCTTGACTTGCACCTCCGACGCGCGATGCGAATAGCGAAAAAGGAGATAGCCGCCACCCAGCATGATTCCGGCGGCTAGGAGGGCAAGGAAAGGAGTTCGGGCGCCGGGCCGGGGTGCGACGGACCGGCCGGCCGTCAGCCGGGGAAGGGCCGCTTCTGCCTTAGGGTGAGCCGTCAGTTGGTATTCGGCCAGGATCCGCTCCTCGTCCAGCCCCAGGTAGCGGACGTAAGTGCGGATGAAACTGCGCGCGAAAATTCCACCCGGAAGCGCGTCGAAATCCTCATCTTCGATCGATCGCAGGAAGCGGACGCTGATTTTGGTGGCCGAGGAGATTTCCTCCAGCGTCACCCCACGCATCTCACGCTCGCGGCGCAGATTCTCACCGAAGGAACCCATAGCAAAACTCGCGCGTTCTTTAGGAAGAGGACGAACCTTGCTTATGTTATTGACCCACTTGAAAGGTGTCAAATGGTTTGCAGGTCGGGGCAAAGTCAACCAAAAAGTCACGGGTTGGACGCACGCTCGTTCCCCCCGGTGCAAAAAGGGGTTGAAAAGGGGCGAACGATGGTTTAAAAGAGTTTAAGTGCATGATGCGCGGTCGAGGGATGGTAGCCCAGGGACAAGCATGACTCCTCAGGAAGAAGTTGCCGAACTGAAACGCCAGGTGGAACGGTTATCCCTCTTCCACGAAGTGGGGAAAGCCCTCTTTTCTACTCTCGACCTGCAAAAGATTCTTCAGACGGTGATGGAGAAGATCAGCGACACGCTGCAGCCTGACACTTGGTCTCTCCTGATGCTGGATGAAGCGACCCAGGAACTGTACTTTGAGATTGCGATTGGCGTCGGCGCCGAGAAGCTCAAGGACACGCGGCTCAAGCTCGGGGAGGGGATTGCCGGCTGGTCAGCGCAAACCGGCGAACCGGTCCTCGTGGAGGACGTGCGCAGGGATACGCGCTTCAGTCCCCGTTTCGACGAGCTAACGCATACCGATACACGGTCGGTCGTCTGCGTCCCCATCAAAGGCCGCGAGCGTGTCCTGGGGGTGATCGAGCTTGTGAACTGCCTGGGCCGCCAGAGTTTCAGCCACGAAGACATTCCTATTTTGAAGAGCCTGGCGGACTACGCGGCCATAGCCCTGGAGAACGCCCGCTACGTGCAGCGTATCCACGAGCTCACCATTACGGATGACTGCACGGCTCTTTACAACGCCCGGCACCTCAACTTCGTGCTGGATGCGGAGATCTATCGCTCCAACCGCTACGGCTACGAGTTCTCGGTGATCTTTATCGATCTCGACCACTTCAAGCAGGTCAACGACGTGCACGGTCACCTGATCGGCTCGAAGCTGCTCTGGCTCATCGGCGACCTCATCAAGGGCAACCTGCGTATGATCGATTACGCCTTCCGCTACGGAGGCGATGAGTTCGTAATCCTGCTGCCTCAAACCTCCAAGGAGAACGCCTACATGGTGGTCCGGCGCGTCAGGGAGCTGCTGAATTCCAAGCGCTTCTTCGTGGAGGAGGGTTTGAATATCAAGGTGACCGCAAGCTTTGGCGTCGCTTCGTTCCCCGCCGACGCGCACACCCGCAAAGAAATCCTGCGTATGGCCGATGAGGCAATGTACATAGTAAAGAATTCTACACGGGATAATATCGCCCTAGCTGGTGAGGGCATCCGTATTTAATCCCCTCCCCGGCGCGGTTTCCTGCCCGCCAATTTCGCTCTTGGCCCTCTACAATTCCCGGTCTTACGCGCCATCCATCTCAAGCGCTTTGGAGGCGACCCGTAGCAGGCCCTCGAGGGAACGCCGCGTGGTGTCCTGGTGGCTCAAGCCCGGGGCCTCAAACTCGCATTCCAGGGACATCGTCTCCTGGTAACCGTCCCGGAGGAGCGCGCGGAGCTGGCCGGTCAGGTCGTTCTGCCCCTCGCCCGCAATCGTCTCGCGGCAGTCCTTGAAGTCGGCGGCGCAGGCCGCACCTTTGAGGTGCATGTGCCAGATGCGTTTCTTATCGAGGGCGCGATAGCCGTCGGGAAACGCCGCCTCGCCGTGCCAGTAGCCGTTCCCCACGTCCCAGTTGGCGCCGACGTTGGTTGCCCCAACCAGCCTCAAAACTCCCGCCAACTCCCGGCCGGTCGCCGCGTTGCATATGCTTTCATTTTCGATCACCAGGCGCACGCCTCCGCCCTTCGCGACCGTGGCCGCCTTTTCGAGTTCTTCCGCGATGCGCGGAAGGTATTTATCCGGCTCCGCCACCCGCCAGAAAGTGAATCCTCTGACTTTGTCGGTGCCCCAGGCTTGCGCGCGCTCCATGGCACGCTTCAGCAGGTCCATCTGACCGGCGTAGGGGTAGATGTCCTTTTCCCCCTGCACTATCTTTGTCCCCGGCAGAACGCATTTGTATAGTGCCGTGTCCACCACGGAGCACCGGAAGTTGTACTTTTCAAGCAAGTCTTTGATCCGGTTTACCTCGGCCGCACTCAACTCGGTATTGTATTTGCCCCAAACTACACGGATTTCCACCCACGAAAGCCCGTAGCCTTGCATGATCTGGAGGGCTTGTTCGAAATCCGGCGAGAAGCCGTCGCTGATGGCGCCCAACTTGAATCGGGTGAGCGGTGACGCGCCAGGATGCGCTGTGAGTTTCCGGCTCGCAAGCCCGGATGCTGGCAGTGTGACAAGGCCTTTTAAGAAATCACGTCGTCTCATGTGCCCCCTCGCCAATCCTCAGTTCGCGACGGCCGGTGCGGGACGCTTGGTCAGGCGCATGGCGGCGGAGACAACCGTCCCGAACACTGCGCCCAGCGCAACCGTCCAGCCGATCCATAAGGTCATCTGAGGGACGAACGCCTCGTACAGGAACTTCTTCGCCAGCGATGCGTGCGCGAAAGCAGGCATCACTGCGTCATAGTGTGTTCCCCAGCCCTGGCCTCCGTTTCCGCTCAAGGCAAAGAACGCTACGACCAAGACCGGGATCCGGGCCGCAAACGCGTAGGCAATCAAAGCGTTCCCCAAAGCCTTCCAGCCCGCGCCCGGGATAAACGCTGCGACCAGCATCATCAAGAAAGGAACCAGAAGCCAATAGCTGAGGTGCATGGACCGGGCCCAAAACATGGCGACGAATAACACGGCGAGCCCCAGGAAAGCGAAGCCAACGGACTTGCCGGCTTTTGCCGGACCGCTTCCAGCCTTCGCGAGCTTCACGGCGAAGTAAGGGCCGAAAAAGATGGGCAGCCAGGAAATTCCTACAATGGCGCCGCCCCCGCCGGCCGCAGTGTTGAACCAAGGCGAGGGCCAGTGCCGGAGTTCGCCCACCAGGCGGAGAATGGTACCACCCAAGGTAATCAACGCCGGGATGGCAATGAGCCGTCCCATGGAAACTGTGTTCGTTTCCGCCATGCAACCCTCCTTCTAACCGGCGAGTGACAAAGCGGGAATCTTAGCACTCTTCGAGTCAGGATTCCTGAGACACGTTCCCGGCCCGCTAGGACCCGGAAGTGTTTAAGGCGTGTTTCGATTTGGAAGGTCTATGCGCCATACGAGCGACGGCGCG
>Ga0187771_10000386_pt1 | contig 26746 bp, 32 predicted proteins | sample 0116_SJ02_MP15_1_FD_133139 | JGI IMG/M metagenome (GOLD analysis project Ga0187771, IMG submission 133139) | Tropical peat soil microbial communities from peatlands in Department of Meta, Colombia - 0116_SJ02_MP15_10_MG | ecosystem: Environmental > Terrestrial > Soil > Wetlands > Peat | place... | reverse complement strand
CTCATGTGGGGGCTCCTGTCGGCCGGATCGGCAAGCTAGCAATGCTTTGGCATGATGCAAAGCACTGCGGGCGCGACAAAACTTGCGTTTGACGGCCCGATTGCAAGTCGAAGCGGCGAACATGCGCCATTTCGCGCAATTTTTCTCTGACCTCGTGAGAATTTTGCAAGCGTAGCCGGCTACGCTCCTGCCTTGAGCCGTCGTTACAATTGATCGCAACTGTTCGGATATTGAAAATTGGTATGGACGGAAGCCGTTTCGATCTGCCGACCGCGACAGCAATGCGCATCGATGATCACGCACTGTCGCACAACGGCGGCGAGCTGCTACACATTTTACTTGACAGATCGCAGCAGCGGTGCGTGCGCGCGTCGGCAACTTTACGCGTGTGACAATGCAACTGCTTGTCATCGCCGCCAACGCCGTTCAATATGATGACAACCCGCCGTTCAGTGCGGAGGCGTTGAGGGGATCATGGACGAGTTGATTGGGCGTCTCGTCGCCAATGTCGGCGTCGATCGAGCCACTGCGGAAAAAGCTGTCGGCATCATCCTCGACTTTCTGGTCAAGGAAGCCCCGCCCGACAAGGTCCAGCCGCTCATCGACAAGCTGCCGGGGGTGCAGGCCTTCATCGATGCTCAGCAGGCCGAGAGCAGCGGCATGTTCGCCATGGGCGGCCTCATGGGTGCCGGCACCAAATTGATGGGCGCCGGACTCAGCATGGGCCAAGTGCAGGGCGTCACCAAGGAAGTCATCGCCTTTGCCCGCGAGAAGATCGGGGACGACGCGATCGGCGAGATCGTCGGCGCCATTCCCGGCTTGAGCCAGTTCATTTGAAGTTTCGGCGCCGTCGGCCGACAGAAAGCGCAGGGCGAGGACACGCCGATGAGTTATCCGATCACCGAGATCGAAGGGATCGACGCCGAAATTGCTGGCGTCTTAAAGAATGCCGGCGTCCGCTCGACCGGCGGGCTACTCGAGGCGGCGCGCACGCTGCGCGGGCGCAAGGCGCTTGCGGCAAAAACCGGGCTTTCCGAAAAGCAACTGCTCTGCTGGGCCAATATGGCCGACCGCATGCGCGTGAAAGGCGTGCGTAAGGAATATGCCGGCCTTTTGCGGGCTGCCGGCGTCGATACCGTGAAGGAACTCCAGTACCGCAACCCGGCCAATCTCGCCTTGGCGATGAAAGAGGCGAACAAGAAGTACAAGCTGGTCACTTTCCTGCCGTCGGAGAAAGTGGTCGGCCACTGGATCGCAAGCGCCAAGACGCTACCGATCAAGATTACCTATAAGTGAGCTTTCTCTCCCTGCGCTGGGGGAATAGCGCTCGCCTTGACAGCCGGCGCCTACCGCGCAAAGCCTCACGCATGCGCCCGCTTGGTGATCCCGATACCGTCGGCGACGTGATCGCCGACCCGCCGCTATCCTGGCTCGCCGGCCTGTTGGCGGAGCGGCGGCCGCTGGTCATGGGCGTGCTCAACGTCACGCCGGATTCGTTTTCCGATGGCGGCCGTTTCGTCGATCCGACGCTGGCGATCAAACACGCCGAGCGCATGATCGCCACCGGCGCCAACATCATCGACATCGGCGCCGAGTCGACACGGCCCTATGGCGGCGCTCAGCCGGTCAGCTACGAGGACGAGATCAAACGGCTCGCCCCGGTGTTGCCGGCAGTGGTGAAACTGAAGACGCCGGTGTCGATCGACACCATGAAGGCGGACGTCGCGGCCTGGGCGCTCAAGCAAGGTGCCGCCATGGTCAACGACGTCTGGGGCCTGCAGCGCGATCCCGCCATGGCCGGCGTCGTGGCCGAACACTGCGTGCCGGTGGTGATCATGCACAACCGCGCGGCCGCCGATGCGGCGCTCGACATCATCGCCGAGGTGCAGGCGTTCTTTCAGCGTTCGCTCGCGCTTGCCGAATGCGCCGGCATCGCGCGCGACCGCATCGTGCTGGATCCGGGCATCGGGTTCGGCAAGACGCCGGAGCAGAGCATCGCCTGCATCGCCCATCTTGTCGAATTCAAACGCTTCGGCCTGCCGCTTTTGATCGGCGCCTCGCGCAAGCGCTTCATCAATGCAGTGACGCCATCGGCCCCGGGCGAGCGGCTCGGCGGCTCGATCGCCAGCCACTTGGCAGCGGTCAGGAACGGCGCCGCAATCGTGCGCGCGCATGACGTGGCGGAAACCGTGCAAGCGCTGCGCATCGCCGCAGCAATCGAGGGTGCATGAGCGACCGCATCTTCATCACCGGCTTGTCGCTGCACGCCTATCACGGCGTGATGCCTTACGAGGGCAAGGTCGGGCAGACTTTCACTGTCGATCTGACGCTGGAGATCGACCTCGCCCACGCCATCCGCTCCGACAAGGTGGTCGACACCGTGTCCTACGACAAGGTGGTCGAATGCGCGAGCGCGGCATTTACCACGCAGAAATACAAGCTGATCGAGGCTGCCGCCGGCCGCGTGGCCGATGCGGTGCTTGCGGCGTTTCCGCGCGTGCAGAAGATCACGGTGACGATCCACAAGCCGCACGCGCCGATCGCGGCGACCTTCAGCGACGTTGGCGTCACGCTGGAGCGGACGCGCGCCAATTCCCGGCCATGACCGCAGCGTGGCTCGCGCTCGGCGGCAATGTCGGCGACAGCCGCGTCATTCTCGACCGCGCGGTGAAGATGCTGTGCGATGACATCACAGTGCGGCTCGTCGCGCGCTCGTCCGACTACCGCACGCGGCCCTGGGGCTTCAAATATCAGCCGCCCTTCATCAACCTGTGCATCGCGGTCGAGACCTCGCTCGGGCCGCGCGAGCTCCTGGCGCGCGCGCAGGCGGTCGAGTTGCAACTCGGGCGCGACCGCGCGCACGAGAAGCGCTGGGGTCCGCGCACCGCCGATATCGATATCATCGCCTATGGCAACCTTGCCGTAGACGAGCTCGGCCTTACCGTGCCGCATCCGCGCCTGTTCGAGCGCGCCTTCGTGCTGCTGCCGCTCGCCGAGATCGCGCCCGATCTGACCATCGGTGGGCGCAGCGTGCGGGAGGCGGCGGCCGCCGTCGACAGCGCCGGCATCGAGCGGCTGCCGTAACGGCCCTAGCGGGCATGTTATTTGCTTTAGCTCAATAGCGACCGCGCCCCGATTATGGCATTTTGCGCCGATGGCCGAAGATCTTGCATCGCTGCCGCTTGCCGCCGAATTCCCACCGACCGGTGCAGCCGAATGGCGCAAACTGGTGGACGCGGCGCTCAAAGGCGCCTCGTTCGAGAAACGCCTCGTCAGCCAGACCTATGACGGCCTACGCGTCGAGCCGCTTTATGCGCGGGCGGCGGACGCGAAGCCTGTCCTCGGGCGGCCAGCAGCGCCGTGGACGCTGGTGCAGCGGGTCGATCATCCCGATCCAGCTGCAGGCAATGCACAGGCGCTGCTCGACCTGGAGAATGGCGCGACCGGGCTCGCGCTGGTGCTGGCCGGCGCACCAAGCGCGCGCGGCTACGGCACCGTCATCAACACGATTGACGACCTCGAGCGCACGCTTGCCGGCGTGATGCCGGAGCTAACTGCGCTGCGGCTGGAGACCGCGCCCTTTGCCGGCCGCCCAGTGGCGATGCTGGTGAGCGAGCTCGTGGCGCAGCGCAAGCTCAATGCAGCCTCGCTCGCAGTTGATTTCGGCCTCGATCCGATCGGCGACATGGCGCGTACCGGCAGCGTGCTGCTGCCCTGGGCGCAGTTGTCGGACCGCGCTGGCGGCACTGCCAAGGACCTCGCCGCCAAGGGCTTCGCCGCGGCGCGTTTCTTGCGCGCCGATGGTCGCGCGGTGCATGAGGCCGGTAGCTCGGAAGCACAGGAGCTGGCCTTCGTCGTGGCAACGGGCGTTGCCTATCTACGCCTGCTTGAGGCGGCCGGCTTCTCACTCGAAGAGGCGCGCCGGCGAATGTCGTTCATGCTCGCCGCCGATGCTGATGAATTCCTCACCATCGCCAAGTTCCGCGCTTTGCGCAAACTGTGGGCGCGCGTCGAGGAGGCCTGCGGGATTGCGCCGAAGCCCGCCTATGTCGCCGCCGAAACCTCCTGGCGGATGACCACCAAGCGCGACCCTTATGTGAACATGCTGCGCATGACCATCGCGGTCACCGCCGCCGGTCTCGGCGGCGCCGACAGCGTCACCGCGCTGCCGCACACTGCCGCGCTCGGCCTGCCCGATGCGTTCGCGCGCCGGATCGCGCGCAACACCCAGCTCATCCTGCTCGAAGAGTCCAATCTCTATCGGGTCGTCGATCCCGCCGCCGGCTCCGGCGGCATCGAGGCCTTGACCGGCGAGCTCGTGCAAGCGGCCTGGGCGCTGTTACAGGAGATCGAAGCCGCCGGCGGCGCGGCGGCAGCGATCGAGAAAGGCCTGCTGCAGAATAAGGTCGCAGTGGTGCGTACGGCACGACAGGCGGCAGTGGCGCGGCGCAAGGATGCGCTCACCGGCGCAAGCGACTATCCCAATCTCGGCGAAGCGCCGGTTGCCGTGCTCGACGTGGCGCGGATGACGGTTCCGCCGAAGCCGCCGACCTTCGATCCCCTACCCTCGCTGCGACTCGCCGAACCATTCGAGGCGCTACGCGACAAGTCCGACGCGATCCTGAAGAAGACCGGTGCGCGGCCGAAGGTCTTCCTCGCCAATCTCGGCAAATTGTCCGAATTCACTGCACGCGCGACCTACGCGAAGAATTTCTACGAAGCCGGCGGTATCGAAGTGCTGGGCAATGGCGGCTTCAAGGACCGCACCGAGATGATAGCGGCGTTCAAAGCGTCCGGCGCCAAGCTTGCCTGCATCTGCTCATCCGACAAGGTCTACGAGCGCGAGGCTACCGATGCAGCCAGGCAGCTCGGCGCCGCCGGCGCCATCGTGCACCTTGCCGGCCGGCCGGGCGAACACGAGGCAGCGTGGCGAGAGGCCGGCGTGAAAACCTTCATTTACGTGGGCTGCGACATGCTTTCGACCTTGCAGGCCGCGCATGATAGTCTGGGGTTCAAATGAGTCAGGTTCCGAACTTCGCCATTGTCGCGTTCGCCGAAGCGCCCGCCACCCCTGGTAAAGGCGGTGCCGCATCTTGGCTCACGCCGGAAGGCATCGCAGTGACGCCTTCCTATGGCGAGGCTGACCTCGCCGGGCTCGATTTCCTCGACACTTATCCGGGCAAGCCGCCGTTCCTGCGCGGCCCCTATGCGGCCATGTACGCGGCGCAGCCGTGGACCATCCGCCAATATGCCGGCTTCTCCACGGCGGAGGATTCCAACGCCTTCTACCGGCGCAATCTTGCGGCCGGGCAGAAGGGCCTTTCCATCGCTTTCGATCTCGCCACCCACCGCGGCTACGACAGCGACCATCCGCGTGTCGCCGGTGATGTCGGTATGGCGGGCGTGGCGATCGATTCGATCTATGACATGCGCACGCTGTTTTCCGGCATCCCGCTCGACCAGATGAGCGTGTCGATGACCATGAACGGCGCGGTACTGCCGGTGCTGGCGCTCTACATCGTCGCCGCCGAGGAACAGGGCGTTCCACACAACAAGTTGTCGGGCACGATCCAGAACGACATCCTCAAAGAATTCATGGTGCGCAACACCTATATCTATCCGCCCGAGCCGAGCCTGCGCATCATCTCCGACATCTTCGCTTACACATCCGCGGAGATGCCGAAATTCAACTCGATTTCCGTGTCCGGCTATCATATGCAAGAGGCCGGCGCGACGCAGGATCTCGAGCTCGCCTATACGCTCGCCGACGGCCTCGAATATGTGCGCGCTGGCATCAAGGCTGGCCTCACCGTCGATCAGTTCGCGCCGCGCATCTCCTTCTTCTGGGCGATCGGCATGAACTACTTCATGGAGATCGCCAAGCTGCGCGCCGCGCGCATGCTGTGGGCGAAGCTGATGAAGCCGTTCAAGCCGGAGGACGCGCGCTCGCTTTCGCTGCGCACCCATTGCCAGACCTCCGGCTGGTCGCTCGCCGCGCAGGACGTGTTCAACAACGTCGCCCGCACCATGATCGAGGCCATGGCGGCAACGCAGGGGCAGACGCAGTCGCTGCACACCAACGCGCTCGACGAGGCGCTGGCGCTGCCGACCGATTTCTCCGCGCGCATCGCGCGCAATACGCAAATCGTGCTGCAACAAGAAGCCGGCGCCACGCGCATCGTCGATCCATGGGGCGGTTCCTATTACGTCGAGCGGCTCACTTACGAGCTCGCCAAAAAAGCCCGGGGCCACATCGAGGAGATCGAGGGCCTCGGCGGCATGACCAAGGCGATTGAAGCCGGCATCCCCAAGCTGCGCATCGAGGAAGCCGCCGCCAAGACGCAGGCGCGCATCGACTCTGGCCAGCAGTCGGTGATCGGCGTCAACAAATATCAGCCGGTCGACGAGGCGCCGATCGACGTGCTGAAGGTGGACAATTCCGCCGTGATGCAGATGCAGCTTGAGAAGCTCAAGCGGCTCAAAGCAGAGCGAGATCCTGCGGCGGTGAAGGGAGCGCTTGATGCACTTACCCGCGCCGCCGACCGCGGCAACGGCAACCTTTTGGCGCTGGCGATCGACGCTGCCCGCGCCAAGGCGACTGTCGGCGAGATTTCCGCGGCGCTGGAGAAAGTGTACGGACGTCATCGCGCCGAGATCAAAGCAATCACCGGCGTTTACAAGCGGGAGGTCGGCATGACCGGCGCCGTCGAACGGGTGCGTGAGGCGGTGGAGGCCTTCGAGGCGGCGGAGGGCCGCCGGCCGCGCCTCCTCGTCGCCAAGATCGGCCAAGACGGCCACGACCGCGGGCAGAAAGTGATCGCCTCTGCCTTTGCCGATCTCGGCTTCGACGTCGATATCGGCCCGCTGTTCGCGACGCCGGCGGAAGCCGCGCGGCAGGCTGTGGAGAACGACGTGCATATTCTCGGCGTGTCGTCCTTGGCGGCAGCGCACTTGACGCTGGTACCGGAGCTGAAGGCGGAACTCGCGAAGCAGGGCCGCGACGACATCATGATCGTGGTCGGCGGCGTGGTGCCGCCGCAGGACTACGACGCGCTCTATAAGTCCGGCGCCGAGGCGATCTTCCCGCCCGGCACGGTGATCGCCGAGGCGGCGGAGAAGCTGCTCAAGTCCCTGAACAAGCGCCTCGGTCACGGCCAAGAGGCGGCGGAGTAGGCCCGCCGTGCCGCGACCACCGACGAGAACGCGGCGACGGCAGCTCGTTGCGGTCGCCCTTCTGCTCGTGGCCGCCATCGGCAACGCCGTGCGCGCCGATGCCGGTGACCGGCGGGGGCATCCGTTGCGACTGGCGCAAGCCGGAGATGAATGCAGCGCCAAGCTGCGCGACGCCGGGCGGGTGATCGTCGCGCTCAAGGAAGAAGTGGAGACGCTGAAGAAACGGGCGGAAAGCGCCGAAGCAAGGGCTGCGGCAGCGGAGGAAAGAGCCAAATCCGCCGAGCACGCCGTTGAATCGATGCGGGCGCTAGTGAAGTCTTCGGAAGACAAAGCGGCCGCTGCCAGCGACAGCGCCAAAACCGCGATCGAGGCCTTTGGCGCCGTCGAGGCGCGGGCCAAGGCGGCCGAAAGCGCGCGCAAGGCGGCGGAAATGCGGGCCGAGGGCGCCGAAGGGGCGTTCAGATCGGCGACCAGCCTCGCGAAAATCACGCAACAGCGAGCGGAAAGTGCGGAGGCGCGAGCGAAGGCCGCCGAAGAGCGGGCCAAGGCTGCCGAGGCGAGGCTGATCGAGAGCAGCCAGAAACTGATAACTGTGGCAAATAGTCTACAAGAATGCGTGCGGCGGCAGAAGCAATAGCGAGACCTGCGATGCCGTTCATTCCGCCAACTGCGATGCCGCCATTGTTCGTCTGCATCATGATCGCTGCGCTATGCGCCTTGTCGCTGTCCGGCTGCATTGACTCGGCGGACCCGATCCTGTCGGACGCGCAGCCTGTGCTGGGGCCGAAGCTCACTTTGCAGCTTTACGCGCTGCGGGATGGTCATGCGGGCAATCCCGAACGCGTGCGCTTTGTCTGGGACGGCAGGCGCTATGTGCGCGCGGGCGGCGGCATGAAGGATACCGCGAGCTTCACGCTGCATCCATTCGAAGGCGGCGACTCGATCGTCCAATCGGTCTCGACGCGGCATCCGGAGCACGTCGAGTACGCGATTGCGCGCCTGCTCGCCGACGGCGTCTATCTGGTGAATGCTATCGACGAGAACGATGCCGACAATGCGGCGCGCGCGCAGTGCAAGAACCCGGGCGGCGTCGCCTGCCGCATCGAGACGCGCGAGCAGCTCTTCGCCTTCGCCCGCGCTACCGCGGCGAAGCATAAGTCCAATGGCGGACTCGCCATCCGGCTCGCAGACGACAAGCATCGCTGATGATGGCCGCGCGCACCTTGAAGCCCTCCGACCTCGCCCGCGGTATCCGCGCCGGCGACCGCGCCATGCTGGCGCGCGCCATTACGCTGATCGAGAGCAAGCGCGCCGACCACCGCAAGCAGGCGCACTTTCTAGTACAGGAGCTTTTGCCGCTCACCGGCGTCGCCATCCGGCTCGGCATCACCGGCGTGCCGGGCGCCGGCAAGTCGACCACCATCGACGCGCTCGGCACCTATCTCACCGCGCAGGGGCATAAGGTCGCGGTGCTGGCGGTCGACCCCTCTTCGACCCGGACTGGCGGCTCCATCCTCGGCGACAAGACGCGCATGGCGCGGCTCGTCGGCGACCCGCACGCTTTCATTAGGCCCTCGCCCTCCTCCGGCACGCTCGGCGGCGTCGCCGCCAAGACGCGCGAGACCATGCTGTTGTGCGAGGCCGCCGGCTACGACGTGGTGCTGGTAGAGACGGTCGGCATCGGCCAGTCGGAGACCGCGGTCGCCGACATGACCGATTTCTTCCTGGTGCTGATGCTCCCCGGCGCCGGCGACGAATTGCAAGGCTTAAAGAAAGGCATCGTCGAATTGGCCGACATGATCGCAGTCAACAAGGCCGACGGCGACAATGTGCGGCGCGCCAAGCAGGCGGCCGCCGAATATCGCGCCGCACTCAATATCCTGGCACCGCGCTCGGAAAACTGGTCGCCGCCGGTGATCACCTATTCGGCGCTCACCGGCGACGGCATCCCGCTCTTGTGGCAGCAGATCGTCGCGCACAAGGCGAAGATGACAGCTTCCGGCGAGCTCGCCGCGCGCCGGCGCGAGCAGCAGGTGAAGTGGATGTGGTCGATGCTGGAAGAGCGGCTCACCGCGCGGCTGCGCAGCGATCCCTCCGTGCGCGGCAAGCTGAAGGCGGCGGAGACCGCGGTTGCCGCCGGCAAGCTGGCGCCGACGCTTGCCGTGGAGGAGATCACAGAGGTTTTGGGCGTATGACCCCGCGTTTCTCTTCGTCATTCCGGGACGGCCGGCAAGGGCCGGACCTGGAATCCAGACTCCGCTGTGCCGGGATGATCGATTCCGGGCTCGCTCGCTGCGCTCGCGCCTCGGAATGACGCGAAAAAAGACTATCCTCCTCACCGGCTTCGGGCCGTTTCCGGGCGCGCCGTTCAACCCGACCAGGCCATTGGCCCGGCGACTCGCGCGGATGCAGCGGCCGGGCCTGACCAGCACGAAGCTCATCGCGCATATTTTTCCAACCAGCTACGCTGCGGTCGACCGCGATCTGCCCGAGTTGATCGCAAAGCACAAACCGGACGCGCTGTTGATGTTCGGGCTGGCGCCGCGCGCCCGGTTCCTGCGCGTCGAGACGCGTGCGCGCAATGCGGTGGCGATTTTACCCGACGCCGGTGGCACCGCGCTCAGCCGCCACGCTATTGCCGCTGGCGAACCGGTGGTACTCGCTTTGCCGGCGCCGACGCGCCAACTGCTGCAAGCGGTGCGGGCGACTCGCCTGCCCGCCGCGTTGTCGCGCGATGCCGGGCGTTATCTGTGCAATTACCTGTGCTGGCGCGCGGCCGAAGCGGCGAGCGAAAACGGCCCGCGCGTCGCCGCCTTCATCCATGTACCGCCGGTCCGCCGCAGTCCGGTCCCGCAGGCGCGTACCAAAAGACGCGCGTTCGCACCGGCCGATCTCGCCCGCGCCGGCGCGCAACTCGTTATGGTTATCGCGGCGGCGCTGCGGCGTTAACACACTTCGCGCGCAAAAAGCGCATAGTACGACGCATGAGCCTCGACCGCCGCACCCTGCTCTTGAGCGCATTCGCCGCTACGCTTGCCGCGCCGGCCAAGGCCACGCCGCTGTCGAATTTCGGGCTCGATGCCGCGCATTTCGGCGTGCGCGCGGGCGCGCCCGGCGACCAGGGCGCCGCTTTGCAGCGCGCGATCAATCAGGCCGCGCAGGCGCGCGCGCCGCTCCTGCTCGCGCCCGGTATCTACCGCGCCGGCGGCCTCACGTTGCCGGCCGGCACGCAGCTTGCCGGCATCCGCGGCGCCACGCGGCTGATCTTCACGCAAGGGCCGTCGCTCGTCTCGGCCGAACACGCCGACACGATCTCGCTCAGCGGGCTTGCGCTCGAGGGCGGCGGTCAGACTTTGCCGGACGGCCGCGCGCTGGCGCATTTCGACGATGTGAAGACGTTGCGCATTGCCGATTGCGCCATCGCCGATGCCGGCGGCAATGCCATCACCCTGCAAGGCTGCGACGGCGAAGTGACACATTCGACCATCACCGGGGCCGCCGACAATGCGCTTTTCTGCAACGACAGCCGCGGTCTCACCATTGCCGCCAACACCATCGTCAAATCCGGCAATGGCGGCATCCGCGTCTGGCAGACCGACACGTGCTACGACGGCAGCCTGATTGCCGACAACCGCATCGAGTACACCGCCGCGCGCGCCGGCGGCTCGGGGCAGAACGGCAATGCCATCAACGTCTATCGCGCCGGCGACGTGATCGTGCGCGGCAACCATATCCGCAGTGCCGCCTTTTCCGCGATCCGCGGCAATTCCGCCTCCAACATCCAAATCCTCGGCAACAATTGCGCAGCGCTCGATGAAGTGGCGATCTATTCCGAGTTCGGCTTCCAGGGCGCGGTGATCGCCGACAATGTGGTGGACGGCGCCGAGACCGGCATTTCCGTCACCAATTTCAACGATGGCGGCCGGCTTGCCAGCGTACGCGGCAATATCGTGCGCAACCTGCGCACGCGGAGGCCGCAGGAGGCCGGTGTCGGCATCGGCGTTGAAGCCGACACAGTGGTGAGCGGCAATGTGATCGAGGGGGCGCCGCTCGCCGGCATTGCCGCCGGCTGGGGGCAATATCTGCGCAATGTCGCGATCACCGGCAATGTGGTGCGCGAAAGCGGCATCGGCGTCGCCGTGTCGGTCGTCGCTGGCGCCGGCGTCGCGGTGATCGCCGACAATCTGTTCGCCGGCACACTGCACGGCGCCATCGTCGGCATGGAATGGCACGAGCCGGTGACCGGCGACCTCGCGCTCGCCGGCGCCGAACACTATCCGCAACTCAAAATCAGCGGCAATCAGGTGAGCTGACACCGCCACGTTTAGGCCGGAAAGCGTCCCTATCTCATTGACCATGCCGGCTGCCCGCCCGTCCCGCCGAAAGCTCATCATGCTCGCGATCTTTGCCGTCTTCCTCATGCCGCTTATTGCCCGCGCCGTGGTCTATGCCGCCGGCAACGAGGCGCGCTCCTGGCGCGACGCCGATTGGTCGAGCACCGGCCTGTTGCCGCCGCCCGAACAATACAAGCCGGCGCGTGTCATCGTGTTCACCGGCAAAGCCGGCGCCTGGAAGGGCATCTTCGCCGTGCACAGCTGGATCGTGTTCAAGCCGGCGAACGCGTCGGAATGGACGCGTTACGACGTAGTCGGCTGGGGCCAGCCGGTGCGCACCAATGGCTGGCCGCCGGACGGCCGTTGGTACGGCAACATGCCGGTGGCGATCGCCGATATATCCGGCGCCGAGGCCGAGCGGCTCATCCCGAAGATCGAAGCAGCAGTCGAGCATTATCGTTTCGCGCAAGCCGGCGACTACCGCGTCTGGCCGGGGCCGAACAGCAACAGCTTCACCGCCGCCATCCTGCGCGCGGTGCCGGAACTCGGCCTCGCGCTGCCGTCGAACGCGGTCGGCCGCGACTTCCGCGACCGCTTCTATGCCGGCCGCACCGACAGCGGCACCGGCGTCGAGCTCAATCTGTACGGGCTCGCCGCGCTGAAGTTCGGCTGGGTCGAAGGCGTCGAGTTCGACCTGCTCGGCCTCGTGGCCGGGCTTGACCTGCGCCATCCCGGCGTCAAGCTGCCGGGCTTCGGCCGCATCGGCGTCGAAGCGCCGGTCACCACCGCGCTGGCGCGGTGACCTAACGACTCATCCCCGCACACTCGCCGCCGGCGCCCATAGCTTGGGGCCAGCGCGCGCATATTGCGGCGGCCGCGCCACGTCGGCGCCGAGCGCCTTGGCGGCGTGCCAGCCCCAATGCGGATCGTCGAGAAAGCCGCGCCCAAGCGACACCAGATCGGCCTGTCCGCTCGCCACGATCTCTTCGGCATGCTCGGGCTTGAGGATCAGCCCGACCGTGCGCGTGGCGATGCCGGCCTCTTTCTTGACCCGCGCGGCGATCGGCACGTTGTAGCCGGGCGTCGTCGGGTTGCGGGTGTCGGCGGTGACGCCGCCCGAAGAGATGCAGATGAAATCGAGCCCCTCACCTTTTAGATCCTTAGCGATCGCCACCGCGTCATCGGCGTTAAGCCCGCCGTCGCGCCAGTCGCTGCCGGTGATGCGGGCGCCGAGCGGCACCTCCTTCGGCACCACGGCGCGCACCGCGCGCGCGATCGACAGCGGAAATCGCATGCGGTTGTCGAAGCTGCCGCCGTACTGATCGCTACGCTGGTTGGAGATCGGCGACATGAAGCCGTGCATCAGATAGCCGTGCGCCATGTGCAACTCGATCTCGTCGAAGCCGATGCGCAGAGCGCGTTGCGCCGAGGCAACGAAAGCCGCATGCACGCGTTCCATGTCGGCTTCGGTCACCTCGCTCGGCGTGTGCCAGCCTTGGCCGAACGGGATCGGCGAGGCGGCGATGGTCGGCCAGGGGTCGTCGCCCTCTTTCAGCGCGCCGCCGCCCTCCCAGGGACGATAGGAGGAGGCCTTGCGGCCGGCATGCGCGATCTGGATGCCGAACTTGGCAGTGCCGGCGCGGCGCGCCGAATGCATGACGCGGGCGAGCGCAGCTTCGTTGTTGTCATTGTAGAGGCCGAGGCAGCCATGCGTGATGCGGCCATGTCGCTCGACATGGGTCGCCTCCACGATCACCAAAGCGGCGCCCGAATTGGCCAGCATGCCGAGATGCATCAAATGCCAGTCGTTGGCGCAGCCATCGTCGGCCGAATACTGGCACATGGGCGAGACGACGAGGCGATTGGCGAGTGCAAGGTCGGCCAGCCGATAGGGCGAAAAAAATGCACTGCTCATGGGGTAAAAACTCTGGATGGCGCGCTGCAGGTCAGCGCTGGATGGATTTCAGGTAGGCGATGATGGCACCGACATCGTCGGCGTCAAACTTGAATTCCGGCATGTCAGGGTGGCCGGACATGAAGCCCTCGGCCAATGCCTCCTCCAGCGCTTCCACCGGATAGCGCCGGCCGAGGGTGCGAAAGGCCGGGGCATTCTTGACCGGACTGTCGGGTCCGCCGACCGCGTGACACGAGCCGCAGGCGTCGGTGAGCAGCTTTTCGCCGCGCTTGAGATCCTCGGCTGCGGCTGGCCGCGCCATGACGCCAAGCGCCAGCAGCAGAAGTGTCACCACCGTCAGGCAGCGGGACGCAGATCGTTCTCGTCGCTTGTCGCCGCCTTGCCAGCCAATTCCCGCCATACCGCCACCGCCTTCATCACATCGACCACGCGCTCGGCAAAGCGCTCGGGCGTATAATAGCGCCGCCAGCGGCCGCTGCGATAAAGCTCGGAAAAATAAGCCAGCCGGCGCTCGGCGAGGTCAAGCCATCGGCGCGACAGTTCATCATCAAAACGCGGCACGCCAGGCGTAGCTGGCATGGATGGTCCGTGGCGAATGCCGCTCCGGCCCCGGCGACCGGACCGGAAAAGATCGGCAGCTGCGATAACGCCGACGCACGAACTGTGGATAACCCGCCTGATGTATGCTGATTCGCGAATGCTTTAAATAGGCAACCGGCGCGTTATTCTCGACACCCGCACGGATACACAGCGCGCCGATCAGGCGGCGGGCGTCTCCGCCTCGCGCTTGGCAACGTTGGCGAGGATTTCGGCGCCGCGGTTGGCCGCGGGCAGCCCGCGGAACAGGAAGCACAGGCTTACCACCGCTTGCATCTCCTCCCAGCTCGCACCGGCGCGGCGCGCGGCGATGGCGTGCAGTCGCGCGGCGTCGCTCATGTGCATGAGCAGCATGCCGAACAGCATGAGCTGCGCCGTCTTCACGTCGAAGCATTTCGGGTACATCGCGTGCTCGCGCATCTTCTCCTGCATGTCGAGCAGCGTCGGATCGAGCGCGCCGATCACCGCCATGCGCGCCTCGATGCGCGGCGGCACGAAGCCGATCAGCTCCTTGTAGATCGCGTTGCGCTCTTCGAGCGTGGCCTTCTTGTCGGAGTAGGCGCCGATGCGCTCGCGCACGGCCTTGGCATCGATCCGGGGGGAAGGGACATGAGTTCTCCTTTTGAGTGACTGTTCCCGTCATCCAGAGGTGCGAGCCGGGCGAGCCTCGAAGGATGACGGCCTTTGACTCACGGGCCGTTGCCCTTCGAGGGCCGCGCTCCGCGCGGCCACCTCAAGGTGACAGAGATAGGATGTCAGAAAAACACCGGGAACTCCGGCGCCTTGCCGGATTCCGCGCCGTCAACATTCGGCGTGGCGTATTGGATGAAGCTCTCGGGCAGCGAGGCGCCCCAATAGGTGCCAGTGCCACGCTCCTTCTCATCCCAGGTCACCGGCTCCCAGTCAGGCGCCACGACCAGGAAGCTGCCGGTATAGATCTCCACGCGGTTGCCGCCCGGCTCGTAGGTGTAGAGATAGAAGCCCTGCGAGTTGTTGTGCTTGGACGGCCCCGCCTCGATGAAGATGCCGTTCTCGGTAAGGATATCGGCGGCGCGCAGCACGTCGTCACGGTTGTCGACCCAGAGCGAGAAGTGATGCAGGCGCCCGTGTGCGCCCTTCACGTCCACCACGTAGGCAAGCTGATGATGGATCGCGGTCGGGCTCATCCAGGAGCCGATCTCGGTCTTGCCGTTGTCGTAGCGCACCTGCTCGCGCAGCTGGAAGCCGAGCAGATCGGTGGCAAATTTGCGGTTGCTCTCAACATCCTTGGCGAGCAGCGCCAGATGATCGATGCGGCGCACGCAGACGCCGCGGCCGGTGTATTTCTGCGGTAGGTTCTTCAGGTTCGAGTGCAGACTGGCGGGCGCGACGAATTTCTGCTCCTCGTAATAGATGTCCAAGACGTGGCCGTCCGGATCGCGGAAGCGATAGGAGCGGCCGCGCCCGAAATCGCCATTGGTCCAGCCAAGGCCGAGGCCGGCCGCCTCGAGCGCCTGCGCGCGCCGCTCGAGCGCCTGCGGGCTTGCCGCGCGCCAGGAGATGCAGCCGACGCCGGCATTGGCCGCCGCGGTCAGCTTGAGCGTCGAGGTGGCGTAGTCGCCGTAGCCGCGTAGATAGACCGAAGGCCCGGCTTCGTGCACTGGCTCCATGCCGAGCAGATCGCGGAAATACCAAAGGCTCTCGTCCGGCTTGGGCGTGAACAATTCCACGCTGCCGAGATGCGCGATGTCATGTATCGGTTCCGCTTGCGCTGCCATGGGCCTCCTCCCATCGTCCGCGCGTCCCACGGCGCGGATGTCGAACCGCGGGAGTTTCGCGGTGCACCGGCGTGAAGGCCTTGATAAAAGTCAAATCCGAAGGATGCCGGCAGCCCGTTGAGGCGTTGCCGCAAACTTGGCGGAGGACAGGAGAAACGCGATGCAATGGCAGGCCCGGCGCGAGCGCTTTCGCGCGATCTTAAACGGCAAGGACTGCATTCACCCAGCCTCGGTGTTCGACCCGCTGTCGGCGCGCACTGCCGAGCATCTCGGCTTCGAGCTTGCGATGCTCGCCGGCTCGACTGCGTCGCTGACGGTGCTGGGCGCGCCCGATCTGGTGCTGCTGACGGCCAGCGAATTCGCCGAGCAGGCGCAGCGCATCTGCCGCGCCATGAACCTGCCGCTGCTGGTCGATGCCGACCACGGCTACGGCAACGCCTTGAATGTCGCCCGCACCATCGAGGAACTGGCCACGGTCGGCGTTTCCGCTGCGACGATCGAGGACACGGACCTGCCGCTGACGTACGGCACCAAGGGAAAGGCCACGCTGATCCCGGTCGAGGAAGGCGTCGGTAAGATGCGCGCGGCGCTGGCGGCGCGGCCTGATCTGGCCTTCGCCGTCATCGGCCGCACCAGCGCGCCGGCGATTTCCAATATCGACGACACGGTGCGGCGGCTTGTCTCCTACGAGCGGGCGGGCGTCGACGCGCTGTTCATCGTCGGGCTGAAGAGCCTGGCGGACCTGAAAGCGATCGCCGCCGCGACGACCTTGCCGCTGATCCTTGGCAATATTTCCGGCGACCTGGTGGGCGCCGATCTCGCCGTGCAACGCGTGCGCATTTCGCTGCAGGGCCACGCGCCGATCATGGCCGCGGTGCAAGCCGTCTACGACACGATGAAGGCACTACGCGAGGGCACGAGGCCGGCTGAGCTCAAGAACGTCGCCTCCGCCGCCCTGATGGCGACGCTCACCCGCGCCGCCCACTACGATCAGGCGACGCGCGATTACCTGTAAGCCGCGCGGCTAACGCTTGAACTTCTTCGCCAGCGCGTCGGCATTGCGCGCGAGCAGGCCGACGTCGGCGCCAACCGCCACGAACTGATAGCCCCAGTCAATATAGCGGCGCGCCTCCTCCTCATTGCCGGTGAGGATGCCGGCCGGCTTGCCGAGCTTCTTCAGCCGCAAGACGGCGTCCTCGATCGCCGCCTGCACCTCGGCATGCGCCGGATTGCCGAGATGGCCGAGCGAGGCGGCTAGATCGGACGGGCCGATGAACACGCCGTCGATGCCCTCGACGCTGGCGATCGCCTCGAGCTGGTCGAGCGCAATGCGCGTTTCCACCTGCACCAGCACGCAGATTTCCGCATTCGCCTTGGTCAGATAGCCGGGCGTGCGGCCGTAGCGCGAGGCGCGCGCGGCAACCGACACGCCGCGGATGCCCTGCGGCGGATAGCGGGTGGAGGCGACCGCGCGCTTAGCCTCTTCGGCGTTCTGCACGTAAGGAAACAGCAACGTCTGCGCGCCGATGTCGAGGCAGCGCTTGGCCAGCACCGCGTCGTTCCAGGCCGGGCGGATGATCGGCGTTGCGGTGCCGCGCTGCAGCGCCTGCAATTGCGTGACCAAATCGGGGATTTCGTTGGGCGAATGTTCGGTGTCGAGCAGGATCCAGTCGAAGCCAGAATCGCCGATGATCTCGGCGGCGATGTTGCTGCACAAGCTCGCCCACAGGCCGATCTGCAATTTTCCGGCGGCGAGCGCGTGCTTGAAGGCGTTGGGTTGCAGGTCCGGCATGATGATCCTCACACGAACTGGATGGCGATGCCGCCGAGCGGCCCGAAATCGGCGTGCAGAGTGTCACCCTTCTGCGCGAACACCACGCGGGTGAAGGAGCCGGCGAGCACGATGTGGCCGGGTTCGAGCGCATGGCCGTGCGGGCCGATCTTGTTGACAAGCCAGGCGACACCGAGCGCGGGATGGCCGAGCACGCCGGCGGCGAGCCCGGTCTCCTCGATCTCTGAATTGCGGTACATGATGCCGCCGACCCAGCGCAGATCGACGTCGAGCGGACCGACCGGCCGCCCACCGAGCGCGATGCCAGCGGCGGCGCCGTTGTCGGCCACGGTGTCGACGATTTTGCGCGGGTCCTGGATGCGGGCATCGACGATCTCGATCGCCGGCACGACGTAGTCGGTGGCGCGCAGCACGTCGGTCAGGCTGACGCCGGGTCCTTGCAGCCGCTTGCCCATGATGAAGGCGAGCTCGACCTCGACGCGCGGCTTGCAGTAATCGGCGTGCATCACCTTGGCGCCGTCGGCGATCATCTGGTCGTCGAGAATGAAGCCGTAATCCGGCTCGTCGATCATCGACGAGCGCTGCATCGCCTTGGACGTCAAGCCCACCTTGTGGCCGATCAGCTTGGCGCCGGCCGCAATCTTGCGCTCGGCGACGATGGTGGAAATCGCGTAAGAATCGTCGATGGTGATGTTGGGAAAGGTGACGTGCAGCTGGACCGCCTGCTTGCGCTCCTTCTGCGCGTTCATCAGAATATCGGCGGCCTTCTGGCGCTCGGCATCGGACAACATGGGTCAATTCTCCGGCTGGCTTGAACGGCGTTATCAGCATGGAGCATGACCCTTTGCCGACGATCAAGCCCCTTCCCTAAGCCGCCGCCTTGCCCTTCGGTACCATCCGCCATGAACAGCCTCTTCGAGCCATGACGCCGCAAACCAACCGACAAGTCCGCCTCAAGTCGCGTCCCAGCGGAATTCCGCAAGCCGAGCACTTCGAGATCGCCTCAGTGCCCGTTCCCGCGCTCGCCGAGCGCCAGTTCCTGGTGCGCAACGAATATCTGTCGGTCGAGCCGGCGATGCGCGGCTGGGTCAGCGCGGCGGCCAATTACTCCAACCCGGTCGGCATCGGCGAGGTGATGCGCCCGTTTTCCGCCGGCACGGTGATCGCCTCGCGCCACCCCGGCTTTGCCGAAGGCGACCAAGTGATGGGCATGCTCGGCTGGCAGGAATACGCCGTCTCCGACGGCAGCAATATCGTGCGCAAGATGACGGAGACCGATCTGCCACTCTCGCTATCGCTCGGCGTACTCGGCTTGAACGGCGTGACCGCCTATTTCGGGCTGCTCGACCTCGGCGAGCCGCGGCCCGGCGATACCGTCGTGGTCTCGACCGCCGCAGGCTCGGTCGGCTCGGCGGTCGGACAGATCGCCAAGCTCTCGGGCTGCCGCACGGTCGGCATCGCCGGCGGAGCGCTGAAGGTGAAGATGTGCACCGAGGAGTTCGGCTATGACGCGGCGATCGACTACAAGGCCGGCTCTCTCGCCGAGGCGCTTGCGGCCGCCTGCCCACGCGGCGCCGACATCTATTATGACAACACCGCCGGCGCGATCAGCGACGCGGTGATGCAGCAGCTCGCGCTCAATGCGCGCGTGGTGATCTGCGGCACCGCCTCGGTGGCGAGTTGGGACCCGCCGCCGAGCGGCCCGCGCGTCGAGCGGCATCTCCTGGTCAAGCGCGCGCGCATGATGGGCTTGATCGTCTTCGACTATCAGCACCGCTACGAGGAAGCGATCGCGCGGCTTGCCGCCTGGGTGCGCGAGGGCAAGCTGCGCTACCGCGAAGACATCATCGACGGCATCGAGCACTGCCCGGGCGCCATCGCCGAGCTTTATCGCGGCGAGAACCTTGGCAAACGGCTCATCAAGCTGGCTTACTAGCCGATTCAACGTCACGCCCGCGGTTATCGCACGGTCCAGCGCGAAATCGGCGCCGCTTGTCAATCCTTGCGTGTCTCGCCACTCCGCTGGCTGAGGATGACCTCGAGTGCCGTGACGACGGCGTAGCAGTGCGTGATGAAAACGACGGTAATCGACGAAGCATAAGCCGCCGCGGCGTAGGCCGAGTTCGAAAACACGGCGCCGAGCATCGCCAGCAGGCTCAATGAGCTTATCCCGATGAAGACGATGACGATCCGCAGCGGCGCAGCTTTTCCGGTCGCGCGGATGCGACGCCGTTGGAAAGTCAACAGCAGCGCCGGCATGGGCAGGCCGAACAGCAGCGCCGCTGCCTTCCAGATCAGCGGCTCGGGCAGGTCATAGAGGCTGATGGCCGGGGAAAAATCGCGCCGGCAGACAGCCAGAAAAAGTGCCCGACGGTGGGTGCGCGCGAGAAAGCGATCAAACGGCGAGAGGCTTGCGCCAGCTGACTGCCCCAGCATCAGCAGCAGCGCCGCGAGCCCGCGAATGTCACCGACAGGTCGCCAGCGTATAGAGTAAGGCCGCGCCTTTAACTTCCATACGCGCTCCGCGGTCAGATTGCGCTAATGCTTCAGTTTCGGACCTACCGTGAACTTCGCCTCAGTCTTCTTGGTGATCTCGTCGACGGTCACGCCGGGGGCAAGCTCGATCAGCGTCATGGCTGTGCCGCCCTTACGGTCGATGGTGAACACGCCGAGATCGGTGATCACCATGTCGACGACGCCGGCGCCAGTGAGCGGTAGGTCACATTTGTGCAGCAGCTTAGGCGCGTCCTTGGCGGTGTGCTCCATGATCACCACCACCTTCTTGACGCCGGCGACGAGATCCATCGCCCCGCCCATCCCCTTCACCATCTTGCCGGGGATCATCCAGTTGGCGAGGTCGCCGTTCTCGGCCACCTGCATGGCGCCGAGCAACGCCAGGTCGATGTGGCCGCCGCGGATCATGGCGAACGAATCGGCGCTGGAGAAAAAGCTGGTGGTCGGCAATTCAGTGACGGTCTGCTTGCCGGCATTGATCAGGTCGGGGTCCTCGTCGCCCTCATAGGGGAACGGGCCGAAGCCGAGCATGCCGTTCTCGCTCTGCAGCTGCACGCTCATGCCGTCGGGAATGTAATTCGACACCAGCGTGGGAATACCGATGCCGAGATTAACGTAGAAACCGTCGCGCAATTCCTTGGCGGCGCGCTCGGCCATCTGCTCGCGGGTCCAGGGCATCTTCAGACCTCCTCTCCGGTTCCAGCCGGCGCGGGACGCTTGCGCACGGTGCGCTGCTCGATGTGTTTGACCGCGTTCGGCACATGAACGATGCGTTTGACGTAAACGCCTGGCGTGATGATATGATCGGGGTTGATGTCGCCCGGCTGCACCAGGTGCTCGACCTCGGCGACCGTCACCTTGGCGGCGGTCGCCATCATCGGATTGAAGTTGCGCGCTGTCTTCCGGTAGACGAGGTTGCCTTCGGTGTCGCCCATCCAGGCGTGCACGACGGCCAAATCGGCGACGATGCCGCGCTCCATGATGTAGCGCTCGCCGTCGAAGATGCGCTCTTCCTTGCCCTTGGCAATGTCGGTGCCGGCGCCGGTGCGTGTAAAGAAGGCCGGGATGCCGGCACCGCCTGCGCGGATACGCTCGGCAAGCGTTCCCTGCGGATTGAATTCGATCTCCAGTTCGCCGGACAAATACTGCTGGGCAAACAGCTTGTTCTCGCCGACATAGGACGAGATCATCTTCTTGATCTGCTTGGTTTCCAAGAGCAGGCCGAGGCCGGCGCCGTCGACGCCGGCATTATTCGAGACCACCGTCAGGTTTTTCACGCCCGAGTCGCGGATCGCCAGGATGAGCGTCTCGGGGATACCGCAGAGGCCGAAGCCGCCGGCGTGGATCAACATGCCGTCCTTGAGCAGACCGGCCAGCGCAGCTTTAGCGTCGGGATAGACTTTTTTCATGCAACCCCACCACTCTCCCGGACAATTGGAACCCTACTCGAACGCGAGAGAACATCAATAAGCCGGTTGGGCGCAAGCCTAGTGCTGCGCCGGGGCGGCCGGCGGCGCCGTGGGCGCAGCGGGCGGCGGCGCGGCGGGCGGCGTGATATCAGTCACCGGATTGCGCGGCGGCGCTGGCACGGCCGGAGGCGGCGGCGGGGCAGCAGGCGCCGGCGCGACCGCGGCCTTCTGCACCGCCGGCACGGTCGGCAGCGGCAGGTTGTGCGGGTAATAGGTCCAGAACACGAAAGCGGCGGCGAACAGGATCGCCGACAGCAGCGCGCCGGGGAAGCGGCGGCCGAACGCCAACAGGCTGCCGATCAGCGTGGCGACGAATACGAACACTGCCAGGATCACGACATAGAGCCAATCCACGGTCGCTAGATCGATCGGCATGGAATTCATAGCACACCCTTTCCTTTCGGCATTGCAATGTCGACCCGCGATGCGGGTCACCGGCGCCGGATCATGTTCCAAGCGCCGATCTTGCGTATTATAGCCGCGTGATCTTGTCGGAAAACCGGTTCGCGGTTTTCGCGATCAGGCGCTATACCTCGCCCGCATGCCAAATCTCCTCATCCTCACCGAAGTCCAGGAAGCGATGCGCGCCCGTTACAAGGCCATGCTCCTGGATGAGTTCCCGCAACTCACCATCAACGTGGTCGGCCACCACACGCTGGTCGACCCCTTTATCGCCGATACCGACATCCTGCTCTGCTTCTCGCCGCCGATGGCCGACCATGTGGTGCGCGACGCTCCGAAGCTGAAATGGATCCAGGCGCTTGGCACTGGCGTCGACAACATCGTCGACCTGCCCTCGCTCGGCAAAGAGGTGCTGGTCACCAATATCCGCGGCATCCATGGCGCGCCGGTGTCGGAGGCGACCATCGCCTATATGCTGTCGCTTGCCCGCGACCTGCCGCGTTCGGTGCATGCGCAGGATCGCAACACCTGGGAGCGCTGGCCGTCGCGGCTCTTGGACGGCAAGACGGTCGGCATTCTTGGCGTCGGGCTGATCGCCGAGTACCTGGCGCCGATCTGCAAGCAGTTCAGCATGAAGACGGTCGGCATTAGTGCGACGCCGCGCCCGGCGCTTGGCTTCGACCGCATGGTTGCGCGCGGCGATCTCATCAACGTCGTCGGCGAGTTCGATTTCCTGGTCACGCTCGCCCCGCCGACCCCGGAGACGCGCGGCATTATCAACGCCAAGGTGCTCGCCGCCATGAAGCGGAGCGCGTTTTTGATCAATGTCGCGCGCGGCGGCCTGGTCGACGAGCCGGCGCTGATCGCGGCGCTGGAAAAAGACACGATCGCCGGCGCCGCACTCGATGTGTTCTCGCAAGAGCCGCTGCCGCCCGACAATCCGCTGTGGAAGACCAAGAACCTGACGATCTTCTCGCATCTCGGCGGCTACTCGGAAGGCTACGAGGAACGCGCCATGCCGACCATTGCCGGCAACATGCGTAAGTTCCTCGCCGGCGACCTCAAAAGCATGATCAATATCGTGCGCAAGCCCGCATCCTGGGGAGATTGAACCATGGCTTTGTCGGAACGGTTGAACACGCCGATCTCCACTGCGGAGTTGGAGCGCCGCTGGCGCGCGGTGCGCGCCGCCATGGCGCGCGAGAAGATCGACGTGCTGCTGATGCAGAACAACAACGATCACATGGGCGGCTATGTGCGCTACTTCACCGACATGCCGGCGACCAACGGCTACCCCAATACGGTGATCTTTCCGCGTGACGACGAGATGACCGTGGTGTGTCAGGGCCCGTTCGGCGGCCGCGAGGCGACCGCGCAGGGCGATCAGACTTGGCTCGGCGTCAAGCGCATCATGACCACGCCGAGCTATGCCTCGGCGCATTACACCAAGGACTACGATCCGGAACTGGCGGCACAGGCGCTCGCGCCCTTCGCCAAGGCGACCATCGGCGTGGTCGGCACCTATCAGATTTCCTACGCGCTGCTCGATTACATCAAGCGCGCCTATCCGAATGCGCGCTATGTCGACGCCTGCGACCTCGTCGACCAGATCAAGGTGATCAAGAGCGCCGAGGAGATGGAACTCGTCAAGCGTGCCGCCGCGATGCAGGACGGCGCCATGCGCGCCGCCTTCGCGGCGGTGAAGCCCGGCATGCGCGACACCGAGGTGGCGGCGATCGCGCAGCAATACAGCGTGTCGCATGGCAGCGAGAACGGTATCTATCTCTGCGCTTCGATGCCGCTCCGCCAGCCGTCGAAGTTCGCCAACAAGCACTTGCAAAATCGCATCATCCAGAAGGGCGACCAGATCGCGCTGCTGGTTGAGGACAACGGCCCAGGCGGCATGTACACCGAGCTCGGCCGCTCCTGCGTGGTCGGTGTCAAGGTACCGCAGCCGATGCAGGAGGAACTGGAGTTCTGCAAGGAGTCGCGCAAGCTCACCCTCGATCTGCTCAAGCCGGGCGCCCGCTGCAAGGACATCTGGGACACCTTCAACGATTTCATGCGCAGGAACGGGCGGCCGGCCGAGGCGCGGCTCTATTGCCATGGCCAGGGCTACGACCTGGTCGAACGGCCGCTGGTGCGCCACGACGAGCCAATGCCAATCGCCAAGGACATGAACATCGTCGTGCACCCGACCTACGTGCACGGCGGCTATCTCAACTGGCTGTGCGACAATTACCTCATCGGCGGCAACGGGCCGGGCGACCGGCTGCATCGGTTCCCCGAGCAAATCATCGAGGTCGGATAGCAGCCATCTGGGCGAGCCCCTTGACCGGTTCGCGCGGCAGGCGCAAGGACGTTCCGGTTCAAGTGGAGGAATGCACATGAAAAGAACAGTTTACGGCGCGGTGCTCGCCCTGCTGCTGGCGCTTTCCGGCGCGGCCGGCGCGGAGACCTTTCCGAGCCGCACGCTGACGATGGTCATCCCCTTCGCCGCTGGCGGCCCGACCGACGTGCTCGGCCGCGTGATAGCGCAGCGCATGGGCGAATTGCTCGGCCAGACGGTGATCGTCGAGAACGTGGGCGGCGCCGGCGGCATGAACGGGGCCAAGAAAGTGGCCGACGCCAGGCCGGACGGCTACACCATGCTGCTCGGCACCGTCGGCACGCAGGCGCAAGGGCAAACGCTCTACAAGCACCCGCTCTACAACTCGGTGACCGACTTCACGCCGGTTGCGCTGATCGCCGATGTGCCAATCGTGCTGATCGTGCGCAACGACCTGCCGGTCAACAACTTCAAGGAATTCGTCGCCTACGCCAAGGCCAACGCTTCCAAGATGCAGTTCGGCTCCGCCGGCGCCGGCTCGGCGACGCATCTCGGCTGCGTCGTGCTCAACACCGCGATGGGCACCGACATCGTGCATGTGCCCTACAAGGGCACCGGCCCAGCGATGCAGGACCTGATCGGCGGCCGCATCGACTACCTGTGCGAGATCATCAGCACGGCCAAGCCGCAGATCGACGGCGGCCGCGTCAAGGCGCTGGCGATCATGACCAAGGACCGCTCGCCGGTCGAGCCGAACCTGCCGACCACGCTGGAACAGGGTCTCGACGTGCAGGCCTATACCTGGAACGCGCTTTACCTGCCCAAGGGCGCGCCGGCCGATGTCGTCAAGAAGCTCAACGAGACGGCGATTGCGGCGATGACGACGCCGACGGTGCACGACCGCCTGCAAAGCCTCGGCGCCATGGTGGTCGCGCCAGAGCGCCGCTCGCCTGAGTATCTCGCCAAGTTCACCGCCGACGAGATCAAGAAGTGGGAAGCGCCGATCAAGGCGAGCGGCGTCTCCGAGTAAGACAGTCCGCATTGCCGCGGCGCACGGGAGAAGGAGTTGACGATGGCCGACATCAAAATTCTCAATCCCGATGCGCTCGGCAAGCCGCTCGGCCAATACTCACATCTGACCCGCGTGAAGGCGTCGGAATTCGTCTTCATCGCGGGCCAGGTCGGCGTCACCAAGGACGGCAAGCTCTTCGGCGACGGGAGCTTCGATGCGCAGTGCACGCAGACGTTCGCCAATATTGAGGCGGCGCTAAAATCAGTGGGCGCCGGCTGGGGCAACATCGTCGAGTTCACCACCTATCTGGTGCACACGCAGGACATCGCGAAGTTCATGGCGTTCCGCCTGCGCGAGTTTCCCAAAATGTTCGCCAACGGCGCCTACCCGCCCAATACCCTGCTGATGATCGACCGCCTGGTGCAGGAACAGTTTCTGATCGAAGTGTCGACGGTCGCGGCGCTGTAGCTTATTTTGGCTTGTCAATCAGGCTGACGTGGGCGGCGACGACGCGCCAGCCATCGGGAAAGCGCACCCAGGTTTGCATCTGCCGGCCGAGCTTGCCCGGCGCCGAGGGCCGCTCGTAAAGCGTCGAGGCGACGGCGAAGTTGCGGCCGAAGGTGGTGATCACCGTGCGCGACAGCGTACGGCCGAGTGCGACCGGCGAGCAGGCGGCGCGAAATGCTTTGATCTCGTCATAGCCGTAGAGGATTTCGCCGGCGCCATAACGGATGGTGCGCGGATCGTCGCGGAAGAACGCGTTGAGTGCCGGCACGTCGTTCGACACCAGCGCTTTTTCGTAGCGCTCAAAACACTCGCGCACTTCCGCCACGACCTCCGGCAGGTCGATTTCCAATGTCGTCTCCTTAAAGCTTAGGCCGCGGCGCAGCGACCGCGCCCATCTGCTCCAGCGCGTGCGCGATGCGCAAGGCGATATCCTCGCGCCAAGGCGCGCCGATGATCTGCACCGCGATCGGCAACGGCGCAAGCGGCACCGGCACCGCCACCACCGGCAGGCCGATGAATGAGATTGGCTGCGTGTAGAGCCCCATGTTCGGCCGCGCCGGCAATTCGACGCCGTCGAGCACGAAGGTCTGCTGGCCGATCTTGGGCGCGGTACAGGGCGTGGCCGGCGCCAGAATAGCATCGTATGCCGCGAACAGCTCGAGCACGCGCGCGCGATACCAGCGGCGGAAATTCTGCGCCTTTACGACGAGGCTTGCCGGCAGCATGGCACCAGCGATGAGGCGGTCGCGCACCGCCGGATCGAAATCGCACGCCTGCTGGCGCAAACGATCGAGATGCAGCGCGGCGCCTTCGGTCGTGGTGATCGGCATAGGGGCGCGGAGGTTAGTCCTCCGCGTCCCCTGCCACACCACCCGGCATGCGGATCCGCACCGGGCGGTTTGATGGGTTGAGGTTAGCTGGCAAGCGACGGGACTCCCAGCCGGT